>ERZ809296.833-NODE-833-length-42860-cov-54.967317_pt1 | contig 42860 bp, 41 predicted proteins | sample MGYA00520511_ERZ809296 | MGnify/ENA primary metagenome ERZ809296 (study PRJEB31576, sample SAMEA3212662) | Homo sapiens | biome: human-gut; feature: human gut; material: fecal | place: Sweden | collected 2012 ...
GCGCATTTTCATGCTGTGCCCGCGTGTTTATGGGGGAACCCAAGGGGCGCTGCCCATCAGCAAGAAAAAAATTCATCTTCCCCCGCAACCTTTTGCATTCTTCCCCATCTAACAGGCGGAAAGGAGGGAAAGCGCAGTGACACAGACGGAATTCACCCGGCGTGTGCTGGCGATGCAGGACAGGCTCTACCGCGTTTCCTGCACGCTGCTGTGCTGCGAGGCTGACCGCGAAGATGCCGTGCAGTCCGCGCTGGAAAAAGCGTGGCGCGGGCGTTTCCTGCTGCGGCAGGAGCAGTACATGGAGACGTGGCTGACGCGCATCCTCATCAATGAGTGCTATGCCATCATGCGCCGAAGCCGCCGAATCATCCCGATGGCGGAAGTCGGGGAAAATCAGCCGGCGCAATGGGAAGCACAGAATGCGGACGAAATGCTGTGCCGCGCCCTGACCGCGCTGCCGGACACACTGCGCCTGCCGATTGTCCTGCACTACATGGAGGGCATGGACATTCGCACCATTGCCCGCACGCTGCGCATACGGGAGAGCGCAGTCAAGAGCCGACTGCACCGCGGCAGAGAGAAGCTGCGGCAGTCCGACGAGTTGAAGGAGCTGGTGGAAGATGAATAAAACGAAGCAGGAAAAATGGCAGCGCGCCTATGGCGACACGCCGGATAGCTTCCGGCAGCGGGTTGCGGCGTCGCTTCCCAAGGGCGAGGAGAGCCGGCATGTGGCGTTCCCGCGGCGCGCGATGGTGCTGGCGGCGGCGCTTGTGCTGGTGCTGACGACGGCGTATGCAGCGGTCGTCACGCAAACGGAACTGGTCTGGAACGCGGGGCATCCCATCGAGAACGAAGCGGATGACCGCTTGGGGCTGCTGACGGGCAAGGCAGGTACTTCGGGAGACAGCCTGACCATCGGCGGCGTGACCTTCACGGTGCAGGATGGCATCTACTCTCCGGAGACCGGGCAGCTATTCGCGTCTGCCGTCATTTCCGCGGATGAAAGTGTGCAGCTTGTCGGCGTGGAGAGCGACATGGAGTGGGAAGTGCGGGCTGTAACTCCGGTCAGCGAAAAGCTCGACCCCAGCGGCATTTCGTGGGCGGAATGGGCGGAACAGAACGGCAAGACGCTCGTTCCTGTGCGGATGGAAATCAGGGGAAGCGAGCAATTCCCGAATATCCCGATGTTTGGCGATTTCTTGACGCAGAATCCGGACGGCACGGTGTCGGTGGGCTTTCAGGTGGATTTGAGCGAGGAGGATGTTAGCCATCTGAAATCCTGCGAAGTGCAGCTGGAATGCCGCGTCGGCGCGTTCGGCAAGGATGGCAAGGCGACGCAGTGGCAGAAGGAAATCCTCACCGCGACGATTACGTTCAAATAACGACAAAAACATTTCGGGAAGTATTGACAAGCGGGGTAACTTTCGGTATAATCAACCCCGTCGCAGATAAGGAATGAGTTAGAGTCATTCCGGGTAAAAGACACTGACCCGTCCCGCAAGGGGCGCAAGGCCGAACGGACAGCCAGGTCAAATGCCGATGCGGGGTATAAACTCGCACGCAGCTTTCGCTGTATCTCATTGATTATACGGTTTCCCCATGCGGGTTCGCTCCATTTGGAAGCCGTATGAGTTCAAAGCTCAGTTTCACCGGGTTTCCCTTGTGCGTCACGACGCGCAGCAACTTGTGAAATGGTCAATAAGAGTAGTAAAAGTAAGTCTTTACTTGAGGCAGTCCCGCAAGGAATTGCTGCTGACTCTGACAACCTATCCTTATCTCCGAACGCTTTCTGAAAAGATGCTTTCGGGGTGGTGTGTGCTGTGCAAACATCACCTTTTTTCGTACCCATTTTACCCAGCCAGCCTGCGACGAAATACTTTTTAGGAGGACGACCCCCATGAAGAAGTTCCTTTCCCTGCTCCTGTCTCTGGCGATGCTCCTGAGCGTCGCGGCGCTGGCGGACGAAACGCACGGCAACTACTCCGACGAGATGAAGATTCCCTACGCGGTGGATCTCAGCCCGGAAGACGGCGCGGACAGCGTTGAACGCGCGGGCGACCATGTGGACAGCCCGTACTTCAGCCGTCTGGACTTCTACAACATGACCTCGACCGACACGCTGACCATCCTGCCGCACTTCCAGACCATGCAGCAGACGAGCGAATGGTCTTGCGGCGTTGTCAGCGCCCTGATGGTGATGAACTGGTACGGCAAGCTCGGCGACTACAACGAGCAGACCTTGGCGCAGCTGCGCGGCACGATTGGCGACAAGCCCGGCGCAACCAGCATGAGCCAAATGGTGGATATCTTTAACGGCGTGGGCGGTTTCAGCTGCTACTCCGCCATCGACGCGGGCGAGGAAGTTGCGGATATCTTCACCTTCGAGTACATCCAGCAGCAGCTGGCGGCGGGCAACCCCATCATGATTGGCTGGAACGACTGGGGCGGCCACTGGCAGGTCATCATCGGCTACGACACGATGGGCACGGAAACCACGCAGGATGACGTGATTATCGTCGCCGACCCCTACGACACCACCGACCACAATCAGGATGGCTATGGCGTGTATGGCGCCGAGCGCTTCCTGTACAACTTCACGTTCTACAACTTCTTCTCCGAAGAGTCTGGAGAACTGAATGACTACTGCTTCCTTGTGGCAACGCCGGAAGCGTAATTGCAAAATCCACGGTGTCCGCTGGTGAAAATCAGCGGGCATTTTGTCTTTTTGGGGGATAAAAGTTTGCAAGGGGCTATGCAGAATGGGCAGAATGTTGTAAAATAAGAACAAGAATCATCAGGAGGATGAGAGAATGCTTCCCGAATCGCTCGTGGCGGCGCGAAAGCTGCTGGAAGAGATTACCCCGTTGCAAACGGACTGTGGGCTGGTATGCGGCGGTGCGTGCTGCCGAACGCATCCCGGCGAGGAGACGGGGATGCTGCTGTTTCCGGGCGAGGCGGAAATGTATCGCGGCGAAGAAGGCTTTACGCTCGTGGATTCGCCGCACGGGACGATTCTCGTCTGCGAGGGGCGCTGCAGCCGCGCGAATCGTCCGCTGGCGTGCCGAATGTTTCCGCTGGTGATGCTCCTGCGCCCTGACGGCGTGAAAATCGCGACGGATGCGGCGGCGCAAGCGGTCTGCCCGCTGGCACAGCAGGGGAAAAGCGCCCTTTCGCAGGATTTTGTCGCGGCAGTGCGTCAGGCGGCGAATCTGCTTGCGCAGGACGATCAGCAGGCGGCGCATTTGCGGCGTTTGACGGACATGCAGGACGAATTAAAGGCGCTTCGGGCGCAGTATCGCGGGAGGAAGGAACATGTTTGAGGCGGTAGAAATCTCGCGGGAAATCACCGGGTCGGGGCAAAATCTGCTCCTGTGCGGGGATGCTTACCAGCAGCAGCCCGCGCTGTCAGCGCTGGCGGGGCAGGTGCAGGCGGTGTATATTGATCCGCCGTTCATGACGGGGGAGACGTTCACGCGCCGCCGCCGCTTCGGCACGTCCGGCTGGAAAACGGGTCGCCCGATGCCTGAATATCCGGCGTATATCGACCGCTTTGCCGACACGAAGGAATATCTGGAACTGCTGCGCTCGCTGATTGAACGCGCGAAAGACCTCTTGCTGCCCACGGGCGTGCTGTATCTGCATCTGGACTGGCGGACGAGTGCGTATGCCCGCTTGCTGTGCGACGAGATCTTCGGGGAGGATATGTTCCTGAACGAAATCGTCTGGAGCTACGAGAGCGGCGGACGCGCGAAGAAATACTTCAGCCGCAAGCACGATACCATCCTGCTTTACGCGCGCTCGAAGGACTACCACTTCGACTTGCGGCGCGTTCCGCTGGTGCGCGCGGAGCACCGCAAGAACCACATGCGCCGCTGCGTGGACGAAAACGGGCGGAGTTACAGCCAAATCACCACCGGCGGCAAGGTCTACCGCTACTACGATGATGCGCCGGTGTATCCGGGCGACGTGTGGAGCGACATCAGCCACTTGCAGCAGAAAGACCCGGAGCGCACGGGCTATCCGACGCAGAAGCCGCTGAAACTGCTGGAACGCCTGCTGCTGCCCGTCGTGCGCGAAGGGGACATGGTGGCGGATTTGTGCTGCGGAAGCGGCACAGCGATGGAAGCCGCGCAGTCGCTGGGCTGCCGCTTTGTCGGCGTGGACAAGAGCCCGGAGGCGATTCTGACCACAGCGAGCCGCTTGGAGTGCAGCGACCTGACGATTGACTGCCCCTGCACGATGGACGAAACGCCGCTGGAAGGGGAGTACAACGGCCACGGCGGGATGCTGCTGCTGACAGGCTTCCACGCCGCGCACCCATCCTTCCCGAAGACCGAGCAGCAGCTGGACACGCTGGAAAGTTGGAGCGTGGGCAAAATCACGCCGGAGGGATTGCAAGTGATGCAGCGCTTCCGCCGAAGCCGGAAACAGCCGGAACTGCCGTGGTTCTGCGTCCTGCCGGAAGGGTGCGGGGAGATTGCTGTATCGACGGTGGACGCGGCAGGGCGGAAGAGAGTGTATCGGTGGAAGGATTGACTTCTGCAATAAATAGCGGCGCATGTGCATTCCCTCGCACATGCGCCGCCTTCATATATCAATATCAGTCGTCCGAATACACCCTGACCCCGCTGCCTTTCCGAATCAGCACAGGCATGGTGTCCAGCGGCGCGTCCATGCGCACGGTCTGTCCGCCGGCGTATTCCGCGCCCGTCGCGGCATCCATCCAGTCCGCGCCCACGGGCAGGTATACGTCGCGCACTCTTGCGCCCGCTTCCAGCACCGGGGCAACCAGCACATCCGCGCCGAAGAGGTACGCATCCTCCACAGACCACGCGGCTTTATCCGCCGGGAAGCCGTAGAACAGGGGACGCATGACTGGGTCGCCGTGCTCGTGGGCGGCGCGCATCAACTCGCGGATGTACGGGCGCATCCGCTCACGCACGAACAGATACTTCCGCAGAATCTCGTACACCTCGTCGCCGAACGACCAGACTTCGTTGCTCTGACCGCTTGTCAGCTGGCGCACATCGCCGATGTACTCCTGCTCGCGCTCATACCACGGGCTGCGCTCACCGTGCATCCGGAATACCGGGCAGAAGCACGCCCACTGGAACCAGCGCACCAGCAGTTCGCGGAACGCCGGGTCATCCACCTGACCGCCGAGGAAGCCGCCAATGTCGCTCGTCCACCACGGAATGCCTGCCATGCCCATGCTCAGGCCCGCTTGCAGCTGCTCCCGCATCGCGCGGAAGGTGGAGGAAATATCGCCCGACCAAGTGAGAACGGCGTATTTCTGGCTGCCCGCCCATGCGCACCGCACAAGCGACAGAATCTCCGTTTCGCCCGCTTCGCGCAATCCATCGTAGAAGCACTTTGCGTAGCCGACGGGGTAGGTGTTTGTGCACTGCAGGGCAGGGCCGGCGTAATAGCGGTAGTTGTCAAAGTCATACGGCCCGTATTCCGGCTCGGACTCGTCCAGCCAGAAGCAGCGGATGCCATATTGGTAGTAGTTCTTCTTGCACTGCTCCCAGACGAATGCCTGCGCTTCCGGGTTCGTCGCGTCGAAGAAGAACGTGTTGCCCATCCACGTCATGGCAATCGCGTTGCCACGGTCAGCCGTCACCAGCAAGCCGCGCTCTGCCATTTCGCCGAAGTTGACGCTCTTTTCGTCGATGGTCGGCCACACGGAGACGACCGTCTCCACGCCCATTGCTTTCAGCTCATCCACCATCGCCTGCGGATTCGGCCAGTCCCGCGGTTCAAAGCGGAAATCACCTTGCCGCGTCCAGTGGAAGAAGTCGACGACGATGGCATCCAGCGGCAGCCCGCGGCGCTTCATTTCGCGTGCGACGGACAGCAGTTCCTCCTGCGTCCGGTAGCGCAGCTTGCACTGCCAGTAGCCCATGCCGTATTCGGGCATCATAGGGGTGCGCCCAGTCGCGGCGGTGTAGTTCGCTTCGATGTCCGCCGGGGTGTCGCCCGCCGTGATGAAATAATCCAGCTTTTTGGTGGATTTTGCCGACCACTCCGTCACATTCGTGCCGAACGCCGCCGTACCGATTGCCGGATTGTTCCACAGGAAGCCATAGCCGCGGCTGGACACGAAGAACGGCACGCTTGATTGCGAATTGCGGTGCGCCAGCTCCAGCACAGAGCCTTTCTTGTTCAAATGGCGATCCTGATACTGCCCCATGCCGAAAATCATCTCGTCGTCATACGCCTCGAAGCGCGCGGTGAGGGAGAAATCCGTGCCGCCGGGGATGGGCTTGAGTTCACGCGCCGGAACGCGCAGCGGGACGCAGTAGCGGTTGATGCGGTCACGGTTGCGCCAATATTCTGCTGTCAGCACCTCGCCGCGCTGGTTCAGGAACGTAATCCACCCCTCGGTGGAGATTTTCGCGGTGATTTTGCCGTTCGTCAGCGTCCATTCCGTGCCGGTTTGGTGGTACTTCGCCCACTCCTCGCCCTTGTACCACGGGTCGGTCGTGTCGATGACTTCGCTGCGGATGACGACGTCCGTCGCTTCAACCGGTTCGGTCAGCGCCCAGTCGTGGCCGTCCATGCCCGGCTCGGCGCTCATGCGCACGCGCAGACTGTCCTTGCCCCAAGGGTCAATCCAGCATTCGCTTCTGCCATCGTGGATGATGAGCCGGTGATTCTGCTGCTCTACGCGCATGGAAAACGCCTCCTTATCGCAGTACGAAGGGGAAAATCAGCATTTTGCGGCTTCCAGCAGTCCGCGCTTGACGTCCCAAAGCTTCTGGGAGAGGTCAACGTAGTAGGTGTGGGGGTTCTCAAAGCGCTTCACTTCGTCCCACAGTGTGTGAATCTGCTGGCGGCAGTATGCCTTGATGTCGTTCAGTTCCGGCAGCTCGTAGACGAGTTCGCCGTTCTGGAAAATCGGCACTTGCAGTTCGCGGACGGTGAAGTCGGTCAATTCCTTAGTCTTCCACGTCGCGTTCGGGTCGAAGATGACGTGCGGCTTCGTCGGGTCAATGACCTCGTCGCGCAGGGTCAGCTCGTCGGCAATCGCCTTGCCGCTTTCGCGGTCGTAGAGGCGGTACAGGCGCTTGAAGTGCGGGTTGGTAATCTTTGCCGTGTTCTCGCTGACCTTGATTTTCGGGATGATGTTGCCCTCGTCATCCTCAATCGCCGCCAGCTTGTACACGCCGCCGAAAACGGGGTTCGATTTGCTCGTAATCAGCCGTTCGCCCACGCCGAAGGTGTCCACCTGCGCACCCTGCATCATCAGGTCGCGGATGAGGTATTCGTCCAGCGAGTTCGACGCGGTAATCTTGCAGTTCGGCAGGCCCGCCTCGTCGAGCATTTTGCGCGCCTTCTTGGACAAATACGAAATGTCGCCGGAATCCAGACGGATGGCGAAATTGGTGATGCCGCGCGGCAGCAGAATCTCCTTGAACGCGCGGATAGCGTTCGGCACGCCGGATTTGAGCGTGTTGTAGGTGTCAACCAGCAGCGTCGCGTTGTCGGGGTACAGCTCACAGTAGGTCTTGAAGGCGTCGTATTCCGTCGGGAACATCTGCACCCACGAGTGCGCCATCGTGCCGCCCGCCGGAACACCGTAGAGCACGTCCGTCAGCGTGCACGCCGTGCCTGCCACGCCGCCGATGTACGCCGCGCGCGCGCCGATGACCGCGCCGTCCGCGCCCTGTGCGCGACGGGAGCCGAATTCCAGCACAGCGCGTCCCTGCGCCGCGCGGACGATGCGGTTCGCCTTCGTTGCAATCAGCGACTGGTGGTTAATCTCCAGCAGCAGATACGTTTCAATCAGCTGCGCCTCAATCGCGGGCGCACGGACGGTCAGCAGCGGTTCGCCGGGGAACACGGGCGTGCCTTCCGGGACGGCGTAAATATCGCCGTGGAACTTGAAGTTCTTCAGGTAGGTGAGGAAGCCCTCGTCGAAGATCCCCTTGCCGCGCAGATAAGCAATATCATCATCGGAGAAATGCAGCTGCTGGATGTACTCGACAATCTGCTCCAGCCCCGCGGCAATCGCGAAGCCGCCGCCGTCAGGCACGTTGCGGAAGAACACGTCGAAATACACATTGCGCTTGTAGAAGCCGTTGCGGTAGTAGCCGTTGCCCATCGTGAGTTCATAGAAATCACAGAGCATCGTCGGGTTTTCCTGCGGTCGATTTGCCATTGCTTTGCCCATCCTGTTCTATTTTATTTGTCGAAATTTGTCACATTGATTTGCAGTCCGCGCATCACATCGAGCGCCTTTTCGTGCAGCGCCTCGTCATTGGACGCGCAAAGCGACGCATCCACGGACACGCGCGCTTCCGGCAGCGCTGCCTTGCACAGCACAGCGTTTGAAATCACGCAGATGTTCGTTACCACGCCGACCAGCTCGATTTCCTGATACGGGTGCGTGCGCAGGTAGCAGGTCAGCTCCATCGAGCCGAAAGACGGCTTGAAGAACACCATGTCCTGCTTTTGGCGGCACGCCGCTGTTTCCCCGAACAGGCGGTGTCCAGGCGTTCCGGCGATGCAGTGCGGCACGGGGAGATTTTTCCCCTCCTGCGTGGTCGGGTAGTCGTCATTGTGCGTATCCAGCGTGAACATCACGTCGTCGCCGCGGCTGCGATACAGGCGGATTTTCTCAGCAATCCCGTGGTCAAGCGTGACTGCCTTCTCAAAGCCGAGAGAACCGTCCACAAAGTCCTTCTGGTAGTCCACGACAATCAGGCATCGTTTGCCCGTCTCCATGCTCCGTTCGCCTCCTCTTTATCGAGTACCATTTCTTATTATACAACGGAAAATCGGTTTCGTAAAGGAAAAAATGCGCAAACGTAAGAAATCCGCAAAGGGAAAACGAAATCTGTGTGAACGCATGGACATTCGGCGCAAAACGTGATAAACTGGAACGGATTATTCAATAAAGGGGCGAAATTTGCCGTGAAGCTCAACACCAAGCGTACCATGCTGGTCGGTCTGGCGTTCTTGTCCATCTGCATCTTCTGGCAGATGTATGACAGCGTGATGACGCTGATTCTGACGGATACTTTCCACCTGAACGAGACGATTGCGGGCGCGGTCATGGCGGCGGATAATGTGCTGGCGCTGTTCCTGCTGCCGCTCTTCGGCGCTTTGTCGGATAAGACGAACACGCGCATTGGCCGCCGGATGCCCTACATCATTGGCGGCACAGCGGCGGCGGTCATACTGATGAACCTGCTGCCCGTGCTGGACAACGCCTATGCCGCGTCGCCCTCGCCGCTGATTTTGGGGCTGTTCATCGCGGCGCTGGCGCTGCTGCTCGTTGCGATGGGCGTGTACCGCTCCCCGGCGGTGGCGCTGATGCCGGATGTGACCCCGAAGCCCCTGCGCAGCCGCGGCAATGCCGTCATCAACCTGATGGGCGCGGTCGGCGGCATTCTGTATCTGGCGCTGGCGGCAGTGCTGTACCCCGCGTCGCGCAAGGTGGCGGGACATGTGGATTATCAGCCGCTGTTTATCATCGTGTCGCTGATTATGGCAGTATCGGTGCTTGTGCTGGCGCTGACGGTGAAGGAAAAGAGGCTGTCCGAAGAGAACCGCGCGCTGGAGAAGCAGCACCCGGATTGGAACCTCGCCGCGAAGGATGAATCGGGCAACGAAGTGCTGCCAAAGGAGGTCAAGCGGTCATTGACCTTCCTGCTGGCGTCCATTTCGCTCTGGTTTATCGCCTACAACGGCGTGACGACATGGTTCACGAAGTACATTGAGCAGGTGATGGGCGAGGGCTTGGGCGGCGCATCAACGTGCCTGCTTGTTGCGACGGCGGGTGCGATTTGCTCCTACATCCCGATTGGCGCTTTGGCGGCGAAAATCGGGCGCAAGCGGACGATTCAGCTTGGCGTTGCCCTGTTGACGCTCTGCTTCCTGCTCGGCTTCGTCCTTACCTGCACGTCGAGCGTTATCACCCCGGTGATGTACGTCGTTTTTGCCTTGGTCGGTCTGGCGTGGGCGGCGATTAACGTCAACTCTCTGCCGATGGTGGTGGAAATGTGCCGCGGCAGCGACATCGGGCGCTTCACAGGCTACTACTACACGTTTTCGATGGTTGCGCAGGTCGTCACGCCGATTGCCGCGGGTTCTTTGATGCGCGCCATCGACTACCGCGTGCTTTTCCCTTATGCTGCGATTTTCTCCGCCCTGAGCTTCGTCACGATGTGCTTCGTCCGCCACGGCGACGCGAAGGCGGAGGCAAAGAAGGGACTGGAAGCATTCGAGGACATGGATGTGGAATAAGTGCAAGAAATGTGGAATCTTTGTGGATAACAATAGCCGCTGCGCAAAAAACGCGGCGGCTTTTTGAATGGGGGAACAACCGCATAGGCGAAGCACCAAAAAAGCTGCACGCGGAAGAAGTATGAGAGTGTCACCAACTCAATCGCGAAAAAGGGTCAAGGGACAATGTCCCTTGCAGGGTGCAGGGACAGCGTCCCTGCTGGGGTTTGGGGCAACGCCCCAACGGTTCCTCGTCAAATCAATTCAAAAGGAAAAGTCAACAAGGTGCAGGCAGCGAAGCGTCCCTGCCAGTAACTTTGCGCGTCCTCAGACGCGCCCTCAAGTAACGAAAAAGACCAGCACCGAGAGAAAACGACTTCTCCCGATGCTGGTCAGTCGCGCCCATCTGGCGCGACAATGTTGAATAGGTTGAAAGAGCAGTTTGGGGGCGCGTCTGCGGACGCGCAAAGTTACTGCGCAGGGACGCTGCGCTGCCTGCGACCAAGGCGGCAGGATTGAGCGCGTTTAGCATAATTGGCTTAACGGTGCAACAGTTGGGGCATTGCCCCAAGCCCCACCAGAGGCGCCGCCTCTGGACTCCGCAAGGGGCAATTGCCCCTTGACCCCTTCGCGCGATTGAGTTGGTTTCTCTACCATACTCCTTCCGCGTGCTGCGCTTTGGCGTCCCGAAGCAATCAGCCCTTACAGCTTCGCCAATTCCTTAAACAGCCCCTTATTCGCCTGATACAGCTTCGTATACAGCGCATACACCTTCTCATACTGCGGCACATTCTCCGCAATCGGGTTCTGCGCCGGATTCACATGAATCATCGCCCGGCACGCTTCCGGCACGCTCGCGTACAGCCCCGCGCCGACGCCCGCCAGAATTGCCACGCCCAGCGCCGGGCCTTCCGTGTTCACCGTCGTCGCAACCGGCATCTGGAACACGTCCGCCAGCATCTGCCGCCACAGCGGACTCTTGCCGCCGCCGCCGCAAGCCAGCATCGTTTCGGGCGCAACACCCATTTCCGCCAGCACATTCAGGCAGTCCTTCAAAGAGTAGGTGACGCCCTCCATGACCGCGCGGAGCAGGTCGCGGCGCGTGTGCATCGCGCTCAAGCCGAAGAACATGCCGCGGCAGTCCGCGTCAAGGTGCGGGGTGCGTTCGCCCATCAGGTAGGGAGCATACAGCAGCTTGTTCGCGCCGATGGGGGATTGCGCCGCCTGCTTGTTCATCAGGTTGTAGGGGTCTTCGCCCATGAGCGCGGCGGCTTCCTTTTCCGCCATGCAGAAGTTGTCGCGGAACCACTTCAGCGACAGACCCGCCGCCTGCGTCACGCCCATGACGTGCCATGCGCCCGGCACAGCGCAGCAGAACGTGTGCACACGCCCCTTGGGGTCGATGGCGAGTTTGTCCGTGTGGGCAAACACAACGCCGGACGTGCCAATGGTGGTGAACGCGCGCCCATCCTCGACAACACCCGTGCCGACAGCCGCCGCCGCGTTGTCGCCCGCGCCGCCGACGACCAGCATGTCTTCGCTCAACCCGGTCAACTCCGCTGCCGCCTTGGAGATGTGACCCGTCACTTCGCAGGATTCGTACACCTTCGCCAGCAGCGACGGGTCGATGTTCAGCATGTTCAGCAGCTTCTCCGACCAGCAGCGGTTCGGCACATCGAGCATCTGCATCCCGGATGCGTCGCTGACTTCAGTCGCGAAATCGCCGGTCAGCATATAGCGCACATAGTCCTTCGGCAGGAGGATGTGGCGGCACTTGGCGTACACTTCCGGCTCGTGATTGCGCACCCACAGCAGCTTCGACAGCGTGAAGCCGGTCAGCGCGGGATTTGCCGTAATGGAAATCAGCTGATCGCGGCCGACAATTTCGTGAATCTGGTCGCACTCCGCCGCCGTGCGCTGGTCGCACCAGATAATAGACGGGCGCAGGACGTTCCCTGCTTCATCCAGCATGACCAGACCGTGCATCTGACCGCTGATGCCCATCGAAACGACGTCCTTCTTATCCACACCGGACTTCGTCAGCACGCTGCGGATGGTGTCCACCGCCGCATGATACCAGTCCTCCGGCTTCTGCTCTGCCCAGCCATTGTGCGGCTGATACAGCGGATATTCCACCAGCGCGGAGCAGACCGCCGTGCCATACTGGTCGAACAGCACCGTTTTGGTGCCGGACGTGCCAAGGTCAATACCAAGAACATACTTCATCGGAAAAATCCTCCTCGTTAATGTGTCGAAATCGTGCAAAATGGGAAAGGGGGTTCCATCTGCTTCATTGTACCGTGAATCGGCGAATTCGTCAAGCCTTGCGGGGAGAAGTTGTATGAATTTCGCGTGTTCGGTTGACACGGGGCGAAAGAAGCGGTATCATAAAGAGCGAACATAGAATCCTATGCAGGAGGTCGCAATGATTGTCTTAGGCATTGACCCCGGCTATGCGCTGATGGGCTGGGGCGTGGTGGAGGCGCAGGGTGCGCGGATGCGTCTGCTTGGCTACGGCTGTGTGGAGACGCAGGCGGGTGTGCCGATGCAGCACCGCTTGCGGGCACTGCAATTGGGTGTACGCGACCTCGTGAACATCTATCATCCGGACGACGTGGCGTTTGAGGAGCTGTTCTTTGCGCGGAACGTCACGACGGCGCTGATGGTTGGGGCGGCGCGCGGCGCGGCGATTATCAGCGCGGCGGAGTATACGGAAAGCCTGTATGAGTATACGCCAATGCAGATTAAGCAGGCGGTGACGGGGTATGGGAAAGCGGATAAAAAGCAGATTCAACAGATGGTGAAGCTGCTGCTGGGGATGAAGGAGATACCGAAGCCGGATGACGCGGCGGATGCGATTGCGTGTGCGATAACGCATTGCCAGTGTGGCGCGGCGAAGGAACAATTCAGGATGAAATAGGGGGAGGGGAAGGGCAAAGCGCCCCACGCGGAAGGAGTATGAAGAAGAAGTCAACTCAATCGCGCGGAGGGGTCAAGGGGGGATTCCCCCTTGCAGGGTCAAGGGGCGGCGCCCCTTGTGGGGTTTGGGGCAACGCCCCAACCGTTGCTCGTCAAAACTACTCAAAGGGAACAGCCAACAAGGCGCAGGCAGCGAAGCGTCCCTGCCAGTAACTAAAAATCCTTCCAATACAGTTCAATCTGCATGGGAGGCGACCGCCGAAGGAGTCCAGAGGGCGATCGCGAACTTCGTTCGTTTTCTTTGCCCTCTGGAAGTATGGCAATGACCAGATTGGTAGGAAAATCAACGCTGGCTGTCTGAAAAAACAGCAGTCTTTAATTGTTGCAGAGGGTTTCGCCTCTGCGGAGGCGACAAGGGGGCAATGGAAACAGACGAAGTCTGCGGTCGCCCCCTTGACCCCTTCGGGCTGCACACTCCCATACTCGATTTTTATTGGAAGGCTTTATAGTTACTGTTCGACTATATTTTCTCTCACGTTTATTTCTACCCAAGGAGATAACCACCATGTACGCATTTATCGAAGGTCGCGTGTGCGAAAAAACGACCAATTCCTTAGTCCTTGAAGCTGGCGGCATCGGCTATCAGCTCAACTGCTCCATGACCACCTTGCAGGAAGCGCCGCCGATGGGCGAGAAAATGCGCTGCTATACCTACCTTTCCGTCCGCGAAGACGCGATGGAACTCTTCGGTTTCGCAACAAAGGAGGAAAAGCAGCTCTTCCTTTCGCTCACGGGCATCAGCGGTGTCGGCGCAAAAACCGCGCTCGGCCTGCTCGGTGCTATGCCCCTGCGCGACTTGAACCTCGCGATTCTGCTGGGGGATGTCAACGCCCTCTCCCGCGCGCCGGGCATCGGCAAAAAGACGGCGCAGCGAATCGCGCTGGAACTCAAAGATAAGGTCACGCAGGCGGATATCAATCAGCCGACGGGCAAAGCGGCCATGCCGACATCAGGCGCGGCGGCGGATAATTTCGCCGAAGCCATCGAGGCGCTGACGGCGCTGGGATACTCCGCCATCGAGGCGCGCGATGCCCTGTCGCATGTGGAGGACAAGGATGCCCCGGCGGATGAACTGATTCGGCTGGCGCTGCGCGCAATGGCAGGAATGTGAGGATAAAAAGTGGAAGAGAGATTGGTGACGGGCGACCTTCAGCCCGAAGACAGCGCGGTGGAGACGACATTGCGCCCGCATACCCTGCGGGAGTACGTCGGTCAGCAGGCGGTTAAGGACAGCCTGAGCATCTACATTCAGGCGGCGCTTACCCGCCATGACGCGCTGGATCATATGCTGCTCTACGGCCCGCCCGGTCTGGGCAAAACGACGCTGGCAACCATTGTCGCGGCGGAAATGGGGCAGAACATCCGCGTTACGTCCGGCCCGGCGATTGAGCGTCCCGGCGACCTCGCGTCAATTCTGGCGAACCTCAATCAGGGGGACGTGCTGTTCATCGACGAAATTCACCGCCTCTCCCGCTCGGTGGAAGAGGTGCTGTACCCCGCGATGGAGGACTTTGCCATCGACATCATGATTGGCAAAGGCCCGACCGCGCGGTCGATTCGCGTCGCCGTGCCGAAATTCACGCTCGTGGGCGCGACAACCCGCGCAGGCCAGCTGTCCGCCCCGCTGCGCGACCGCTTCGGCATTCTCTTCCGGCTGGAAATGTACAAGCCGGAGGAACTGGCGCAAATCGTCCGCCGAAGCGCGTCGATTCTGGAGATTGACGCGGAGGACGCAGGTATCATGGAGATTGCGCGCCGAAGCCGCGGTACGCCGCGAATCGCAAACCGGATGCTCAAACGCGTCCGCGACTACGCGCAGGTGCGCGGCGGCGGCGTCATCAGCCTTGATGTGGCACGGGAGGCGATTGCCATGCAGGGCGTGGACGAGCTGGGACTGGACAAGGTAGACCGCGCCGTCCTTGGCACGATGATGGACAAATTCGGCGGCGGCCCGGTCGGGCTGGACACCCTCGCGGCGACAACCGGCGAGGATGCCGTGACCATTGAGGACGTCTACGAACCGTACCTGATGCAGCTTGGCTTCCTGATGCGCACGCCGCGCGGCAGAATGTGCACGCCCGCCGCGTGGGAGCACATGAAGCGCACGCCGCCGGGGCAGGGGAACGATAATCAGCTGAAAATGGAACTGTGAGCGTGAATTGCGAATCAAAAGAAGGAATTCGCAAGGACAGCCGCGCACAGGCGCTGTACGAGAAGGTCGGCTTCCGCGTCGTCGGCGTCCACCCGGACGCTTTTGTGCTGAAAGACGGCGCGATGAAAAATGCGTATTTGATGCAATTGAAAATAAGGTGAATTGTTATGAAAACATCCGATTTTGATTATGAATTGCCCGAAGAACTGATTGCGCAGACCCCGGTCGAACCGCGCGACCACAGCCGCCTGATGGTGGTACACCGCGCGACGGGCGAGCGCGAGGACAAGCATTTCTACGATATTATTGACTATTTGAACCCGAATGACGCGCTGGTCATCAACGAGACGAAGGTCATTCCCGCGCGTCTGCTGGGCGAGAAGGAAGATACAGGCGTGCCGGTGGAGGTGCTGCTGCTGCGCCGGAAAAATCAGACGGACTGGGAGGCGCTTGTCCGCCCCGGACGCCGCCTGAAGCCCGGCACGACGTGTGTTTTCGGCGGCGGACTGCTCAAATGCGAGATTCTGGAAAGTGTGCCGGAAATCGGCGGACGCATCGTCCGTTTCCATTATGAAGGGGTTTTCGAGGAACTGCTCGACCGGCTGGGCGAAATGCCGCTGCCGCCGTATATCCACGAAAAGCTGGCGGATCAGAGCCGCTATCAAACCGTTTACGCCCAAAACGAGGGGTCTGCCGCTGCACCGACGGCAGGTCTGCACTTCACGCCGGAGCTGCTCGAACGCATCCGCGCCAAGGGCGTGACCATCGTGCCGGTGACGCTGCACGTCGGGCTGGGGACGTTCCGCCCGGTTCAGGTGGAAGATGTTGACAAACATGTGATGCACAGCGAGTGGTATCAGGTGACGGAGGAAGCGGCGAACACGCTCAACGCCATCCGCGCTGGCGGTGGACGGCTGATTTGTGTCGGCACAACGTCCGTGCGCACGATTGAAACGGTTGCGACGGAGGATGGCATCGTGCATCCCGGCGCGGGCGACACGGCGATTTTCATCTATCCCGGCAAGAAAATTAAGGCGGTGGATGCCTTGATTACCAATTTCCACCTGCCACAGAGCACCCTGCTGATGCTCGTCAGCACCTTCATGGGGCGCGAGACGGCACTGGACGTTTACCGCGAAGCCGTGCAGAAAAAGTACCGCTTCTTCAGCTTCGGAGATGCGATGTTCATCGAATGAACCAAAAATCACAGACAAATTTCGGACAGTTTTTCAGTACGAACAAACTTTTTTCATAATCGCGCTGAAAAATTGTCCGAAAGGCTTGACAATCCGGTCTTAAATGTTTACAATATACCTTGTCTGACAAGTCTGGTTAGGCTTGATGCGGGACATGCAGGCGTAGTTTAGTGGTAAAACTCCAGCTTCCCAAGCTGGCCTTGTGGGTTCGATTCCCATCGCCTGCTCCACAACCGCATCTGCCGCCGGAAAGCAGCGAAGATACCTTCGCAGTTTTACGCGAACATAAAGGAGGAAATTCCAATGGCTAAGGAACGTTACGAGCGCAAAAAGCCCCACGTTAACATCGGCACCATCGGTCACGTTGACCATGGCAAGACGACCCTGACCGCCGCCATCACCATGACGCTGTCCCAGAAGGGCGAAGCGCAGGCGATGCGTTATGACGAAATCGACAAGGCGCCGGAAGAAAAGGCCCGCGGCATCACGATTAACACCGCTCACGTTGAGTACGAGACGGCTACCCGCCACTACGCTCACGTGGACTGCCCCGGCCACGCTGACTATGTTAAGAACATGATCACCGGTGCTGCCCAGATGGACGGCGCTATCCTGGTCGTGTCTGCTCCCGACGGCCCGATGCCCCAGACCCGTGAGCACATCCTGCTCGCCCGTCAGGTTGGCGTGCCGTACATCGTGGTCTTCATGAACAAGACCGATATGATGGACGACGAAGAGCTGCTGGAACTGGTCGAAATGGAAATCCGCGAACTGCTGAGCAGCTACGATTTCCCGGGCGACGAGATTCCGATCATCAAGGGTTCTGCCCTGAAGGCGCTGGAATATGTCCAGAACGGCGGCACCGACGTGGACAACGCGCCGGAGTGCAAGTGCATTTGGGAACTGATGGATGCGGTTGACCACTACATTCCGGAACCCAAGCGCGCGACCGACCAGCCCTTCCTGATGCCTGTTGAAGACGTGTTCTCCATCTCTGGCCGCGGCACTGTTGCCACCGGTCGTGTGGAACGCGGCACGGTCAAGGTGTCCGACACGGTTGAAATCGTTGGCCTGATGGACAAGCCGAAGTCTACCGTCGTTACCGGCGTGGAAATGTTCCACAAGCTGCTGGACCAGGCGGAAGCGGGCGACAACATCGGCGCTCTGCTGCGCGGCATTCAGCGCAACGAGATCGAGCGTGGTCAGGTTCTGGCCAAGCCCGGCACGATTCATCCGCACACGCACTTCATCGGTCAGGTTTACGTCCTGACGAAGGAAGAAGGCGGCCGTCATACCCCGTTCTTCAACGGCTATCGTCCGCAGTTCTACTTCCGTACCACCGACGTGACCGGCAGCATCAAGCTGCCCGACGGCACGGAGATGGTTATGCCCGGTGACAACATCGACATGGAAATCACCCTGATTACCCCCATCGCTTTGGAGCAGGGCCTGCGCTTTGCTATCCGCGAAGGTGGCCGCACGGTTGGTTCCGGCGTCGTTGCTAAGGTCATCGAGTAATCTAAGGTTCATTCAGGGACGCTTTCCAGTCGGGGAGCGTCCCTTTTCTGCATGATGCAAAGCAGCAGCCCCCACATTCGCCCGCATACAGCTGATGCGGCGCGGAAGGCGGGGTCATGTCCATCAGCAGACAGCGCCCTGCCCACGGGTCGCTAATCAGCAGCTTCGACTGCTGGCAGGACAGGAAACGAATCAACCCGAATCCACCCAATTGCACATCCGGCACAACGGAATCCAGAGGAAAATGCAGCAGCTGCTCGCCCACGCCAGCCCAAATCGTGTGGTCATCGGCAATTGTTACTGCGCCGCACCAGCCAGGCAGCAGCGCGACGGGCGCAAAATCGCCGCTTGTCAGACATAGGCGGAAAAGCAGCGTTTGCGGCGGATCGGGGCTCAGCAGCGACAGGCAGGTGAGCACTCCGCCATCCGCCGCGACCCGCATCGGACAACCCGGAACGGGATATGCAGCAATTTCCCGCAAATCCGGCAGGGAAAAGATGTGCAAACAGCCGTCCTCGCAGCCGCAGACGATCACTTGGCAATCGACGACCGCGCAGCCGCATGGGCGAATTCCAGCAGGCGATGTAACCAGCGGGTAATCATGCGCATCATACAGCGTTAGACAGTTCGTCTCGCTGGAGAGCGTCAGCAGCTGATTTCGCCAGCAGCGAAGCACCTCGACACCGGGCGGCAGCGTGCTGATTCGCCCTTGACGGTACAGCAAGCGGTTGACGGAATCAGCCAGCGCGACATCCGCTCCGCACGCGGCCAGCAGGGTCGGGTGTGCCAGCGGTGTCGGGATTTTCCGCCACTTGCCGCACCATGAGAGCAGTCCCGCTGCACTCGCCAGATAAACTTCCACACGCGCCACCTCCCTGCATCAGGCTATGCCGTGCAAGAAGGCAGGGTGCAAAAATCAAATGCAATTCACAGGAGGAAAGCACGATGTATCACTACAAAACACACGGCACTTGTTCGTCCGAAATTGAACTGGAGATTCAAAACGGTATCATCACGCATTGCAAGTTCATCGGCGGCTGCAAGGGCAATACGCAGGGCTTGGCGCGCATGGTCATTGGCTGCAAAGCGGATGAGGTCGCCCAGAGATTGGAAGGCATTCCCTGCCGCGGCAACACGTCCTGCCCAGATCAGCTGAGCAAGGCGATTCATGAATACCATGAGTGAAGCCGGGAAGGAGCAAATTTTGTCCGAAACGAACCAACTTCCCACCTCGTTTGAAGAGATGGATTTGTCCAAAGAAGTGCTGCGCGCCATCAAAGACATGGGGTTCACGACGCCATCGACCGTGCAGGCGAAGACGATTCCGCTGATGATGTCCGGCGCGGACGTGAACGCAATTGCGCCAACCGGCACGGGCAAAACCTGCGCGTTCGGCATTCCGATGCTCGAATATGTGCAGCTTAATGAACCGGAAGTTCAGGAAGTGGTGCTTGCACCAACCCGTGAACTGGCGCTGCAAATCGGGGATGAACTGACCAAATTGGCCAAGTACATCAAGGGCTGCCGCATTGCTGTGCTCTACGGCGGACAGCCGATTCCCAAGCAGCTTGCCGCGCTCAAGCGCAAACCGCAGATTCTCGTTGCAACCCCCGGTCGTCTGCTTGACCACATGAACCGCGGCAACGTCCATCTGAATGCCGTTCACACGATGGTGCTGGACGAGGCGGACGAGATGCTCAACATGGGCTTTGTCAAGGACGTGACGCGCATCATCGAGGCGACGCCGAACGAGCGGCAGATGGTGCTGTTCTCCGCGACGACGAATCAGGACGTGCTGACGATTGCGTGGAAATATCAGCATGACCCGATTGAAGTTACCGTAGAAGCGACGAAGCAGGATCGGCCGCAGATTGCGCAGTACGTCATTTCGACCGAACAGAACAAGAAGATTGACCATCTGCTGTATCTGCTGGATGCGGATGTTTACCAGCGCGTCATGATTTTCTGTAACACGAAGTTTATGACCGATCGGCTGACCGAGCGCCTCAAAAAGGAAGGCTATCAGGCGGAGTGCATCCACGGCGACGTGAAGCAGAGCCAGCGCAATGTGGTCATGAACGACTTCCGGCGCGGCAAATTCCCCATTCTGATTGCGACGGACGTGGCGGCGCGCGGCATCGACGTCGACGACGTGGAAGCAGTCATCAATTTTGATCTGCCCGCTGAAAACGAGTATTACCTGCACCGTATCGGTCGAACCGGGCGCGCGCACAAGCACGGCGTGAGCTTCTCGCTGGTCACGTTCCAAGAGAGCGTGCGCATGGACGAGATTCTCAAGTACATGATTGCCAAGCCGCTGCCGCTGCATTTCGAGGATGGCATCCTCCGAAATGAGGACGGCACGCCTTTCTTCGACAATATTTAATTGATGCAAGACGCTGGGAGGAGATTCCCGGCGTCTGTTGCGTTTGGAGGGAAAATGCGGAAAAAGCATTGGTGGATTCTGCCTGTGCTGGCGATTCTGGTCGTTCTGACGCTAATTGCGCTGGATGAGCGGCTGATTCTGCGGACATACACGGTTGTGTCGCCGAAGCTGACGGCGGAGGTGCGGCTTGCGGTCGTCACGGATTTCCATTCGTCTGATAATGCGGACGACGTGGTGGCGATGGTTACTTCCTGTGCGCCGGATGCTGTGCTGATGGTTGGAGATATGTTCGATGACGACATCGCCAATCGTCCGACGGAGCGGACGCTATCGCTGATGCGGCAATTGAGCGCGCAGTACCCGTGCTACTATGTGTCCGGCAACCACGAGGCGTGGACGGGCGAGATGGACGCGCTCTATCAGCAGACGGAGGAAGCGGGGGTGACGGTGCTGCGGATGTCGTCAGGCGTCCTGACAGTGCGCGGGCAGCGAATTGCGCTGTGCGGCATCCCTGACCCGTATGAGATGGTGTTCAGCGGCGCACCGGACACGGAAGAGCAGCTGCGGCAGGCGCTCGAAGACGTGGATTCAGCGGATTTCACCGTCCTGCTGGCGCATCGCCCGGAGCTGCTGGCGAAGTACGCGCAATTCCCGCTCGACCTCGTGGTGTCGGGTCACGCGCACGGCGGGCAGGTGCGGATTCCGGGGGTGCTGAACGGGCTGTACGCGCCCAATCAGGGATGGTTCCCGAAGCTGGCGGGCGGGGCGTATACTCAGGACGGCACGACGCTGATTGTCAGCCGCGGCTTGGCTGTGCGGACACGACTGCCGCGCATCTTCAACCGCCCAGAGGTCGTGCTGGTGCGCTGCGTTCCGGCAGAGTGAGCAGTACAGGAAAAAATCATCAGTTTTTTGCAAAAATGTCTTGCGTTTTTTTCAATTCTCAGGTATAATGAGCGCGGTTGAATCCTTCGGGTCTGTGGTTGCAAGCCGATGCCAGTCGCAGGCCAAGCGGTCCACGTAATCCGGCCAAAGCGCCGGGGAGCATGGTGCGGTTTAGAGGTAAGCCCGTCCGGAATGCGGAAGCATTTCGAGAGGAGTGCGTGAGGGCGCACGATGCGTTGAGCAACCTCCCAGACGGCGAGTGTGGGGTCAAAGACCAGGTCAGCCGAAGGTTCGCCTATTCTAAATCATTCAGGGGGTTCCAATACCATGTACACTGACAAGACGCTGGTTTGCAAAGACTGCGGCAATGAATTTGTTTTCACTGCCGGTGAACAGGAATTCTACGCCGAGAAGGGCTTCCAGAACGAGCCCACCCGTTGCAAGGCGTGCCGTCAGGCGCGCAAGGCCAGCCGCCCTGCTGCCGGTGGCACCCGCGAGATGTTCGACGCCGTGTGCGCTGAATGCGGCAAGCCCACCAAGGTTCCTTTCCAGCCCAGGGAAGATCGCCCTGTCTACTGCAGCGAGTGCTATGCAGCGCGTCGTGGTTAATCCCCAACGCACCTGACAAAACTGTTGCAAGGAGTCCTCGCCGGTTCGCGCCGGCGGGGGCTTTTTTTGCGTGTTCGCCTTCCGAAAAATCAGGCAATATGGTATACTGATGGCCAATGGGGGGGCGATTTCTATCGACATAAAGGAACTGATTCGCTGCCGTCTCGGCGGGCAGCACCTCTTGACGCAGCGCGCCTCGAATGCCGAAATCGCGGCGGATTTATGCGGCGCACAGGCACAAATCCTCCGCAATGCGCTCTTTACCCTGCAAAGCCGGACGGGCAGCAGCGATTTTTCCGGTCTGCTGAAAACGTGGACGCTGCGCGGGACGCTCCACCTGATTCCAGAAAGCGATCTGCCGCTGTACGTCCATCAGCAGGGAACGGCGGAGGACGTGTGCGATACGCCGTGGTATGGGTGGATGACGAAATGCGGCTGCGCGCTGCCGCCGGAGCGCGAGAAGGCGTTTGCACGGCTGATTGTGCAGGAAATCGCGTCGGGGAACGATACGCGCGAGGGGTTGCGGCAGGCATGTCAGGCGGCGGGGATGACGGCGGACGAGGAGAAGCAGGTTTTCCACGGCTGGGGCGGCGTGATTGGCGAATTGTCGCTCTTGGGCGTGATTTGTGCGCAGGTGCAGGAGAAGAAGGCGTACCGTCTGTGCGCACCGTTTGCGCCGATGGACGCGGCGGAAGCGGAGTTGACGCTGGCGCGGCGTTACTTCACGCACTACGGCCCGGCGTCGCTGCGGGATGCGGCGTACTTTTTCCGCGTGCCGCAGATGAGGGTGAAAGCGTGGCTGAAGCAGCTCGACGCGCGGGAAATCAGGGTCGATGGGCGGATGTACTACGCCACCAAAGACGCGCCGGAGGGGGAGATGCCGCACGTCCGCCTGCTGTCCGGTTTTGACCCGATGCTGTTGGGCTACCGCAAGGAGGATAACCCGATTCTGCCGCCGGAGCACTTGCGCGGCGTGTTTAACCTGACGGGCATTGTGCATCCGACGGTGCTGGCGGATGGGCGAATTGTGGCGCGCTGGCGGAAGAAGGACGGCAAAGTGGAGCTGATGCCGTTTGAAAATATCGGCGTGCGGACGAAAAAACGCATTGAGCGGGAAGTCGAGAAGTGGTTCGAGGTGAAGGAAATCCGATGGATGGAAATTTGACGGCAAACGAAAAGCGGTCTGCCGAAACAGACCGCATGGAAATCACAGATTCGCCCGCTTGTAGGACTTGCTGGGCGTGAGGTCGTAGAAAACGCGCTGGACTTTCGGGCATTGCGCGAGGATGTGCGCCGTCACGCGCTCCAGCAAATCCGCCGTGAAGCGCGCTGTGTTTCCGGCCGCGCCCTCCGCCGTCTGAACTGCCCGCAGCGTCACGACATAACCGCCGTCGGGGAAGGGCGAGAGCGCCAGTGCCGCGAAATACTGCCATAGGCGCTTGTTCTGGTTGCTGTCCTCAACGTCGTGGCGGAAAATGTCGTCCGCCTCGCGCAGAATGTCAAGGCGCTCGGCGGTCACATCTGCCATAATGCGCGACGCTAAGCCGCTGCCGGGGAAGGGCTGCCGATTGACCAGCACGGCGGGCATCCCCAGCTCCTGCCCGACCTGCCGGATTTCGTCCTTGAACAGCTCGCGAACAGGCTCGATAATCGGCAGACCGTCGATGGTGCTGCCCGTGTGCGGGCGATAGAGCGTGTCGGTGACGTTCGTGCCTTGAATGACGAGGCGGATGTCGTCAATTGCGGCGGCCTCGCGGCTCAGGATGGACATCAGGCGTTCGGTGACGATGCGCTCCTTTTCCGCCGGGTCGCTGACACCGGCAAGCGCAGTCAGGAACTCCTCGCGTGCGTCGATTCGCCGCAGATTCAGCCCCAGATTGTCGTGATAATACGCCATCACCTGCTCAGACTCATTCTTGCGCAGCAATCCGGTGTCGATGAAAATGCAGTGGAGCTTGTGTCCGATGGCGAGGTTGCCCAGCACGGCGCATACGCCGCTGTCAATGCCGCCGGACAAGCTGCACAGCGCGCTGCCGCCATTCGCCGCGCGGTCGATTTCCTCGCGGGCGCGGTCAATCAGCGCCTGATTCGTCCACCACGCCGTGCAGCCGCAGATGTTCTGGCAGAAGCTGACGAGCAGATGACTCGAAAAGGGGTCGTTCCGCTCCAGTTGGAAGGAGAAGCCCCACACGTCGCGGCGGCTGGCGTGGAAGCCGAGCATCCCGCCGTCTGTTGTGGCAATCGGCGTCGCCTGCGCGTTGTCCAGCGACATAAACCGCGCGGTCGGCTGATAGCGGTCGGTGTCCTCCATGCCGTCCAGCAGGGCATCAGATGCGTCCAGATGAATCTGCATCGCGCCGTCCTGCGGCACGGGTTCGCTCAATTCGCCGCCCAGCGTCTGGCACAGCGACAGCGCCGAATCGCCCACGCAGAGCATTGGCAGCCCGGTTTGCAGATAATCCATCAGGAACGGCACGTCCGCCGCCTCGCCGCTGACGCCTGCCGCCAGCACAATGCCGCGCGCGCCCATGCGCTGGATATCTTCCGCAGCACAGGCGGACGACACAATCCGGCAGTAAAAATGCTCCGCGCGGAGCTTCTGCGCCATCATCCGGCACGCGCTGCCGTTCAGATTGACAACGACCACCAAATCCTGCATGAATCTTTCCTCCCCAATGCCGAAAAATCCTGAAGCGTTCCCCGTAATGTTGTATGTACCCGGCGGCTTTTGGTGCCGGTTTCCTTCAAGCGGAGAAATTCGCAAGGGACAGAACGCGCGGTTCAGCAGAATCCGCTTTGATTGCTTCTATCCTTCACGAGAAAAACTCTTTCTATTCATTCGCCCCCCAAGTGGCAAAACCCTTTTTTTATGCGTGAGAATTTTGTGTTTTCTCAAAGAATATAGCGAAAACACAGGAGAGCGAAAAAAGTTGCAGAAAAATTTGATTTTGGTGTTTCACTTTGCCTCAAAGCGGGGTATACTGTTTTCAGGCGGAAACGCCGGACAAAATGAATGGAAAATCGGCTGAAAAGCCAGAATAAATTGAGGAGGAACATCAATATGAAGTGGGTTTGCAGCGTGTGCGGTTATGTTTACGAAGGCGAGAAGGCGCCGGAGCAGTGCCCGGTTTGCAAGGCGCCGGCGAGCAAGTTCATCAAGCAGGAAGCCGAAATGGCATGGGCGGCGGAGCACGTCGTGGGCGTTGCGAAGGGCGCGCCGGAGGAAATCATTCAGGGCCTGCGCGAGAACTTCCAGGGCGAATGCACCGAGGTCGGCATGTATCTGGCGATGGCGCGCGTGGCGCACCGCGAGGGCTACCCGGAAATCGGCCTGTACTGGGAGAAGGCTGCCTTTGAGGAAGCGGAACATGCCGCGAAGTTCGCTGAGATGCTGGGCGAAGTGGTGACGGACAGCACGAAGAAGAACCTGCAAATGCGCGTGGAAGCCGAGAACGGCGCGACGATGGGCAAGACCGAGCTGGCGAAGCTGGCAAAGGCGCTGAACCTCGACGCGATTCACGACACCGTGCACGAGATGGCGCGCGACGAGGCCCGTCACGGCAAGGCGTTCGCGGGTCTGCTGAAGCGGTACTTCGGCAAGTAAGAAAAGCAAGCAATCACAAGGGTTTGCGGGGACTGTCCTGAAAAAGGGCGGTTCCCGCTTTTTGCGTGCTTTTGAGGGGAAAGTGCCGTTTAGTGCCCCATTTGGTGCCGACAACAGCCGTAATAAACGCAATGGTGCCTTTTCAAAAGTGCCCATAAATACAGTATAGTTTTACGCCTTTACCTTGTCAACCCTGTTCCTCCATCCTGCCAATTTTGTTGGTATTCTTTTTAGAGAAATACAATTTTGGCGGTAGAAAGCAGAAAACCCCGCCGCCCGAGATGGGAGGCGGGGAATAGATTATCATTCTTCGTTCTCTTTTTGCTTCTTTTCTTCGTCGATGTGCTTATTGATGTTATCAATGCAAGAATTCGTTTGTTTTAGGTGCTTCTCAATGCGCAAAAGGGTTGCTTTATTCTCGGCAGTATCATTTACGAATGAGCCGAAAGCATAGGTTGGGACAGCCGTAATATATCCGCCTGCAAAACCACCGATAACATAACCTACTGCTTCCCAAAATTCGAAATCTCCATACCTGTCATAAGGAAACACAAACGCACAAACAACACCTGCAACAGACAAACCAATGAAATCCGCGATGGCGAACCGTTGAAGTGTTTTTCCGGGGTTACCAAATAGTTTTTTGCAAAAAGACTTAATCCCTTCAAAGAATCCCGACCCACCATCACCGCTATAATGCTGATAGTTATCAGGGCCATTCTTATATCTGTCATTGTAATCGTTATAATACTGCATTGCGTCCCTCTCATTTCCTCCCAATCGTCTGTTCCACGGCGTGCTTATGCGCCTTTGTCATTCCCGCCATACGAATGTATTTCCCGATGGTGGAGGCGCTCCGCCCTGTCCTGCGCGCAACCTCGGCATAGCTTCCGTATTGCTCATACAGCCTGTGAAATTCTTTCACTTCATCGGGCGTGACGGCCTTGCTCATTGCTTCGCTTCCTCCGCAGCCTTTTCTTCGCTCTTGCCCTCGGGCGCGCCTTCTGCCGTCTTAGCGGTGGCCTTGCGCTTCTTCGTGCCCCTCATCTTCGCCACGTCGTTCTGACGGACAATCTGCGTATTATACGCCTTTTCAAAGCAGCTCTTGATATACTGCGTATAATCCAGCTTCGTTCCGCCTGCTTCTTCAATGACTTCGTTCAGCTTGTCCACCTGCATATAGTAGGATTCAGGAACAATGATTGCCTGTAAATCCGTGTCAATGGTGATTCGCATTGCGCTTTCCTCCGATCTTTTGGTTGTGTTATTGTGATTTGGAATTGTGAAAGCTGATAGTCCTTCTACCCTCCCTTGCTGTATCGTTATCTATGCCCAATGGAACAACAAAAAAGCGTGCCTTTGTTATTCCGAAAGCACACAAAAACAGACCCGTCAGGGCGGGCGATCACATTCTATGATAGCAAGAGAAGAATCAGTTGTTGAAATTAGCCAAAATATTTCGGGGGGGGGTAGCGCAATTCACACAATGATTCTGCGTGTTCTGCTGCGCGGATTGAGCAACAAACAACCGCTTCATTTTCATTTCCCCCTTTTCGATTTGATACCTATATGATAGCAGGGAAAACAAGAAAAATCAAGCGATAACTGTCTTTTTCGGTGTGTATTTGAAAATTTCCAGATAAAACAAGACGGCGTGACAGATGCTATTCAAATATCAGAAAACACGAAATATTATTTGAAGTTCGAGAAAATTTTGAATGATTTCCTTCAAATATTTGAAAACGTATCGAATTTTCAAGAGATATTTCAAATAGTGCGGGCATTCGGCGGGCGGATGGTAAAATGCTGAACGGCTTCTTCAACGTTTCTCGCCCCTCCGCCCGTTCATTGGAAAATGTCCAAAATTTTTGGTATAATGAATACAGAAAATGAGGAAAAGAGGTGAAAAAGCCGAATATGGAGAACATCAACAGCGCAATGGAGCTGAAACAGAAAGACCTTCGCAGAAAATGCGTCCGCATCGCGGATGAATTGCGGGAAATCTCCCTCCGCCTGTCTGAAGAGGGTGAAATGCTCGCCGCGTTGGAGGCGCAGCTTCGCAATTTTGATAAAAATACCCCCGCAACCTTCGACGAACCCTATATTTTTTAAGGAGGCTCAATAGTATGCCAACATCGCACCCGTTTTAGAAGAATATCACCGTTCACCGCGAAAAAGCGGCGAAGGATTTCCTGTGTATCAAAAATGAGCATTGGAAGCGCGCAAATAAGGATTTAACGCCCTATGGGCTTCAGCTCTATCTCTATTTCGCCTCCAATCGCGACGGCTATAATTTCAATTTGTCACAGGAGGACGCGGAAAAGGACGCGGGCATTCGCAAAACCACATTTCACACCTATGTGAACAAAATGATTGAGAAGGGCTATTTGGTTTGGAACAAAGGCAACTGCTATGATTTTTATGAAGTGCCGCAGCCCACGCCGCAAGCCGAACCGCGACCGCAGGAGCCTGAAGAGTTCGTATTTTGAACCGTTCACCCAGCGGATTTCCCGTCCGTTTTGCGAACGCCCCTGCCGTCTGCCGAACAAAGCAGACCGCCGCGCAATAAAGAAATAGTATAAAATATAGAGGGGAACAGGATAAAATAATATAATGGGGGACGTTTCCGCAAGCGGAAACGCCCCCTTCGTTCAATAGAGAAAGAAAAAGGGAAAGCAGACAATTCCCCTCGGGCGCGGGCCGCGCAGAGGAAGCATTGCCGCAGCGCGAACGCCGCCCCTTCTTCATTCTCTTTTGTTTTCAGCCCTGCGTTTCCTCAACTGTTGAGAACAGGCGCAGAGTTAAACGCCCGTTCCAAGGCAGGAACAGGGGATAATATAAAAATCGGGGCGCGCCGCGCAGAGGCTTTTCCTCCGCAAGGCGAACGCCCCACAATTTATAGCTTCAATCCGTTCAGCGCCTTTTGTAGCTCCGCCGCAATATCCTTCGCGGCCTTGCCTCCGCTGTCCGTCAGATTCTTCAAAACCTGTTCTGTGATTTCCTGTGCGCGTTCCGCGTCCGCCAAACGCTCCGCCTGCTGAATTTCCCTTTCCATCAGGCGCATTGAAATGACGTGATTCTATGCGTTGTAATTCTTGTAAGCATCATTCATCTGTCCGCCGAATCTGCCCATCGTGTCGGCATACAGGCGCTCTTTTAATGCCTTTTGTTCCCGCAGTGCGTTCAGGTTATCCGTTTGCTTGCCCATCGTTCGCAGCCTCCTTCAAATAGCCGTTTAACAGCTTCCGCAGTATGCCCGACATTGTGGTATATTCCTTCTTTGCCAGCACCTGAATGTTCTTGTATTCTTCATCGGTCAGGCGAACCGAAATACAGGTCAATCTTTCTTCGTTCATCGCAATGAACCTCCTTTTGTTTTCTTCATACATCTATGAAAAGCAGGGATTTTCTCTTATCGGCGTTTGTCCTCCACCGTCTTTCAAAATCGTCGCCGCATTTGGTGGGGACGCTGCCCACGCCAAGAGGAACGACAAACCGAAAATTGGATTTTCCCGAAATACACCCGCCCCTGTGCGTCTCAAATACTATACCTTGTGAGACGGTCAAAATTCGCGCATATGTGCGTATCGCAATATTGAAAACTTTGTTTTGCGACGTATCATAATTTGCATTGACTTTTTGATACATTTATGATACACTCTACTCAAGAAGGGGAGGGACACGAAATGGCACGCATTAAATACATCCGCGTCAGCACCAAGGAACAGAACACCGCCCGTCAAGAGCAGGACAAGGCCCTGTATGACAAAATCTATTTGGAAAAAATCAGCGGCAAGGACACCAACCGCCCACAGCTCCAAGCGATGTTGGATTATGTGCGCGAGGGCGACGTGGTGGAGGTGGAAAGCTATTCCCGCCTCGCCCGCGATACCCGCGACCTGCTGAACATCATCGACGCGCTGAACAAAAAGGGCGTGGCATTCGTGTCTCAAAAGGAACAAATCGACACCTCTACCCCCGCAGGGCGGTTTATGCTGTCTGTGTTCGCCAGCCTCGCCCAGTTTGAGCGCGAACAAATCCTTTCCAGACAGGCGGAGGGCATCGCCATTGCCAAGCAGGAGGGCCGTATGGGACGGCCCGAAATCAAGCCCTGCGACAACTTCACCGCGATTGTGGAGGCGTGGAAGCAGGGCAAAACAACTGCGGTAGAGGCGATGAAGCAAGCAGGCTTGACCAAGGCCACCTTCTACCGCAAGGTCAAAGCAATGGAGCAGAAATAAAATCAGCCCCGCTTATCCAGAAAAGGATAGGCGGGGCGTTGCTTTAGCATCTGCCAATTTTGTATGTTTTCCTTATGGATAGATACAATTTTGGCTTTTTTACATTCTGTTCAGGTTCTCAAGAAGTGCCTCCACCCCGTTTTGTGAAACGGCGATATAATATTTCTTTGTCGTTTCTATTTTTCCGTGTCCCATCTGCTGGCACAAAATGTGCGTAGGCGTGTTGAGTGTTGCCAAATGGGTTCCATACGTATGACGCAGAAAATGATATTTGAAATCTATGTCATACTTTTGTTTCATTACCCGTGAATGGTATTTCATCGAATTGACAGTCTGAATTTTCCCGTTTGGCAGGGTATTCACCAATTCCAAGGACGAAATCTTTTCACCGTTCGTGTCAATGATAAATCGCTGGTTCTGCTGCCTGATTTGCTCATCCTCGGGCGTGAATGCGTTTCGTTGCGCCTCCAATCGCTCAAAATGGGCCTTTACCTTATCGCACATATAAATTGTGCGTCGGGCATTGCGTGTCTTTAGCGGAACCAGTTTGATAAGCCCATTCTGATACTGTTCCTGCTGTTCTATGCGAATGATACCGCGCTTTGTGTCTATCTGTTCCCACTTCAAGCCGAAACATTCGTTAATGCGCAAGCCACAATAGCGCCCCAGCAAATACGCTGTTTCGACGTTGGTGCCTACAAAATATTCGTCCATCACCGCCAATTCGTCCTTTGTGAAAATGCGAATATCCTCATCTTCATCCATTTTCTTTTTCGGCATATGAATTTTCGTGTCCCTGTTGACACAAAAGCGGTTGTAGTCCATCGTTTCCATATATCCTCGGGAATACGCCTGTCCCAATATCAGATAGAACATTTTCAGGAAACTTTCGACATACAGATACGAATACCCATCTTCATAATATAAGACGGTTAGATAATCCTGAATTTCGCCCACTGAAACCGCAGTCAACTTCCGCTTGCCAAACCGCGCTTTCATATGATTGTCCCATAGACTGTCCTGCTTCTTGCGTGTATTGTATGCTCTATCCTTTCTGCCATTTTCGCAGTATTCCTTATAGACCTCGGCATAGGTCTTTTCTTTCGGTGGGATAGACACACAATCGCCCTTTCCCGCTGGTTGCTTTTGTTCCCTGATAGCGCGTTTTCTCACTTCTATGGCTGTGCGTTTGTTGAAAAATAGATTGCCGTTTTCATCCCTGCTACATTTCTTGTAAATCGCTTTCCCATCTACAAAAACCTTGAATCGGTAGCCCCAGTTTCCATCCTTCAACTGATAAACGCCCGTGTCTGCCTGTTTTGCCATTGTCTTGTCCTCCTCAAATCAGCATTTTTATGGTGCCTTTTTGAAAAGAACCTCGCGTTTTGCGCCGCTGTCACCCTCGCCGCCATTCGCTGAAACCCACTCAAAAGCCCGCAATATCAAACCTTTTCAGCGTCGAAGCTCCACCCGCGAGGTGGAGGCCCGAAGGGCTGAAACCTCGCACGAAGCCCGTCACGGCAAGGCGTTCGCGGGTCTGCTGAAGCGGTACTTCGGGGAGTAAGAAAAATAGGGGGACGCAGCGGATGCGCCCCCGTTTTTTGATATGGGAAAAGGGATGCTCGCATGGGGCATCCCTTCTTTCAATCAGGAAATTCACGAATTCCGTTTGATTTCAATCGTCGAAGCAAAGATGGCAGGCAGAGACGCTTTCAGCTTCTCGCAGAATTTCGCGACGAAGCAGCCGTCCTCGGAATTTTCGCCCCAAAGCGCTTCCAATTCCCGAAAACGTCCGCGCGTGTCTTCGTCCATACTTCTGCAAGCGTATAGGTCGTCGAAAATGACTTTCGCGCCGGAGATTGTCTGCACGGAAACAGTTGGCAGCTCATGCGCCGAGACAACAATCGTGACGGGGCAGTTTTGATCGTCGGCAGAAGTGCATTTTGCAAGAAACTCGCAGAAGCAGGTGACGCATTCCTGCGACGATTCTTCTGTATCGTCATGAGTTTCTGGCATCTTCATTGGCGTATCGGGAAAGAATACGGCGCGGAGTTCCGCGGAATGCGCCTGAAAGCTGTCCGCAAACGCTCGTGGGGAGGTGCTTTTGTCCTGCGCCATTGCGGTGAGTTCGTCCATCACGGCTTTGATGCTCTTTTGCGGCATTGGTATCCTCTTTTCGTAGGTTTGTTTCTCTGCATTCGACAAAAAAACGGTTCTTCTGCCAGATGTGGGGAGAATTTACAAGCTGTTCAAAACTGCGTGTCTGTTGCTTAACAGGTGCGAGCGGCGGCATTAAAATGGACGTATAACAACAATTGGGAGGAGAAAACGCATGGTTCAGGAGCAAATGCGCGCGTGCGACATGCTGCCGAAGTACGCCGGGGTGGATGCGCGATACCAGTGCACGCAGTTTTCGTGGTCGGAGGAATTTGCGCGACCGGCGGCGGAAGTGTGCGCGGTCGTTGCACAGGCGTGCCGGAAGCATTCGTATCTGATTGCGACGACGCACTTCGAGCCGCCGCTGCCGTTCCTCGTGAAGGCGCGCGGTATGTGGGTGACGTACTATGCGGGATTGACGCGGACGGACAACCGCATCAGCAGAACGCGCGAAATGCGGCGCTTCCAGCGGCATTATGGCGTTGCAGAGCTTGTGCCGGATTTCTACGACTTCGTTGATTTCTGGTCGCTGGCGGCATCGGACGGCTTCATCCTGACGACAGACACCGCGCGAAGTGCCGAAGAACTGCTGACGGCGTGCTTCAACGCGGAAGGGATAGCGGACTGCAAGCGCTACCTGAACAGCGCGTGCAGGACGGACGAAACGGTGCTGGTGTTCGGGGATTACAGCGGCGATTTTGCGATTGACTGCCTGTTCGCACCGTAAAGTCAAAATGCCCACCGCGCCAGCGTCTTACGCTCAACAGCTTCCACACTGCGAATGGCGAATGCCGACCACCATCACCAGTTCACGTCCTTCATCATCCGCATTTCGAGTTCCTGATTTTTCACCGACACGCGCATTCCAGGGGCAATCGAGTGGGTGATGAACGCGTTGCCGCCGATGACCGCGTCATGCCCGATGACGGTGTCGCCGCCCAAGACCGACGCGCCGGAGTAAATCGTCACGCGGTCGCCGATGGTCGGGTGACGGCGGTGGCCGCGCAGGCTCTGTCCGCCGCGGGTCGAGAGTGCGCCCAGCGTCACGCCCTGATACAGCTTCACCGAATCGCCGATGACGGTCGTTTCGCCGACGACGATACCCGTGCCGTGGTCGATGAAGAAGTACTTGCCGATGGTTGCGCCGGGATGAATGTCAATCCCCGTGCGGCCGTGCGCGTACTCGGTCATGATGCGCGGAATCAGCGGCACTTTGAGCAGAAACAGCTCGTGCGCCAAGCGGTTGACCGTGATGGCGAGCAGCCCCGGATAGGCAATGATGATTTCATCCAGACTTGTCGCTGCCGGGTCGCCGTCGTAGAAGGCTTGCAGGTCGGTCGCCAGCAGTGCGCGCACGTCGGGAATCTTCTCCAGAAAGCGGACGGTCATCTCCTGCGCCTGCCGGTCAATGTCGGCGGCGGCTTCCTGCGTCACACTGCTGCCGCAGCGCAGGGCAATCGCAATCTGCTTCTGCAGCAGGTACGCCGTGTCCTCAATGAGGGCGGACAGCGAGTGCGCCGCGCTGTACACATGGTAGGCGGGGTCGCGGAAATAGCCCGGAAAGACGATGCGCCGCAGCTTGCCAATCAGGGCGATAATCACGTCGCGGTCGGGCTGGTTGAACGGTTCAATGCGGTCAATGGGGCGGCCGGCGGTATAATCCGCGAGAATATTCTGCGTCAGGCGGTGGATACCGCCTTCCAGCGTGTCCGGCGTCATCAAAATCCCTCCTTTACCTTATCTGGCATTCAAGTTTTGCACCTGTCTATTCTACAACGAAAACGTTCTCCCTGTCAATTCCCTTGCGAAAATCGTCCATTCGTGCTATAATTTCGCTGGATACAGTCGATTCCACTCGTGAACGGGCGGAATCAGGAAAGGAAGAAGATTTTTATGCGACAGCAGTTATCGGAGCTTCGCCGCGCCATGCAGGCGCACGGCATCGACCTCTATATCATCCCCACGGATGATTTCCACGCGTCGGAGTACGTCGGCGCGCACTTCCGCGGGCGGCACTATGTTTCCGGCTTCACGGGCAGCGCAGGTACGCTGGTGGTGACGGCGGACTGGGCGGGTCTGTGGACGGATGGCCGCTATTTCCTGCAGGCAGGGCAGCAGCTGGAAGGCAGCGGCATCGAACTGTGCAAGATGGGCGAGCCGGGCGTCCCGACGATTCCGGAGTACATCGAAAAGACGCTTGAAGCCGGTCAGACGCTGGGCTTTGACGGCAGAGTCGTCACGGCGCGGCAGTACGAGGGTTATCAGCGCATTGCGGAAAAGAAGCAGGGCAAAATTGTTTCTGATGTTGATTTGCTGGATGAAATCTGGGCGGAGCGCCCGGCACTGTCGGCAGAACCCGCGTGGGAACTGCCCGTATCGCTGACGGGACGCAGCCGTCAGGAGAAGCTGCATCAGGTGCGCCGCGAAATGGAAAGCCTTGGCGCGGATACGCTTGTCCTGTCTTCGCTGATGGACGTGTGCTGGCTGATGAACCTGCGCGGCAACGATGTGGACTGCACGCCCGTCATGCTGTCCTTTGCTGCCGTGACGATGACCGATGCGGTGCTGTTCGTCAACCCCGCCATCCTCAGCACGGAGATTCAGGCGCATCTTAAGGAGGACGGCGTGACCATCCGCCCCTACGCCTGCGTCTATGAATATACGAAGAAACTGCCGGAAGATTCCACGGTGATGATGAACCTGAACGTCGTCAACAGCCTGATTCGGGCGTGTGTGCCCGCGTCGGTGCGCGTGATTGACCACGTTGACCCCACCGAGCTGCCCAAGGCGGTCAAGAATGCCACCGAGGTGGAGGGCTTCCGCAAGGCGCATGTGCAGGACGGCGTGGCGGTGACGCGCCTGATGTACTGGCTGAAGCACAATGTCGGCAAAATCCCGATGGACGAATTGAGCGTCGCGGAAAAACTGGAAGAGTTCCGCCGCGAACGCCCGGATTACATCGGCCCGTCCTTCGCGCCGATTATCGCCTACGGTGCGCATGGCGCCATCGTCCACTATTCGCCCACCAAGGAATCCAACATCCCCGTTGAGCCGCGCTCCCTGCTGCTGGCGGACACCGGCGGGCACTACCTGCAGGGCACGACCGACATCACCCGTACCTTTGCCATGGGGGAGACGACGGACGAAGAGAAGAAGTTCTTCACCCTCGTGCTGAAAGGACACCTGCATCTGGGCAACGCACACTGGAAGTACGGCTGCACGGGCGCGAATCTGGACTACCTTGCCCGCGAACCCCTCTGGCAGGAGAACATGGACTACAACCACGGCACGGGTCACGGCGTGGGCTATGTGCTGAGCGTCCACGAAGGTCCGCAGCGCATCCACTGGCGCGGCGCACCCATCCCGCTGGAACCCGGCATGGTGACGAGCGACGAACCCGGCTTCTATCTGGAGGGCAAGTTCGGTATCCGCCACGAAAACCTGACGGTCGTCTGTGAGGGCGAAACGAATGCGTATGGTCGTTTCCTGCATTTCGACTACCTGACGATGGTGCCGTTCGATCTGGACGCGGTGGATACGCGGTATTTGAATGAGGATGATAAGAAGCTGCTGAATGCCTATCATGCCAAGGTGCGGGAGACGATTCTGCCGTATCTGGCGGGGGACGAGGCGGAATGGCTGCTGCACGCGACGCGGGCAATCTAATACTATTTCCAGATTCACCTGCGCCATCTGCTTGCGCCTTTTCCCTTCTGGCGTCCGCTCATTCCACTTAGCGTAGCGCTGCTACGCTGCGTTTCATTCACGTTAGCCAGAATGAAAAATTCGCGGCGCATCTTGGCGCATTCTTATCTGGAAATAGTATAAGGCAGTTCTGCGTGAAACTTTCTTGTGAATCCGACAATGATCAGGAGGATTTGTCATGCTGTTTACCAATACAGATTGCCTTTGTTTCGCCAAGGATCCGGCTGTTGTCCGCTATCGCAGCCGTTACTGGCTCTATTATTCCCTGAGGCATGAGGATGGAAGGTTCGGCATCGGCATTGCGGAATCTGCCGATATGGAGCATTGGACACCCTGCGGCGAAATAGAGCAGGATGCGCTGTGCGAGACGAACGGCATTGCCGCACCAGGAGCCATTGTGCTGAATGACCAAATTCATTTGTTCTATCAGACCTATGGCAATTGGGAGAAGGATGCAATCTGCCATGCGTGGTCGCAGGATGGTATTCACTTCACGAAGAATCCCGAGAACCCTGTGTTTCATCCGGCGGCAACCTGGTGCTGTGGGCGCGCTATTGATGCCGATGTGTGCGTGTTCGGCGGAAAAATACACCTGTATTTTGCAACGCGCGACCATGCCATGCGCATCCAGAAAATTGGCGGCGCATGGGCAAAAATCGATTCTGACTTTGGGCGGAATGCGTGGCATCCGCTGGCAGAACAGAGTCTGCTTATGCCAGAACTTGCATGGGAAGGCGATTGCGTCGAAGCACCCGCAACGGTCGTAGAGGACGGGAAAATATACCTGTTCTACGGCGGCTCCTATAATTGCACGCCACAGCAAATCGGCTGTGCAGTATCCGAGGATGGCATCTTCTTCCGCCGCGTATCGAATGAGCCGCTAATCCCATGCGGCGCGCCGGGCACATGGAACAGCAGTGAATCCGGACATCCTTATGCTTTCCGTGATGATGATGGACGCGTATTTCTCTTCTATCAAGGCAGCTCTGACAATGGAAAAACATGGTATATTTCCAGAAAAGAAGTTCAGTTTGGCAGTAGCGTGAGAATCCTAACCAGTGAAGTAGATTCAAGGGAATCAAAATGATCCCTTGATGACCGTGCAAGATTCGACGAAAATAAACAACACGACGAGAAGAGAGGAACATCGCCATGCAGAAGCTCCATCTGGGTGCAGCCCAGTGCGCCCTTGACCTCGGCGACGGCAGCGAACGCGCGGAGTACGTCAATCAGGACTACATCCTGCATAAGCTCGGACGTCCGCACCGCGCCATAGGCATCATGTATACCTACTACCCGCACGATAAGCAGTGGCCGCAGCGCATTTCCAAGGCGTGCAAGGACATGAACATCACCTTCCAGTGGGACTATCCTTATGATGATTATTTCCCCTTCAATGCCGACGGTCAGCCGTGGGAACAGATGCGGGATATTCGCCGCCACGGGCAAGATGCCGCCCTCACGCTGACGCTCGACTGCTCCCTCTCTGACGACGAACTGCGCGAGGTCGCCCGGATGCTCCGCCCCTATGGGCGCATGACCATCCGCATCAACCATGAGTGCAGCGGAACGTGGTTCACGCATAATAAGCGCTTCACCTACGAGCAGGTCGGCAAGTTCTTCGCGCATTTCTCCGATATCATCCATCAGGAAGCCCCGAACGTCCGCACGGTGTTCTGCGCGGGCTTCGCACAGGCGGACGGCAAGCTGGAGAAGGAGGACGAGTTTGCGGTGGCGTACCGCGCGGCGGACGTCTGGTCGGCGGACTGCTACCTCGCGCTCCATTACGGCTGGCCGTATGACGTGGCGGAAGTCGGCGGCGGACAGTATAAGGCGGATTCCGTCGGCATGTATTACGACTTGTTCCGCCGCACCTACGAGCGCGCATCGTCGCAGTTTGGGTGTAAGCCGCTGGTGACGGCGGAATTCAACACCGACGGCGACGTGACCGGGGCAAGACACCAAGGCGAGAGCGTCATCCGCTTTGCCGAAACTTTCCGCGACCATAAAGCCGACTGGTTCAAGGCTATCAGCCTCTATCAGTTCCGCGACCGCGGGCGTCTGGGGCTGGAAATCGAAGACCCGAACAACCCGGCAGTCGGCATTGAACAGCCGATGCTGGCGCAGTACCGCGAGCTGCTTAAAGACCCGTACTTCCAGCCGAGCATGACGGAGATGGGCGAAGCAACCTTCCCGGCGGAACTGCGCTGGGGCGGCGCGGAGGATGCCGACGGGCTGGCGATTCCGCTGCACTTCGAGGGCAATCCGGAATTCTGCGAGATGACCGTGGAGCAGGAAATCGGGCTGATGGTGGAATTGCACGGCAAGTGGTTCTACAAAGCGCCGCATGTCAAGACGATTGACCTGATGAGCGCGTTCTTTGACGCTCCGCTGGATACTCCCGCGGATTTGAAGCTGAATCTCTTCGCGCCGCCCGCGGATGGCGTGAATGTCGAGGATGGTCACGCGGATTGGATGACGAACTATTACGCCACCTTGCAGGAAGCGCCGAAGATGCGCATCCGCTATGAAGTGCCGGGCGTGGTGGGATAATCAGGGTTCTTTGCAGCATGGGGAATAAACGCCCTGTGCTGTTTTTTGTGCGCAAATTTTCCAATTCGTGAAAACATGCCGTGATAAAACTACCGCTCACGTCCGGAAACATGGGCGAAAACGGAAAAAATGCAACCAGATGGTGATAAAAATAACATATTAGGACTTTACAAGACAAGCTGAATGTGGTATGATAAAAACAATCAGAGATGCAGAACAGCATCTCGAAAGAGGAGGCGTTCCTATAATGAAGAAACTCGTATCTATGCTGCTGGCACTGGCCATGGTGCTGACGCTGGCGGGCAGCGCGATGGCGGAAACGAAGGATTATTCCGGCTATACCATCCGCATCTACTCCAACTCCAACTCCACCGAGCGCGTGAACTGGCTGCTCAATGCCGCCAAGGAAGCGGGCTTCAGCATCTCCATCGACGATAACTCCGTCATCTCCGGCGACAACGCCGCTATCCAGAAGGCAAACGAAAGCAAGGACGGCGACATCATCTTTGGTCTGAACGAAACCCGCTGGTCTCAGCTGGTCAACGGCACCTATGAGAACCTGAAGGTGATGGACTGGACGCCGTCTTGGGCGGACGAAGTCGGCAAGTACGTTTATCCCGGCAAGGCGTATGGCCTCGTCGTGCAGAACGTGCTGATGCTCTACCGCAATGACGACAAGGGCACGAATGGCAAAGCGCTCCACTTCCAGCATTGGTCTGATATTGTCGACTGCGGCTATCACTGGTATCGTCAGGGCAAGGTTGGCGGTACGACCAACAGCAACATCAACAGCGCCATGCTGTACTCCTTCACCGATCCGACCAGCCCCGCTGGCGGCATTTCCGTGGATGGCTGGAAGATGCTGTGGAAGTACTGCGCGAACGGCTCCTACACCGGCGACAGCTACGGCTTTGACCCGCTGAACCGCGGCGACGTGCAGGTGTCCACGTTCTACTCTTCCTCCCTGTATGGCAAGATTGACTCCGCGGCGGACAGCTCTTCTGCCCCGCTGACCGGCACGACCACCCCCGAAAACTGGGGCGTTGTGGACATTGACGACGGCACCTACTACATCGCGGAATACATCGGCATCCTTGACCGTGCTGACCGTACGCCCGAACAGACGGAAGCTGTCAAGGCGTTCGCGGAATGGTTCGGCTCTGCGGAAACGCAGACGGAATGGTCTGACGAATTCGACTCCTTCCCCTGCAACGAAGTGGCTGTGAAGAACGTCTACGGCGACGAAATCCCCGCCATTTATCAGCTGAAGAATTGCGCGCTGGAGAAGGTGGAAGGCACCGACATGACCTATGCGGAATATGTTGCGGCGCACAGCAAGGAATGGACGAACATCATGACCAACCTCGGCTTCTACTGGGCTGACGCAAGTCAGGCGCCCGCGGAACCCGATTGGGACAATGTCAACTGGGCTGTGATGACGCAGGCGGCGCAGTAATTCCCCCAAATTCTCATCCGGCAAAGAAGCGGATTTGAACCCCGGATGGCGAGTCCTACGCGGGCTCGCCATCTTTTTATAGCATGATTTGCCTGTGCAAAATTCTGCGAATCACAAAATAAGGAGCTGTCGCCCATGATTGAACTCAAGGACATTGTGGTCAAATTCGGCGATTTTGAGGCGCTGCACAATATCAACGTGAACGTGAAGGAAGGGGAGTTCTTTACCTTCCTCGGCCCGTCCGGCTGCGGCAAAACGACCACCCTGCGCACCATCACCGGCTTTATTGAGCCTGTCTCCGGCACGGTGTCGGTGAACGAGCAGGATATTACCCATGTGCCGATTGAGAAGCGCAACATCGGCATCGTATTCCAGAGCTACGCGCTGTTCCCGACGATGACGGTGTACGACAACATCGCGTTCGGCTTGAAGCTCAAAAAGCTGAAAAAGCCGGAAATCGACCAGAAGGTGCGGGAAATTGCCCGCAAGGTCGATTTGTCCGACGAGCAGCTCAAAAAGGCGGTCAGCCAGCTGTCCGGCGGTCAGCAGCAGCGCGTCGCCATCGCCCGCGCCCTCGTCACCGGGCCGAGCATCATCTGCATGGACGAGCCGCTGTCCAATCTGGACGCGAAACTGCGCGTTCAGCTGCGCAACGAGCTGAAAAAGATGCAGCGCGAGTTCGGCATCACAACCATCTACGTCACCCACGATCAGGAGGAAGCGCTGACCCTGTCCGATCGCATCGCCGTGTTCAACAAGGGCTATATCGAGCAGATTGGCACGCCGAACGAGATCTACAACCACTCCAAGACCGAGTTTGTCTGCAACTTCATCGGCGACATCAACCGCGTCGAAGCGCCGATTGCCGCGAAGATGAAGCTGGCGGCAGGGCAGAATCACTTCATCCGGCTGGAACGGCTGCACGTCAACAAGCCCAAGCGCGACGATGAAATCCTCATTGACGGCGTGGTTGAGAACATTGAGTACTACGGCCTGTACATCAAGTATTACATCGATGTGGGCAGCCAGATTTTGAAGGCGATCGAAAAGAACGACGGCATCAACATCTATGCGCCGGGCGAAAAAGTGACCGTAGCCATGAAGCCTACGGACGTCATGTCCTACGACGCGCAATGACAGGAGGAAGCAATATGACGCAAAAATCCTCCAAACTGACGCTGGGGATGCTTGGCAAAGTGTTCGGCGTTGCGTTCTTCGTCTACCTGTTTTTCGGCTTCATGCTCCTGCCGTGCCTGAACACCATTACGCAGATTTTCACGACGACGGACAGTGCGGGCAACATCGACCCGCTGGCGGTCATCCGCTTCTTCTTCGCGGGCAACATGCCCAGCTATGTCCTGAACTCGCTGAAACTGGCGGTTTGCCTCGTCATCACGGTAAATATCGTTGGCATCAGCATCGTGCTGCTGACGGAATATTTCGACATCAAGGGCGCGAAAATCCTCCGCCTCGGCTATATGACGACGCTGATTTACTCCGGCGTTGCGCTGGTGACGGGGTATCTCTTCCTCTATGACAGCGACGGCATTATGACGACGTGGCTCTCCGGGATTTTCCCCAACATGGACAAGAACTGGTTCTCCGGCTTCAACGCCGTTCTGTTCACGATGACGTTCGCCTGTACAAGCAACCACGCGCTGTTCCTGCGCAACGCTATCCGCGCGATTGACTACAACACGGTGGAAGCGGCGCGCAACCTTGGCGCGAAGCCATTCAAGGTGCTGCTGAAGGTCGTTTTCCCGACGCTGATTCCGACGCTCTTCTCCCTCACGGTCATGACGTTCATCACGGGTCTGTGCGCCATGAGTGCGCCGACGCTGCTGGGCTATGACTCCATCAACCCGGAAATCGTGCGTCTGGCAGGCTCATCATCGGCGGACGAAGCGTTCCCGCAGGCGCGCGCGGCGCTGCTGTCCATCATTCTGGCGATGTTCACCATCATCCTGCTGACTGTCCTGTCCTCCTACGAGCGCAAAGGGCATTACCTCTCCGTCAGCAAAACGAAGGCGAAGCTGGTCAAGCAGAAGATTACGAACCCGATCGCGAATGTGCTGGCGCATATCTACGCCTACGTTCTGTTCATCATCTACATGACGCCTGTGGTCATGATTGTGCTGTTCGCGTTCCAGAATTATCCGGCAATTCGCTCCAAGACGCTCTCGATGGATCAGTTCACGCTGATTAACTTCTTCGGTCAGCAGGACTATGAGTTCCTGACCAACCGCGGCAAGCTGAAAACGCGAACGGGCGCGATTTCCGGTCTGTTCGCCAACGCGGATACCGTCGGCGGCATCCGGCTGAGCTTCGTCCTCTCCGCGATTGCGGCGGCGCTGGCGTGTGTTATCGTCGTCGTCGCGGTCAACTACATCTTCAAAAACAAGGGCAAGAAGCGCGGCACTGTGCTGGAATACAGCTTGCTCTTCCCGTGGCTGCTGCCGACCATCCTGATTTGCTACTCCTACCGCACCTACTTTAACTCCGACAGCGTGTGGTATGTTTTCAACAACAACTTGTACATGCGCGAGAACGTGCGATTCCTGATTGTGATGGCGTACACGGTGGTGAAGCTGCCGTTTGCCCTGCGCATGATCAAGGCGGCGTTCTACGCCATTGACGAGGAATTGGAGGATGCGGCACGCAACCTTGGCGCGAGCAGTCTGGTGACATTCCTACGGGTGAAGCTGCCGATTGTGCTGCCGAGCGTGCTGGCGGTGTTCGCGCTGAACTTCAATGCGCTGTTCACGGAATACGACATGTCGGCGACGTTCCAATCCAGCTACGGCAAAACGTATGCCATGATTATCCAGAACATGTGCGCCGAAGAAGGGCGCGACGGCTACAACGTCAACGCATCGGGCCGCCGCTGCGCATCGACGGTGTTCATCATGGTCATTTCCGGCTTGATTCTGTATCTGGTGTACGGCGTGGGTGCGCGTGATTTGGGTGAGCGCATCGAGCGCCGCGAGAAGCGCCGGAAGCGGATCGAAGCTTTCAAGGCAAAATTCACCGGGAAGAAAAAAGCTGCGGAAAAAGCCGCTGCATAAGGAAAACGGCATGACCTTCCGAAAAAAGGAGGGTCATGCCGCTGTTTCTTCCGGGAAGGCGTTGCCATACTATTTCCAGATTCACCTGCGCCATCTGCTTGCGCCTTTTCCATTCTGGCGT
>ERZ809296.835-NODE-835-length-42598-cov-8.800531_pt1 | contig 42598 bp, 48 predicted proteins | sample MGYA00520511_ERZ809296 | MGnify/ENA primary metagenome ERZ809296 (study PRJEB31576, sample SAMEA3212662) | Homo sapiens | biome: human-gut; feature: human gut; material: fecal | place: Sweden | collected 2012 ...
GCATATGGCGGTTTGGCAGAGCACTCGAAACCTGCTCTATCAGCCTTTTCAAAGTCGTCTTTAGGACAGCTGCTTCGTTTGCATTGCTTTCCCCGGAGGCTTGTGCTATACTTTGCTCAGAGGCCTCCGGCAATCTACTCCTTGAATCTTCGGATTCTACGTGGGTACCACCGGAGGCTTCTACCGATTTTGTAAATGGCACACCTTCAATCTTGACGTTTTGCCCATGATAGGATATAACTACCTATAGAGCCATAGCGTTGCAGTTCAATAGGCAATCGGAAGCCTAACGACTTCAACAACGCTGTGGTTCTTTTTTGTCTGCGGAAACATACAACACCTCACTTCGAAAGGCATTTTCGCAGCCAAACAAAAATCCCCGAAAAGCTAGGCGCGGAGCCACTTTTCTGGGATTTTTGTTGTTTTATATTCTGTTACTCCTGCATATAAGCCAGTGCCTTATCGAACAGCGGCAGATATTGGCTTTCGATACGGTCAAAAATCGCTCTTGCAGTCGCCTCATCATAAATATGACTGGTCAAATTGCGGTCGTTCAGCAGCTCCAGCCACACTTTCGAATCCTCTATCATGCCGAAAGCAAAAGCCTGCTTGATGACCTCTTTCGGACTGTTGATATTGGTATATCCCTGGTCGAGCAGATATTCCCTCATAGTTTTCCATGCAAGTTCCGTGCAAAACTCAAAGCGCTGGATGGCACCATCCCGCACAGAATCCAGCGGGTATTTCTTATAATCATCCAATGCCTCACGCAGCCGCTTCACAGCTTCCTTAAGATAGTTATATTTTTCATGCAGCTTATCCATCAGCTCTACACCATCCTTTTCAATGTTTGCAACAAAGGCGGGATTCATCCCGTCCTGCATATGGACAATATCAAATTTCAGCAGCGTGGGCAGGTCTTCGCATTCCATCCAAAATTCTGCTCGGTTGTCTGGCGGCATCCCGTACACGGCCAGATCCATGTCGCTGTTGGGGCGGTTGTCCCCTCTGGCCCGTGAGCCAAACAGCACGAGCCGCTTTGCCCCGAATCGCCGGGCCAGTGCAGCCAGCCGCAAATACAATTCATCCATATTCCCTGCTCCTTTTATACCTGATATGGTCCAGCTGATAATGCAAGCTTTAATTACTGAAGTCCTGAGGCTCATCTGAATTGCGGTGAGAAGGCAATCATTCTACTTTAGAGGGAGCCTTTTGGGAAACTGCCTCTTTTTTACGTTGTCAGCTTTTCTGCTATACGCTCGAGTAGTTCCCAGTCCTTCGGCTCTAAGTCGGCCAACATGACAACCAATCGCTTACGAAATTCTTTGTCGTCATTACGTGCAATCTCTGCAGCAAAGTCCATAATTTTATCGCTGGCGGCAGTTGGCGCTGCGAACATTTCACCTTCTCCGGTGCGCAGCCATGATTCATTGACGCCAAATTCGCGGCAGATGTCACTAATTGTACGTTCACTGGGAGATTTAGCACCAGAACAAAGTTCGGATGCAAACGGCTGTGAAATGTGCAACCTGTTTGCAAAGTCGATTCTTTTTAATCCAAGCTCTTCAAGAATTTTTTTAATACGTTCGTTCATCGGTTTTCGCCCCCCTTACAATCTGCATTGTATCACGCAGGTAAAGCCATGTCAACAAAAGAGTATAGCTCGGCTATGATTTTGTTCTTATCGATGCCACTTGGCTATTCCGTAGTTACTTACAGATAAAGCCAAACAAAAATCCCCGAAAAGCCAGGCGCGAAGCCACTTTTCGGGGATTTTACTTTGGAGCTACTGATCCGATTCGAACGGACGACCTGCTCATTACGAGGGCGTCAATATTTTCGATTTTATAACATATCTGCGTTAAAATAGAAACTACTTGCGCCACCTCTTGCGCCACCTCCCTTGCGCGGAAGGTGGCGCAGTTTCTGCATATTTACCGGTCGCTTGCCGCCCGTCCGCCTCACTTCACGCTCTTCTTCAGGCGCTCAAACTCAGCGTCAGCCTGAATGGCCTCCTTGGTGAAGCTGTTGTTGTACCACCAGTTGACCAGCGCAGACACGGTGGTGAAGCCGGTGGAGATGAGCTGCTCGAGCTGGGCGCTCTCGATGGGCAGCACGGGCTTGCCCAGAGCACTCAGGATCTGGTTGATGAGGGCCAGAGCCAGCACAGCGGTGCGGGCGATGGTGGCAGCGGAGACAGTGCGGGGAGTGGTGATATGTGCGTTCATGGTGTGTCCTTTCTCCCGGCGAGGCCGGGCGGTCAGTCGTGAATGGGCAGGGCCTTGGCGCGGTTATACAGCTCCGTGCCGGTGCCGTTGCCGCCCATCGTGTGATAGGTCTTGTAGAGGTAGGTGAGGTTGCGCAGGCCGTCGGGGGTGATGTAGCCGAGGCCGAGGAAGTGGTAACACTCGGTGTAGATGCGGTCGTGCAGGAGGGCCAGCACGGCCTGCCAGAGGGCTTTGATCTTGGGGATGGCCGCGAGGACGGCCCCGCCCATCAGAGCGAAGGCCCACTGTGCCCAGTATTCGAGGATGAACTGCATCGGAATCACCCCCTCACATACTCCACCGGCTCTTGTTCGCCCGGGTGTCGATGTGCACCCAGCCGGTCTTGCGGGTGGGGTGCTTTGCGTCCTTCGGGTAGCGCCCGATGCCGCCCCGTCCGGGCAGCAGGGTCTCGGCGTAGGCGGCCACGGTGGCCACGTCCACGCCCTCAACGTAGAAGTCTGCCGCTCGGCCCAGCAGGTGCTGGCTGGACTTATTGCCGCCGACGGCGGCGTTGTGGGCGGCAGTGCGGTATCCGCTGGTGATATGTACCGGTTTTCCGAAGTGCTCCCGGATGCACTGGAGCAGCACCACAAGCTCCTCGTCGAGGAGCACGACGTCGCTGCCCTTGCAGCCGAACTCCCGCACTCGGAAGCTGGGCGAGAGCTGCCGGGTGGAGTCCCGGGACATGGAATATTCTTTGATAGCGATAGAAAACACGACCTTTCTTTTGAGCAGCCCCCACCCGGGGCTGCTTTTTGTTTTGTCAGTAGTAGTGGTAGCCCTCGACGCTGTAAGAGGTTCCATCTCGAGGCTGCGGTTGGCGTAGCTCGTCCCCCGGGCCAAAGATGGCCCGCACCAGCTTTTCCAGCAGCTCCAGCAGTTTATCCATTGTAGTAGTCCTCCCCCGTAATCTCTTTGTACCGCTCTGCGGTGATCTCACCGTCGGCAACCCTCTTGCCAAGCTCCAGCTTGACCCCGGCACGGCGGCTTGTGGGCATCTCTGCCCATTCCTTGGTACCGGCAATCAACCTGTTTGCCCAGATTTTATCCATATGCTACCTCCTTACTTGTTGTTGATAGCGGCGTCCAGCTCGCACAGCGAGTCCTCGATAGTCGCCAGCCGCTCCTGTGATTCCGCATCCTGCTCACACATGGCATCTTCGATCCCCGCCACGAGGCCTGGCAGCTCTCTGAGCATCCGCTCCTCTTCCAGCTTCTTGTGGAGCTCTTTCAGGCTCTTATCCATCTTGCAAAGACTCATCCGATGACACCTCCGATCATGGTGACACTGCCGCTGACGCCGCTTTCGCCCCGGGCAGCGGTGACTTTGTAGTTGAATGCAAAGCCCCGGGCGGCGGTCTTGTTGGCAAAGGCGTGGTGAACAAAGACCCGGCTCTCGCCGCTCTGGATGTCGGTGCAGTTCTCCCACACCGGTGCATCGTCAAGTCCGTTGTTGGTCAGCTCCACGGTCAAGCTCATGTCTGCCGGGAAACTGCCCTCCAGCGTCAGTGCAGCCACGGTGATGGTGTCGTCCGCCGTCAGGGGCTGGGCCAGCGAGAGAACGGCACGGGTCACGTTTTTGGTAAAGGTAGCGGTCCACTCTGTCGTGGTCTTTCCGTCGTCCACTTCTAACACCAATGTGTTCTCACCGTTGAGGATCTGCTGGAACAGGGCTTTCTCGCTCAGGCACTTCACTGTGAGTTCGGTGCCTGTAGTCACGTTCTCGCGGACGGCCAGCTCCATGCCGTTCACTTTTTCGGTGATGGTCATGGGGTCTCCGTCGCCGTCGGTCACGGTGCAGGACAGAGTAAACGGCTCGTTCTTCTCGCCCAGCGCCGCGCCGCTCTCGCCTGCAGCGGCAGTAATTTCCGGCGGCTTGTTTTCCGTGGCGAAGCCGTCTTTGTCGATGTACAGCGTCTCCGGCAGGGTGAAACAGGGGAGGGTGGCCAGGCTAGTTTTAGAGCTATCGAATTTAGAGAACGATATACTGGAGCCGCTTGCACCGGTAACGGCATACTTATACTTATACTCGTAAACATTTTCGCCATCTTCTTTATGATAGCCGCTCCATGTCGTGTCCGTACTTCTTGTCCAGAAGGAAGTGTTGCTGGCTGTTCGGATATATCCTACCCGGGTTCTGGCTGCCGCCGAAAGAGCCGAACCATCTGCAAGCTCCTTCGTTTGATAATCTGTAGCCATGTTAAGCTCTGTTGCTGATAGTGAAAAGAAATTTGCAGAACCTGTCTGTACTTTCGAATATCTTCCGCTCCAAGTAGTATATTGCCACTTATAGCTTGTGGTGGAGATCCATTTTTGTACGGCAGCTGTGAACTTGTTCAGAGTCAAATCCGCCGGACTCTCTCGGCAAACCAGTGTTCGCCCCGTGCCGTTCAGACCAGACTCATAGTTATGGGCCAGCACGTAAAACTTTATCTTGTTGCCGCCTTCCATCAGGTGGACAAAGCCGTCACCAATGGCTAAATCTTTGATCTGCATTCAAATCCTCCTTCCCTTAAAAATCAATGCGGCTCGCCGCCTTGTTCCACACACCCGTCAGCTCTACGCCGTCGAGCGTGTCAAAGGCAGTAACGAAACTAGAACCATCAATGCCAGAGCCGAATTGCATCTCCAGCATTTTGATACGCACGCCGGTGGCCGCAGCGTCCGCCGCCGCGCCGGAGAGGGTGAGGGTTGGGTCCACCCTCACGCCGCTCCCCGCCACCGGTCCGGCCACCGCAGCGCCGCCCGCTTCGCCCAGCAGCGTTACCTGCACCCGGATGTCTCCGGAGGGCTTCGCCCTGGCGTAAAAGCGGACAAAGCCGTCCTGCGCCTCGCAGTAGGCCGGGCATCCCGCCTCCTGCGCCGCCGTGCCGTAGCTGTCCGGGTAGGAGCCGAGCGCCACATAGCCGGTCTTTGCTTCCGGCACCGGTGCGTCCTGCATCAGGGGCCAAGCTCCCTTTGCCTTCTCCCAGCCTTCCGGCGTCAGGGTCACGAGCCGGCTTCCCCGGTATCCGGCCCCGTCGCCTGCCAGCCCCGGGTACAGCACCTCACCGGCGCTGTTGTAGATAGGTTCACTCATTCTTTTACCTCCGCTTTTGCCGTGATGACGATGTTTCCGGTCACGGCCTCGATGTTCACGCAGCCCTCTTCGGCATTCCACGCCGTTTTCGTAATGTCCTCGCTGCCCATCTTCACGCTCACCTCGGTCAGGGTGTACCCGCTCTCGGCGGTCAGGGCGGCTTTGTAGGCCCGGCCCTTGGCCACCACGACGGCGGTCTGGTCGGTGGTCACATGGCTCATCCGGTTCACCACGCTGCACCACACCAGTGCCTGGCTCACGGTCACGCTGCATTCGGCCTTTACGCCGCCTGCCGTGGCGCTGATGAGCGCGCTGCCCTCGGCCACGCCCCGCACGATGCCGCCGCTCACGGTGGCCACGTCCTCCCGGCTGCTCTGCCACACCACGGTGCGGTCGTCGGCATTCTCGGGCCGCACGGTGGCCGTCAGCCGGGCCGTGCCGTCCACGCTCAGCTCAAGGGTGCTGCGGTCCAGCGTCACGCTGCTCACCGGCACCCTCGCCGCCTTTACGGTCACGGTGCAGCTGGCCGTCTTGCCGCCCACGCTGGCCCGGATGATGGCCGCACCGGCGGCGCGGGCCGTCACCACGCCGCCGTCCACCACGGCAGCCTCTTCGTTGGAGCTGGTCCATACGATGCTGCTCTGGGGGATGCTGGTGGGCAGCACCGTGGCCGTCAGGGTCGCGGTCTTGCCCTCCGTCAGCTCCAGCGTCCCGGCGCTCAGCATCAGGCTGGCGGCTTTCAGGCCGTCCTCGGCCACCGTTACGCTGCACGCCGCCTTCACGCCGCCCGCAATGGCCGCGATCTCCGTTGTTCCGGCGCAGATGGCCACCACCTCGCCCCCGGTCACACTGGCGGTCTCCGGGTCGGCGCTGTACCATACCACAGCCTGATCAGCGGTCTCCGGGCTGACTGTGGCCGTCAGGGCCGCAGCCTCCCCCGGCTTCAGTGTCAGGGCGGTCTGACTCAGGGTCACGGTCTCCACCGGCACCTCGGCCTCCTGCACCCGGACGGCACAGCAGGCGTATTTCCCGCCGCTGACCGCGAGGATGGCCGCAGCGCCCGGCTTTTTGGCCGTCACGGTGCCGTTGCTCACCTCGGCCACGGTCTTGTCGCTGCTCAGCCACGCCACGTCGCCCTCCGGGTCGGCGGCTGCGTCCAGCACCGCCGTCTCACCCGCCGTCAGGGCCAGGGCGTCGGTGCTCAGGCTCACCCGCTCCACTGCCGGCTTCACCAGCACGGCGCACTCTGCGCTGCACCCGTCTGCCCGGGCCGTGATCCGTGTCCCGCCGGGGGTCTTTGCCGTGATGACGCCGTCCTCCACCGTGGCCACGGTCTCGTCGCTGCTCTCCCACAGCACGGTCTGCTCGGTGGCGTCCTCGGGGCTGATCCGGACGCCCAGCGCCGCCCGGTCGCCCACGTGCAAGGTCAGGCTGTCCCTGTTCAGCCGCACGGCCTCCACCGGCACCTCGGCCCATACCCCGCTCAGCTGGTCCAGCAGGGTGTCGGCGGTCCTGGTCTGGTAGGCAGCTTCCCGCAGCAGACGCATCAGCAGGCGGCGCTCCTCCTTTTTCGGGGCAAGGTTCGCCGCCCGGTTCGCTGCCTGGGTGGCAGCGGTGCAGGCGTCCAGTGTCTCGTTTGCCGCGCCCAGGGCTCTGGCCGCGCTGGTGGCCGCAGCCGTGATGTCCGCCTGTGTCTTTGCAGCCGCAAGGGCCGCAGCGCTCTCGGCGTCCTCGGCGCTCATCCGCTCCTTCTGGGTGGCCGCAGCGCCTTTCTGGGCGGCGTCCATCGCCGCCTGCGCCGTCTTTGCCGCATCCTTTGCGGCCGCGCCCTCGTTCATGGCCGTGTTCACGGCCTGCTGCACCAGCGCCACAAACTGGGCGTATACGCTTGGGTCGATGTCCTCCACCGTACCCGACAGCCCGATGGTGTCATAGCAGTCGTATTTCGCCGGACAGCTCATGGCCGTGTAGCCGTCCGCGCTCTGGGCCAGCAGCATCCACAGTCCCTGCCGGGCAGTGGTAAAGCGGCGGTCTACCGTCACCGTCCGGCTCTCGTCCAGCAGCACCGGCTGGGGCAGTGTGCCGCCGTCCTGCTCGATGTGCAGGGTCACGGCCATCCCATCCCACTCCTCCGGCAGCGCAAAACTCAGGCTGGCCACGCCCGCCGTTCCTACGCCGCCCAGGTGCAGCACCCCCGGCTCGGCCCGCCAGCCCATCCCGCCGAATCGGTCTTTGATGATCCTTACTTTCACTCTGAGGCTCCTTCCTTTGAGAAAGGCTCCCCTCGCCAGGGGAGCTGCTTTGCAGCGCCGCCGTCAGGCGGACTGCAAAGCTGAGAGGTTTTCTTCCGGTCCGCTGCCGTTTCTAAAGACCTCTTCTTCTCCAGCCTACCACGCCCCCTGATTCAAAACTACTGCGGACTTTCCCAAAGCGGACATACAAAAAGAACGAGCACCCCGGCTCGCAGCCAGAGTGCTCGTTCTTTTCTTAAAACTGATTCAGAATATCGTGGTGTCCGATGTCCAGCAGCAGTATGATGGTGTCTCCGTCGTATTGCCATATGACCCGAACATCCATATTGACACTGAACTCAAACAAATCTGTTGTTCCCTGTATCCGCTTTGTTCGCAGTGACGGGTATAGCGGATCTTGCATCAGCAGTTCCAGCTTCTTTTTCAGCTGTGTCCGTTCTGCTGCCGACAGCCGTTTCACGTTCTTGACGAACCGCTTGGTAAATGTGATTTTGTATGCCATCAGCTCACTCCATCCAGCATCTCAAACAGCTCGTCAACGGTATCAAAGACCGGCTGTTCACCGGCTGCGATCTTCGCCTTTGTTTCGTTGATCTCGCTGCGCAGCTCGTCCAGATACTTTTTCGGGTACACGGCCACCGGCATGATCTGGATGGTTCCATCCTTTTCCACGATTTCCAGCTTGTCGCCCTCGTGCAGGCCCAGCCGTGCCACGATGTCTTTCGGGATGGTGATCTGAGACTTGGTCCTCAGCTCTGTCAGCATATCTGTCAGCTCCTTTGCATTGTTGGATTTTCCAACTTTCTTACTATCAGTATACGCCAACTGTGCCGGAATATCAAGCCGTTTTTATTTCACCTCCTCCCACCAATTTCTCTCGTCCTTCGCCTTCTCCGCCTTCTTGTCCGCATCCTTCACCCACTGCACAAAGTTCTTTTCCTCGTACAGCGGGCTTCCCTCTGCGTCCTCGAGGGCCAGCAGCTTCTTTTCCAGCCTCTCCCGGTCGCCGTCGCTGCCCGCCAGATACTCTTCCTTCACGGCTTCGGTTATTTTGCTCTTGATGCTGCCCTTGTCCTTGCCTGCGGTCAGCAGCCGGTTTATTTCGGCCTGCACGTCCTTCGCCCGGCCATTTTCCACTTCGTCCAGCAGCGCGTCGTATACGCTGCCGTCCTTGCTGCCCGCCAGCAGCTCGTCCGCCTTGCCGTCCACCGCCTTGTTCACAAGGTCGATGAGCTGCGCCCGCCGGACTGCATCTGCCTTGCCCTTGGCCCTGTCTGTCGCGGGGGCGACGTCCAGCCCCTCCCGCAGCTTCTCAAATACGGCCTTTCGGGCCTTTTCCTCGACCCGGGCCTTCCCGGCGTTCCGGGCCTCGGCCGCCGCCAGCACGTCGGCGTCGTACTGCTTCAGCCGCCTTGCCAGCTCGCTGTCCACCTTGTCCGTCTTGTTCATCTGTTCCAGCTTCTTCATCGCCGCAGCAGCCTCCTCGCTGTCCCCGCTCTGGATGGCGTTGTACAGCCGGTCGTACTGCCCGGTGGCCGAAGAGGGTGCAGAGCTAAAGCTAAACCCTTCGCCGCTGCCGATGGCCTGTGCATCCTCCCAGTAGCCTTCAAACGCCTGCATCACCTTCCGGATGTTCGCCGCCGGGACGCCGTACAGCTCAAGGCCGCACTGGATGTCCTTCAGCACCGCCTTGTTCAGCTTCTGGTGGTGCGCCGCCAGCTCTTCCTCGCTCATCTCGCCAGTGTCCGTCCGCAGCAGCTTGGCGGTCTTGGTAAAGGCGGCAAACAGATCGTTCACCGCGCTGATGTTGGTGGCGCTTACCACGTCGTAGTCCGCGCCGCTTGCAGCGTTCGAGATAACGCTGTAGATCTCCGCTCCGTACAAAAAGTTTCCGGCTGCGCTTTCGGTGTACAGGTCGAAAAACCGCTTGCCCACGCTGGCCGCCGTGATGTCGCCGTTCTCGTCCTGCTCCTTGTCCCACCGGTGGAGCAAGAAGTCCGCGCCGATCTTCATCAGGGCAAATACCGCCGTCTGCACCACCTGGCTTGCCGCCGCCCGGCGCAGGCTCTGCCCGGCCCGCTGTACCTCGGCCTTGTTCTCGGCGCTCTGGTCGGCAGCGTACCGCGCCTTCTGGGCCTTGTAGTCGCCTACTGCGTCGGCCAGGATGCCGTAGTTCTGGAAGCGCTGGGTGGTAAACATGGTCAGCGTCTTCACAAACTCGTTGTCGCTGCGCTGGATGCCCGCCCGCTGCATGGTAGTGTAGTTGGGCTGGGTCTCCTCGATGACCCGCTGGTACATCTTGTTTACAGCTTCCCAGTAGGCTTCGCTGCCCTTCTCCGCAGCGTCCTCGCCGAACTCCGCTGCGTGGCGCTCCACATACCGCTTCGCGCCCTCCCACAGCGCGGCCACCGTGATCTCGTCCATGCCGGTGATCCAGCCGGTCACGGCAGGCATGGCCTCCGAGGCCTTCGCCACAAGGTTTTTGTGCGCGCCGATGGAGCTCATCTCGCCCCGCTTCGTTCCCTGCAGGCGGTATTGCAGCAGGGCGTCGCCGTGCTGGCGGATCTCCGCTTCCACCGCAGCCCGCTGCTTGCCCGAGAAATTCTTTACGAAGGGCAGCACCGCCGCCATGGTGTCCGCTCCCAGCACAGCGCCCGCCGTGGGCAGACTGGCTGCCTGCGCGATGGCCACGCCCGGGTTCACGGTCAGGATGGCCCCGGCGTAGTTGCCCCGCATCCGGTCCAGCGCCCGGCTCATGGTGCTGCTGCGGTGCCGCTGCCTGGTCTGCAGGTCGGTCAACAGGTCGTTGATGTAGCTTACTGTCTCCCTGCCCCACTTCTCGCCGATGATCTTGTCCTTCAGTACACCGATTCCCTCCGCCGTCTCCACGGTGCTGTTCAGCACCCGCTGCACGTCCCGGATGGGGGCTGCAAGGCCCGCATAGGCCGCCGTGTCCCGCAGGCTCCGGTTCACCACGTTCTGGCACTCTTCCAGCAAAATGGGCTTGTCGCTCTTCACACGCTCCTTCAAAAAGCCCCGTCCCTCGATGGTGGCATCCATCTTCACGCCCTCGATCTCTGTCGCCAGCGTGCTCCGGTCTACCGCGATGGGGTAGTAGTTCTTCACGGTGGCCCGGTCGTAGCCCAGCAGCTTCATGCTGGTCTCGTTGATGAGGTTCGTGGTGTACTGCCCGAAAAAGTCCTTCATGTCCTCGCACCATGCCCGGTCATAGTCTGTCATGGCGTCCTGTACCGTCTGCAAAATGGTGTCGGCCATGGGGACGCCGTCAGCGCCCACCAGCGTTCCCAGCATCACGGTCTGGCTGCGCTGGTAGGCTCTCTCGATGTTGCCCTTGGCGTACTGGGCGGCGTCCGGCAGGGTCAGGCCGCCGGTCATCAGGTGGTGGCGGCTGTCCTCGTTGCGCAGCAGCATATACAGGCTGCACAGCTGTGCGTGGTTCAGCGGCACGGCATTGCCCTTGCTGTCCTTCAGGCCGATGTCCACCAGCTCCGCCCCCGGCCCGGCAAAAGCCTCCACCTCTTTCAGGTGTTCCTTGCCGGTCACGTTGGCAAACAGGCTTTCGCCTTCTACCAGGATCTCCGTCTGCCGCCGCTGGCCGTCGTTCAGCATCTGTCCCAGCTTCTCCATCTGGCCGTTTTTGGTGTAGCCGCCCAGGCGTCGGAACATTCTCGTGCCGCCCAGCATGTCCAGCTGGTAGCGGTTCATCGCGCCCTTCGCCTTCTCAAATTTCTCCCCGAAACCGTTGCCCTCCGAGTTCAGCACCTCGTGGGCGGCCTTCATGGCCATGCTGTCCACCTCTTCTGCCCTCGCAAGGCTCAGGGTCTTATTTTCCGTCCGGATCATGTGCAGGGTGCTGGCCGTGATGGCCTTCAGCATCCGCAGCTGGTCCACCGTCATGGGCAGATAGGTGCGGTTCTCCGTCTCCCGGATTCGCTGGCGCAGCCGTTCCCGCAGCTGTTCGACCTTGTCGCCGTCCGGCAGAGCCTTGGCTTCTTCCAGCTGCTTGTTCAGCCGGTCCAGTTTTGCCTGCTTGCTGGCGTTCATGTCGTCCCGCAGCATCTGGATGAGGTTTTCCACGCCGCTGTTCTCCCAGTCGGCGTGGATGCCGGCGTCCATCTCTCCGCTGCGCCGGATGCTGTCCTGCAGGGCGGTCAGCTTGGCCACGGCGTTGTTGTTCAGCACCGTCATGTCCGCCAGCTTCGCCACCTCAGCGGCCTGCACGATGAGACTCTTCTGTACATATTTCCCGGGCTTTGGCCGCAGCACCATCTGGTTGAGCTGGGCGGCATTGTTCCGGATGCTCCGTTTCAGTTCGTCCGCCTTCCGTCCTTCCCGGGCTTTCTGCACCCGCTTTTCGGCCAGTGCCTTGGCCACGGCCACGTCTTCGTCCCGCTGCTGCCGGGCCGTTTCAATGGCGATCGCATTCCTCTGAGCCTGTTTTTCCTGCCACGCTTCGGCCTTGCGCTGGTTCTCGGCTTCCCACTCCATGATCTCGTTTTCCTGTATCAGCAGCTGATGCTCTGCCCGGTCGGCTCTCCGCTGCTCTCCGGCCACCTGCCGGGCCAGATCGTCGATCTGGGAGCGCAGCTGTCGGCGCTCCAGCTTTATCTCGTCCAGCATCTCCTGCCGGGCCTGCTTCATCCGGTTCTTTTCGGCCTTCCATTCTCGCTCGTAGGCCTCCCGCAGAGCAGTCATCTTCTCGTCGAGACCCGCTGCTGTGCTCACCTGTGCGCCCAGCGTTTCCAGATTCTCGTTGAGCTGTCGTTCTGCCCGGCTCACGCTCTTGACCTCGGCGCTCTGGCTGCGGCTGTTTTCCCGCATCCGGTCGGCAAAAGCCTTCCGCTGGGCCTGCTGCACGCTCTTCAGCCCCTTCGTCACCTCAGCCGCACGTTCCTCGCTTCCGGCGGCCATTGCGGCCACCTCCCGGTTATGCTTTAAGATGCCCTCGAAGACCGCCTCGGCGTCGGTCATCTCCGGGTGGCTCATGATGTCGCCGATCATCCGGCCCGCCAGTTCCACCTTGGCGTCCTCGTATTCGGCAGCGTCCGCGAACCGGCTCATCATCTTGGGCTTGATGGTGTCGTGTACGTTCATCAGCACGTCGAGCCATTCCGTGCTCTCCATGCTGGCTGCGCCCGCCACGCCCGCTTCCTGTGCCGCCGAGCGGAAGAGCGCCGCAGCGCTCTCCTTCACGCCGCCCACGGCCCGGGTGTCGTTCACGATGGCCTCGTACTGTTCCGCCGGGTTGCCGTCCCGGTATCCCTCCGCCTGCCGCAGCTTCACGCCGTGGCGCCGGGCCTCGGCCACCGCCTCTGTCCAGCTTCCGTACCGCTTCACAAGCTCGGCCTTGGCCTTGCCGTTCTTGTCTACCGTGTAGGTCAGGTCATGCAGGTCGGGATACTCATTCCAGAGTTCCGTGTTCCGGTAGGTTGCCTCATCCAGCACCTCGCCTGCCAGCGTCTCGGCCAGTCCCTGCGCCTTGGCCATGTCCGCGCCCTCCGAGCGCAGATACTCCACCAGCGCCCGCGTCTCGTTTGCCAGCTTCGTCCGGTCGGCCCGGCTGCCGTTGGTCTTGGTCCACCGGATGGCGAGGCTTTCGAGGGCAGCGTCCGAGAGCCGGGTGTTCTTCGTCAGGCCGAAGAACTGGTTCAGGGTGTCAAAGGCCGCTGCCTTCTCCGCCAGTACCCGGCTGGCCTGCCGCTGCTGGTTCTGCTTGGCGTCCCGGTCGGCCTGCTCGGCCTTCTGGAAGCGTACATTCGGCAGCTTGTTCAAAATCTCGGTGCGCTTGGCATCGTCTCCGGCTTTGTACTGATATACCGGCACACCCTGCTCCTTCAGACTGTTCACCAGCGTCTCGCTGGCGTTGTCCGGCAGGACAGCTGCCTTTACCTCATCAAAGCCCACTGCACGTTGAGGTTTAGCCTCAAAATACCCGGTAGGGATAGCGGCCACATCTTTGTACAGCTGCCGTATCATCTGGGCTGTGTCCTTACCAATGATGTAGCCTTCTTTTGCAAAGGCCTTGCCAATCGCTGCGGCTGTCTGGCTTCCCTGTGCAGCTCGCAGCAGAATGTCACCCAGTATTTCCCGCTCTTCAAAGCTGTTGTCCGTGTGGGCTTCTGTCTCGCTGCGCAGCTTGTCAACGACCTTTTCAATCTGGCCGTCTGCCTTTTCCAACAGTGCCTTATATTCTTCTTCCGGCATCTGTTGTAAACGGTTCTTGTCTGCCCGCACTTCGTCGAGGTTTTTGTATTCCGCTGTGGCTGTACTCATCAGAGTATTTGCCGAGAGCCCCCACGCACCTTTGCCCCGAGCTTCCTCCTGATTCATAGCAGCCACAAGGTTTTCCAGCGTGTAGGGATTGTGCAGCTGGGCAAAGCTGCGGCGGTTGCCTTTTGCCGTATATGGGTCTTTCCCGTTATAGATTCCCTTTTCACCAAGAATTTTTTCCACCTTTGGCAGCAGCCAGTTTTCCACTTTGCTGTCCGGTGCATTCTCCTGTAACGCCTGCTGCATGGCATCCATATCCTTTACCATGCTGCCGCCTTCATTTCTGGCAGAGAGGTAGTCATATGCATTTGCCAATCGGGAAAGCAGCGCCGGGCGAATTAGCTTTGCCGCTTTGGCTTCTGCCTTTTCAGCGTTCCAATGGAACGTCTCTATAGCCCATTGCTTCTCAGACTCTCGCACTTTTTCCAGCACAGTATGTGCCATGTCATGGTTGCCGTTCAGCTTGTCTGTCTCAACAATATCCCGCAGTGCATCCTCGCCACCTACAGAGTCGATGATTTTCTCATATCTGGACTTCTGCTCTGTGGTAAATCGTTCCTCCCTCTTCATGACAGTCTCGATGGTTTTTCCCTGCTGGGCAAGGTATGCGGCCTTTACGCTGTCATTCTGTGCCAGTTTCTCTGCCAACTTTTTCGGGCTATCGCCAGATGCTTCCATGTCCAGAGTTCCGGTCAGAATATTTCCTTTTGCAAATGTTCCTTCTGCCACCTGCCGACTCAGCTGCGCAAGCTCCCCATTTAAGGCTCTTGCTTTTTCTGCATTGACAGCGTACTCCACGTTCGGCCTTGTCGGCGTCCAGGCATCTGAGCCATACACCCGGTTTGCTCTGCTGGCCTGCGGGTCAATGGCATCCGGGCCAAACACCAGCGAGATGGGACCATACTTACTGTGGCCGTCCTGTGCCTTCACCGCCGCGATAGAAGGCGACGGCATCCCGCCCAGGTCCAGCGCTTCCCGCAGATTTTCTTCGGTCAGGTTGTGTACCGCCACCAGCTCTTTTTCGCTGTTTACTTCCACAGGGCTTGCCATCTGGAAACGGATGTTTTTCTTTACAGGGGCATTGTTCTGTGTTATAATTTTATTAGCAGGAAAGCTCGGGCGTTCACCGCCCTCCTCGGTTTTGAGTACCGTGTCAGCGCTTTCCTGCTTTTGTTTTATCCGTCCTGCATCATCCAATACTAACAGGCTTCCATCAGAACCGCACACTTCGTGGACATAAAACTTATTTCCTTGCTTTGTACTGCGGTATTCATTTACAACGACCGCCTCATAGATTTTTGTTCCAGCTGCCACGACCGGTGCTATAAATGTATATGTGTTATACCCCCGGCCTTTCCAATTCTCTACAAAGCCAATCTGTTCGCCATAGCGAATAACGTCAGGAATCGCCGCTGCCGCAATTTGTTTCGCCGGGCCATTGCCGTGCTGTACGGTTGCTTTTGCTCCCTTGCGAGTCAGCTCGATCACACCAAATCCATCACGTTCTACTTTTCCGCCGACCGATTCAAAGAAGCGCACGATGTTTTCAGCGTTTTCTTTACTGGTTGCACCGTATGCAATTTCTTTCCCTGTAATTTCAATTACCGGACTCATCTGTTCCAGCCGTAAAAGATTTCGATTCAGTTGTTTTTCAAGAGTTTCTTCTCCTTCTTGTAGCTGGAACCTCACGCCCCGTCCTTCCGCCGCGCTCTCGGTCTTGAGGGCTGCGGCGTTTTCTTTTGCCGTCCGCAGGTTGTCCATGGCCTTTTCTGCGTGGGCGAAATACTCGTCCTGCAAGGTGCGCTTTTCGGTCTCGGCCAGACGCTTCGCCTTCAGGGCGGCGCGGTTGTCCGGGTCTGCGGTCAGTACTTCCTTTGCCCGGCTGATGAGCCCATCCAGCATCTGCCGCACCTGCTCCATCACCTTGTGGATGGCGCCGCTCTTGCCTGCGTTCTTCTCTGCCTGCCCGCGCTGGAACGTCACCCAGCGCTTGAAGCTCTCCTCGCTGTCAAAGATGCCCCGCCATGCGTCGGCCACCAGCTCTTCCGCTGCCTGCTCGTAGGTCAGGCTCTGGGCGCTGTAATCCCGCAGTTTCGCCCGGATCATCTCGTCGAGGCTTTCGTAGCCGCTGCTCTTCGCCAGATATTCCAGCGCGTGCTCCTGCAAAGTCCGTGCGCCCTCGGCGTCCAGCGCGTTGTACCAGTGGTAGTCCTCGTGCAGCACCGTGCCGAAGATGTCCTGCGCACTGTCGCCGAAGAAGATCCGGGCCGTCTCGGTGTCCACATAGGCCCTGATGCTCCGGTCGTTCTGCAACACATCCCTCAGCACAGCATCCGTGCCGGTGGCCGCCGCGTTCAGGCTGATGATCTGGCTGGCCGGGTCGCTCTCCTGCCGCATCGTACCCTTGGCGTATACCTCGCCCCTGCCGCTGGTGCTCTCGCTGCCAAGCGCGCCGCCCAGTTCGGTCATCTTTTCGGCATACAGCATCCGTTCGCCCTTGCCCTGGGTGTAGGCGATCTCAAGGGCCGTCCGGCCGGCGTCGGTGCTCAGGATATAATTGATGTCCGCCGCCGTGCCGCTCATGCTGCCCGCCAGCTCCAGCGCCTGCGCAAAGGTGGCAGCGCCGCTCCGGCCCAGCCGGTACAGCGGCGACGCTGCGGCCGCATACCGGTCGGCGTCCACCCGGTCCGGCATATTTTTGCTGATGGTCTCCGCCGCCTTGTCCGTCACCCGCCAGCCTTCCAGCGCCCGCTGCACCTCGGCCTCCCGCTGGGTCTTCGGCGCTTCCGGCCGGAGTCCCAGAGTCTCCCGCAGCGGAGCGTTCTCGTAGCCGTCGGTTTCAGCTGCGGCGGCAGTCGCTTCACGCACGTTGTCCGGCACAGCCGTTTCCGGCATGGCATCGGCGGTTTCTGCGGGAGTGTCCTGTACTGTCTGCGGCGCATCCACAGCTTCGCCGGGCAGCTCTGCGCTCTGTGCAGCAGGCGCTGCTTCGCTTTTTACGTTCTGCTGTGCGGCGATCTCCCGCAGCATCCGGCGGGTCGCGGCCGCAGTGTCGGGCAGCGTCACGCCGTAAGCCTGCTCAAAAGCCGCACGGTTTTCCCGGTTCTCGGCGTTCGGCGTAAACAGCCCGATGGTCTTGCCCGTCAGGCTGTCGTTCGCCGCCACTTCGGCAAACTGCCGCACCGCCGGGTTTTCCGATTTTGCGGCAGTTGTTTCCGCCCGCTGCATACTTTCAGGGAAGCTCCGTTCTCGCACGGCGTCAGCCGACGGGAACGGTGAGAGGTTTTCTTCCTGCCCGCTGATGTTTTCAGTGGCCGAAGGCGAAGCCGACTGAGAGGGCTCCGCTGCCCGGGCCTCCCACTCCTTCTGCTGGGCAGCAGCCCGCTCCATCCGGTCCATCTGGTCATAATGCTCTGTCTGCCCCAGCAGGCTTGCGTCTCCTCCGTTCAGCTTTGCCAGCCCCGTGCCGACAGCGCCGCCCAACGCACCGGACGCGCCGCCGGAAAGTCCGCTTTCCAGCGCGGTGAGGAAGGTGTCTTTGGTAAACAGGTTCTTCGCCGCCTCGCTGTCCCCCAGCGCAGCGTCGATGGCCATGTCCGCATAGGTCTCCGCAAAGGCCTGCATCGAGTTGTCGATGCCGCCCGAGATGGCCGCAGCCACCGCCGGGTAGCGCTGCGCCAGCTCCGAGCTGCCCGCCAGCCCCCGCACCCAGTCCGCGATCTGCCCCGCCAGCGTGTCCTTCGCGTAGTCCGAGCCCATGGTCTTTGCAAGGTCGGCTGCGCCCACCGAGTTGATGGCCCATCCCGCGCCGAACTTGGCGAGGCCGCCGCCCAATGCCTTACCGGCGCTCTCGCCCTTCTCTGCGCTCTGGCCCATGGCCTCTGCCGCTCCCTGTGCGCTCAGGACGGGCAGCACTGCCGCCGGGTTCACACCCGCCACGGCCAGGTTCTCCGCTGCGCTGGTCACGGCCCCCGCCACGGCCCGCTGGGTCGGGCTCAGGCCGCTCTGGGCCGCAGCCGTCAGCCGCTGCCCGCGGTCGTAGAGCTGGTAGCCCACGCTCTGGTTCTTGTCGATGCCGTCGCTCACTTCCAACCCCGCCAGCTTCTGGCGCATCTCCCGGATCTCCTTGGAGTTGTACCCCATCGAGATGAGCTCCCGGTTCCGGCTCTCCGGCCAGGTGGGGTTATAATCCATGTCCACGTCGGTCAAAAGGTCGAAAAGGCTCTGGGCGTGTTCGTCGCCCTTTACCTCCTGCTCCACCTGTTTCCAGTTCTTCAGGGTGGCGTCAATGTTCTTTCCCGCCTGTACGCCGTACTCCGCGCCCAGCACCGGGGCAGCGGCCACCGTGTCCGTGATGCCGCCGATGGTGTTCGCCGCCCGGCGCGCATACCGCTGCCATGCTGGGATGGCGTCCAGCGCAGCGTTCATCTTCCGGGCCTCGTCGATCTGCGCCTGTGTCCAGCCGCCCTTCTTGATCAGGTCGGCGTCCGTGTACGCGCCGTGGGTGTTGTCCACCCGCCGCACCGCGTCGGCCAGATTCTTGTTGTCCCCGGTGTCCATCCACTGGTTGATCCGGTCGAACTCGTCCGGTACGCTGTCCTTGGCAAAGCTGGCTTTCAGCTCCTGCGCTCGGCCGGTGCCGTAGGCCATGGCCCCGCTGCCCACGTTCTCCAGCACGTTCCCGCTCTTCGCAGGTACGCCCCACTTCTGCCCCATGTCCAGCGCCCGGGCTGCCGCTTCCGGCATCTGCCGCGCAGGGCCGCTGCCGCTGTCCTCTGTAGCAGCGCCCGCCATTTTACGCCCCGTAGAACTTCCAGCGTCCAGCGGAAACTTGCCCGACACGCCAGTGGCTGAGAGGTCCTGCCGGGCGAGTGCTCTTCCGGCAAGACTGGTATCGTTCCTCGCATCCACCTCCCCCATGTCGCTGGCGTGCCGCTCGGTGTACTGCTGCAAGGCATCTGCATAGATGTTGCTTTTGGGCGGTACTGTGCTCGACGCAGTGGACGGATTCGGTGTCTTGGTGCGGATAGCTCTCACCTTTTCCGCCGTCCACCCAGAGCTTTCTGCCGCCTTCGACGGGTTGCTTTCTCTCATCGCCTTAACTTTTTCTGCTGTCCACGCCATCAGCCCTTCACTCCCGCTTTCTCAAGCGCTCTTGCGATTTCGTTATCACTGTACCCGTTCTGGCTCATATTGTTCATGATAGCCCACGCGCTATAACCTTTTTTCGCATAGTTCTTTGCCAGCATTGCCGCCATATCTACGCCGCCGCTCTGGCTTGCACTCTGGTCGTTCGCAGTATCTGCATCGAGCCACCCATTATCCGTTAAGGTCTTCTTGTAAAAATCGTACAGCGGCTCATTTCCCTTCATAGAGGAAAATGTCTTTGCCATACTTTGCAGCTGACTGTTTGTCCAGTTGCTCCCGCCGCTTCTCGTGCCGCTGCTGCTCCTTCTGCCCGAAGAGCTGCCCGAGCTGCCTGCGCTCTTTTTCTCCAGCGCCGTTGCAAGCTGCCGTCCTGCGATCGTCCTGTAATTCCCCACAGAGTTCGGATCCAGGCCGTACAGTTCCAGCACCGCCCGTGCGGCCTCGTCGCTGCCGCCGCCTGCCAGCCCGGCTGCGGTCGTGAGCGCACCCGCCTTGTCTGCGCGGGTGATGGGTGCGCCGCTGTAGTTGTCAAAGGCGCTGGTGTCCAGCCCATACAGGCTCAACACAGCCTTGGCTGCGTCCGTCGCGCCCTCGCCGTACAGGTCAAATGCATCGTTGTAGCCCGACACGGCATCGCTTTTCTCTGTCCGGTTCTTGTTGTACTCCCACTGTTCCCGGGCAAACTCGTTCTCCCACTGCTGCTGGGTGTAGCCCTTGTAGGTGTCGTAGGCCGTCAGACCGGCTCTGCCCACACTCTTCGCCATCTCCCACAGGTTCGAGAGGAAATCGCTCTTCTCCTGCGCTGCCTGGTCTGCCCGGCTCTTCTTGTAGTCCCGCCAGTCCTGCGCGTTGGCCACAGCCCCCTGATGCTCCGCCGCCTCGAGACTGTCCTGATTCTGCAGCGCACTCAGCAGCCCCGAGAGGCCGTTCTGCTTCAGCTGGTACATGGTCAGGGCCTTGTCCCGCAGTCCGGCCAGCCCGTCGTCCACGTTGGCCATGGCCTGCTGGTAGCCCTGCTGGGCCACACTGTTTGCGTAGCTCGAGCCGTACCCGCCGCTCAGCGCGGCAGCGCCCGCAGCGGCGTTCTCAGCCGCCGCCCTGGCATTCGCCTGCGCGCCCGCGCGGTACTGCCGGTAGAGTTCGCTGTCCGTGCCTACGTCATAGCCCGCATTGCTGGCCGCGCCCATGCTGTCCAGTGCCTCGTTGATCCGGTCGGTGTAGTTGCTCTGGTACGCCCCCGGCATCGCGTTCTCCGCGTCCTTCTGCGCCGCCTGCGCGTCCCTGTATCTCTTAAAAACTCCCATTTTCTAATCTCCTTTCCTCTTAGCCTCCCCTTATTAGGGGAGGTGTCGCGCCGTCAGGCGTGACGGAGAGGTTTTTGACCGCTCAGCCCCTTCCGGGCCGGTCGCTTTATTTTCACAGCAGAAACGGCAGCAGACTTGCGGCAACGCTCAGGATCGTCCCAAAGAGGCCCGTCCCCCGGCTCTTCTTCGCCTGGCTTTCGCTGGCCGCCTGATTGTATGCGTTCTGATAGTAGTTGCGCTGGTTCTCCCAGTTCTGGTAGTTGGTCTGGTACTTCTCGTAGTCCTGCGCCTCGGCCTGCTGGTATCCGCTCAGCTGGTTCTGCAGGTCGCTCTTTTTCTGGGTGTACTGGTTCAGCGCCTGGCTGTACAGACTGTTCGTGGCGCTGCTCAGGCCCGCCATGGCGTTCTGGTAGGCGCTCTGGCCCGCCTGGGTGCCGTAGCTGGAGCCGTACCCGCCCGAGATGGCGCTGGCGTTGGCCTGGGCGTTCTCGTTAGCCAGCTTCGCCTGCCGGGTGTAGCTGTTCTTATACTGCTCGTAGGCCGCATCCCGGGTAGGGTCGTAGCTAAAATCCTTCATCCCGTCCAGCTTGCCCATCACGCCGTCGATCTTGTCCTTGTACTGGCTGGTGTAGTCGCCCGGCTTCTTCGCCTCCCACTCCTCCAGCTGCGCTCTCGCATTACTCAAATTGCTCATTTCAGCTTCTCCTGTAAGTCTCCCGAGAGATTCTCGGTGTCAATGTTGCTCAAAATATATTCCAGCTGCTCCTGCATCTGGTACAGATAATTCCTCAGCTCCCGGGCGCTGGCCGTATCCAGCCCATCCAGCCTCGGCATGGAGATCTTCGAAAGCCCTACGATACTAGCCACGTCTCGGCACACCTCCGTTCACTCTTCCGCCCTCGCTGTTGCTCAGCGTCATGGCGATGCTCCTCACTGCGATCTGCCCTTTTCCGGTCAGACGCAGCCGCATGGTGTCGTGCCGGGTCGGGACGAAGGGCAGATTCACCCGCACACGCTTCCCTGCGGTATCCACCCGGCCCACCTCCTGCCACTCGCCGCCGTCGAAGCTGGCCCACAGCGTCACCACGGTCCGCTCCATGGCGTCCAGCCGCACCGTCACCCGGCTGCAATACTTGTCGTCCGGGTCTCCGAGTCCGATGTCTCCGGTCACAGCCTCATATTCCACCGTGTCCTCTTCGCCGCCGGCTTCCCGGCTCCCGTCTGCGGCCCAGATTGCCTCTTTGTCCCAGAGGTAGAGCTGCCGCCCGGTGCTGCACATGGCCCAGCCGGTGGCGTCCTCCTCGTGCCAGAGTCCTTTCTCGGTGTCGTACACCAGCAGCCTCTGCCCGCCGGGGCTCTCGGTGTGCAGGTAGTACCGCCCCACCAGCCCGCCGGCGGCCGCCCTTGTCACCCGGCTCATGGCCGTCTCGTCCAGCGAGGCCGACACCTTGGTGGGCAGGCTGCCGTCCCACGCCATCACCCCGTCCATCGAGAGGTAGTACAGTGTCTCGTTGATGACGCAGAGGCTCTGGTGGGCACCCTTGGCCACGCCCGAGCACTGGATGCTGCTCATCTGGTAGTCGCTGGGCTTTGTGCCGTAGAGCTTGTGCAGGCCGTTCTCCTTGAAGAAAAGCACGTATCCCATGCAGGTAGCCGCGCCGGTAAAAGCTCCGTCGCTGCCCACGGTCACGGCGTAGCTGTCTGCCGCCGTGCCGCGGTAGGAGAACCAGTTGGTGGCGTCGCCCAGCTTGCAGGCATAGATGACGTTCTCGGTACTCGAGCAGCCCCACACCCGGTTGTTGTGCTCCGTCAGCCAGTCCAGATCCGGCACCCGCCGCTGGGCCGTCACGTCCGGGAAAGGCCCGTCGAAGGTCTGGGTGGTCTTGCCGTCCATGGCCGTCCACACCACGCTCTGGCCCGTCACCACACAGGTGCCGTAGTACAAAACGCTCTCAATGTCCGGCGCGATGGAGAGGATCACCGAGTCCCCGGCCACGTCGTCCACCACCACGTCCCCGCCGAAATCGGCGGAATAGGCGTTCTTCACCACGCCCGGGATGCCCGTCAGGGTCACGGTGTCCCCGGCCTTGAACGCTTTGCCCAGCCCCTCGCAGGTCACGCGGCAGTAGTTCAGCAGGATGTTCTGCCACCCGCCCGCCGTGCTGTAGAGCTTCAGCGCGTCGCGGTAGCTCCACGGGGCATCCTCGGCCTGCTTGAGCCAGACATCGCCGTTCTCGGGGCTTTTCGGCTCGGTCGCGCCGAATTTGTTCGGCGTGTACACCACGCCCGCAGCGTCGCAGGGGGTCACGGTCAGGCTTCTGCCGCCCTGCTGCCAGCTGGAACCCAGCGCACTCAGTGTCCCCGCTGCGGTGTCAAAGGACATCTTGTCCGGCCAGATGAGCACTTTGGTTCCCATGCCCACCATCTTCTTCTCGCTGTCCGTCAGGGCGTTCTTCAGCTCCACGGCGTCGCTGCCGTCGTCCGGGGCATACCGCAGGGTCGTGCCTTCCACGGTCAAAAGGCCGTTCAGGTGGTACATCCCGTTCATCCCGGTCGCTTGACGCACCTTCCGCCGGGGCTTGCGGGTCTCGAGGGCCGGGTATCCCCGCGAAGAAAAGTTTTTCTCCTCGCTCAGCTCTGCCTCGCTGCACGCATACCCCTCGTTCAGCCCGCCGAACACCCGCAGCAACTGCCGCTGACTGTTGATCTGGTTCAGGTTCGTCACGTCATCAGCCTCCCGCCGCCCACCGGCATATACTTTCTCCTCACCCACGCCGCAAACTCCTGCACATAGCTCGTGTAGAGCTGCAATTCGTTCGCCGCCCGGGCCGTCTCGCCGAGGGCGAGGTCCATCTGCGCCGCCAGCCAGTGGGGATAGAGCGCTTCCGCCGCGCCGTCTGCCAGCAGCGGCGTGTCGTATTCCAGCCCCTCTTCCCACAAAATATCCGCGCCGCGCCCCTCGAAGTCGCTGCCGGTGTCGCTGCGCTCCACCACGTTCCGCCGCAAGCCGCTGTCGGCCTGCCGCAGCCACAGCTGCTTCATCTCGTCCGAAAAGCTGTTGTTCGGCCTCAGCTCGTCGGCCATCTTTATCGCTTCGCCTGCTGTCATGCTCTAAATCCTCCCTTTCTGTTGCCCCCGAAGAACAACCTCTCAGTCTCGCTTCGCTCGACAGCTCCCCTACCGAGGGGAGCCTCTGGCGAAGAGGGAAAGCTTTGCGGAATGCCAAGGCCTCTCCTCGATAGGAGAGGTAGCATCGCGCAAGCGATGACGGAGAGGTTATCCCCTAAACCAAAAAGACCCGGCACAGCGCCGTGCCTTTGCTGTACCGGGTCTCTTATCAAATGGTCATCATCTGCGTACCGGCCGCCGCCTGCATGGCCTGGCTCTTCCGGGCCGCCTCGGCGTCCTGTTTGATGCTGTGCTCCAGCACCTCGGCCACAGCCTTCGGCACCTTCACGTCGATGCCGCGCTGGATGAGGTAGCTGTCGCCGTTGACGCCCACGAACACCGGCGCCGCGTAGCGGTCGTCGTCCTTGAACAGGTGGATGGTCACCATGCCGTCGTCCTTCTCTTCGGCCTTTGCCTCGGCCATCGTCTCGGTCTTCTCCACAGTCTCCACCGCGTTCTCCACGGCCTGGGCCGCAGCAGTCTCTTTCTTAGTCGCCATAAATAGATCCTTCTCCTTTCGTTTTGCCGTTCCTGTTCAGCTAAAGCCTGAAATCCTCGGCGAAGCCGTAAAACGGAGAAACGAGAAAAAAGCGTTTAGCGCAGCGGCTAGCTTTTTCCCGTTTCGACTTCTCCTTCGGGGTCTGAAAGGGGCGAGCAGCCCCTTTCCCGTGCCTCCCGCGCCTCGGAAGTAGCGGGTGCTTTTCTGGTTCTCTTTTGGCACGCAAAAGAGAACTTAGCCCCGCGCCGCCGGCGCGTCAGTTTGCCTTCGCCTTCGCGCTGTACTTCGGGCTGACGCTCTCGATGCGCACCATGTACTGCTCACACAGGCGCTCTGCGGTCTTGATGGCCTTCCAACCCACGGACGCGCGCTGGTTCAGCGGGTCTTCGCCTGCGCCCAGCTGCTTGACGATGTGCTGCAGGCCGCCGCCCTCCACCTCGGTCACGGCGTAGGCGTGAGCCGCCAGCACCAGCGTACCGAACACGGCCAGACCGCTCGGGCAGCCGGTGCCGGTCCAGATCTTCGCCTCGCTGGTCTCGATGAAGCGCACACCGGCCAGCTTGCCGATCTCGCCGTTGTAGATGTTGTCGGGGGAAGCGTACTTGTGGACATCGATCCACTCCGGGTTGCGGCGCAGATCATAGGCCACATAGGGGTGGACGATGGCCACATAGCTCTCGCCGATGGCGTCGGCGTTCTGGGCCTTCAGGGCGGTGGCCGCCTGATCGATAAGATCCGGCGTCAGCACACTGGCAGTGGTCAGATTGGCGCGGCTGGTCACGGCAGTGTCGCCCGCCGGCGCGTAGATGACGTTGGTGCCGCCTGCCAGCACCTCGCGGGTCACGGTGTCCAGCGTACGGCCCGCCTGAGATGCCAGTACCTTGGTCGCCTGGGTGATGTTGTTGTCGATGGCGGTCAGCTGCAGCACGTCGGTGATGGCTGCCCAGCCGCCGTACTGCTTCACGGTGGCGGTCATGGGGGTGACGGTCAGAGCCTGAGCGTTGGGGGTCACGCCCTCGGTCAGAGGCTCGGTGGCCTTGGGCAGGCTCTCGTACTTGCGGAACTCGATGGTCTTGCCGTTGTTGGCCGGGATGGGGTACTTGTCGCCGAACTGGTCATGCACCAGCAGCGGCTCTGCCTGATCCAGCAGACGCTTCTCGTAGTAGGTCTTCATTTCGGCGCTCATGCCAGTCGCGCCGGTGTGGTTTGCAGGCTGCGCAAACAGCTGCAGATTCATGTGGATTTTCATTTGTGTGCTCCTTTCGTGTCTTGCTTTATTGAGAGCCGCCATTTCCTTTGAGAAAGGCTCTCCTTTCTAGGAGAGCTGCTTTGCAGCGCCGCCGTCAGGCGGACTGCAAAGCTGAGAGGTTTTCTTCCGGGCAGCGGCAGCTTTCGGTTAAAAAGTGATGATCTGTCCCCGCATGGCGCGGCGTTCCAGCTCTTCGCACTGGGCAGGCGTCAGCTTGGAGACGTCCGTCTTCAGCACCGCCGCGCCGCCGGGGTTGGTGCCGTTCTCGGCAGGCCGCGCGCCCCGCTGGCGAATCCGGGCCTCCACGCCTTTCTCGACGGTCTTGGCCGTCTGGGTGGTGCGCCGGGCCATGATGTCGTCAAAGTAGCGGGCCTTGTAAGCGTCCTCCATCTTCACGCCCAGCTTGAGCATCTGGGCAAAATCCGGGTCAGCCAGCGCCGCTTTGACGTCGAAGCCCGGGTCTTCGGCCCGGATGCGCTCCACGGCGGCGTCCCACTCCTGCTGGATGGCTTCCATCTTTGCGGCCTCCGCCCGCTGCTGCTCAGCGGCGCGGTGCTTGGCGTTCTCGCTTTCCAGCGCGTCCATCTCCTTGGCCAGCTGGACGCTGATGCCCTTCTTCATGGCCATGTCTTCGTAGTAGGCGTCGTCCTTCACGACGCCGCCCTCCACCGCAGCGGCCAGTGCCTCGTAGTCGCCGGGAGCAGTGCCGTACTTCTGGCCCAGAGCGTTCAGGATGCGCCCCACCGGCCCCTGCTCGTTCAGGATGCTGTCGTAGGCTTTCTGGGTGGCCTGCACGATCATCTCGCCAAACTCCCGGTTGTACTCGCCCCGCATCAGTTCGCCAAACGCTTTCCGGTGCGTCTCCGGGTCGGTGCTGCTCTTGTCTGCCGCACCGTCCTGTTCCTCGCCTTCAGCAGCATCTTCCTCCACGCCCGGCTCTTCCGCCGGGCTCAGCATCTCATCCACCTCAGCGGCAGCAGCCTCCCGGCCTTTGCCCTGGGCGGGAGCAGACGCCGCCTTTTCTGCCGCCGTAGCTTCGCCAGTGCCTTCTGCTGCACCATCGCCGCCCTCAGCAAACATCTGCAATTTCATGGTAGGTTCGTCCATATCATCTGCACCGCCGTCTGTGACTACCAGCTCGACATTGTCCGGATGCTCTTCCGCCAGCGCACGCAGGCCCTCTTCCACAAAGTCAAACCAGCTTGCGACCATCAAAGCGTTCGGGCCGGGTTTCGGCAAAGCCTGCACCACAAAAGTCTCGCCATGCTGCACACAGCTCGTCAGCAGCCTTCCGCTCCTTGCAGCAGCTTCTACCTTGTTTGCCAGCGTCTGCGCCAGCACCGAAACCGCCGCACACACGATGTCCTGCCCCGCCGGGGCGTAGCCTGCATGACCGCTTGCAGCCAGACTGTAGCCTTTGTCCGTATCCATCATCTCAATTTTGATCATGTATAACCTCCTGTGGTTCTCACTTGTTGGGGTTGTTGATGTTCATCGCCCTCTCGGCAGCTTTCGTGGCCAGCGGGTTGGTCCCGCCGCCCACCTGTCCGCCCAGAGAGTTGGTCACTGTCTTCGCGCCGGCCTCTCCGCCGCCTCCGCCGCCGGTCATGGCAGCGGCAGCGGCACCGGCCTGTTCGCTCAGGTTGGATCCGTTCTGCTGGTCGATGACTGCCGCCATCTGCTGGATCTGTGCCATCGCCTGCTGCAGCTGCTGGTACAGGGTGCCGTTCTGGGCCACCCTCTGGCGCACCTTCTCGATGCCCTCGAAGTCCATCATGTCCAGACACGCCAGTGCAGCGTCGGCGTTGGCCGGAGCAAAGAATCCCAGCTGGTAGCACTCCTTCGCCGTCTCGTTCTGGGAGAGGCGGCTGAAGGTGCTCTTCTTGGCCGCGCTCACCGTGATGTCGAACACCGGCTCATGGGCGCCCAGCTCCACGCCGCCCACGCTCTCCACCGGCTGCGGCCGCAGCATCTGTCCCGAGAACTCCCGGTACTCCGTGCCGCCCTGCTGGCCGGTGATCCGGTAGACGCGGCTCTCGTCGTAGAACTGCCGCATCAGGTCGATGATGAAGTAGCATTCTTTTGCAAAGGAGCGGTAAGAGCTCTTCAGCATGTCCCGGCTCAGTTTCGAGCCTGCTTCCTGCAAGGCCGCGATGGCCGAGGCCGCCGTCAGGCCGCTGGTCGCGCCGCCCTGGTTCACGTCCCGGTTGCCGCTGATCTCCTTCAGCTCGGCCACGCGGTTCTGCTGGTAGGCGATGGTGTTGGAGGGCAGCGGAGCCGTCTCCAGCTCCATAAAGCCCCGCTCGTCCAGCCGTCCCGTGATATGCACCACATCTTTCGCCGTGTCCAGCAGCTCGTCCTCGTTCACGCCCGCCGTGTCCGAGATAAGGTAGCGTTTCTTGGCCGCTGCCAGCGTGTTCTCGTCCATGGCCTGCGTCATCCGGTCGATGGTGTCCTGCGTGTCCTTCATCACGTCGATGTACCCAAAGCCCGCCGGGCTGTTCTCTTCCACGAAGAGCGGGTCGAACACAAAGGGATATTTTCCGTGGTCGTAGAAGCCCGTCTCGGCCATCGCCGGGTCGTTCTCGCTGGCGTAGAGCACCACGCCGTTGCAGAACTTGCAGTAATGCACCACGGTCTGGCCGCCGGGCTTCTCCCGCTTGTAATACCAGTCCACCACCACGCTCTTTTCGCTGGTGTCGATGTTCTGGTCGCTGACGTACTGCCCCACGGTGATGCCGCTGCTGCCCGCCTTGCCCTCCAGCTGAGGCCACCGGGCCGTCAGACGGTCGTTGTCAGCCAGCGCCAGGCTGAAAAAGTTGGCCGAGTCCTGGATGTCCTCCACGCCCGGCTCCCAGTAGAGCATCAGCAGATCCATGCTCCGGATGGCGATGTCCCCGAGTCCGTCCCGCAGCGCCGGGTCCCAGAAGATGCCCTTCACGCCGGTCCCCTGCTTGAGCTTGCGCCACCAGGTGTCGCTGTACACGCTCTCGTAGTCGGCCTGTTCCAGCAGCACCGGCAGGATCTCGGAGAGGAGCTTTGCCGTCTCCTCGTCGTCCTGCGCTCTCGGCAGCACGTTCGGCTCCGGGTAGTTGTCCATGGCGTCGGCGTGTTTGTTGGCGATGGAGTTGAACAGCCACCCCGTACTGGGGGCGCGCTTGCCCTCCATCACCCGGTTGCCGTACTGTTTCCAATGCCCCAGCTTGTACCATTCCTCGTTGTCGATGATCCGCTTGTCGAGGCTGGCCTTGGCCGACTTATACTTCTCCAGCACAGCCATCGCCTCGCTGATCTCCTTCTCGCCGATGGGCTGCTCTCCGCTCAGTACATCGGTCAGGCTCTCGCTGCCCTCTGCAGCGGAGCCCGGCAATTCCTCCGGCCCGCCCGGTACACCGGTAGCAAGGCCCTGCAGGCCGTGGGCTCTGTCCCCAAAGCCCTCTCCCGCCATCGCCTCCAGCAGCTTTTTCTCCGTTTCGCTCATATCCTCATAAACCTCGTCTTGTCCTTCCTCGGATCCATATCCAGCGGGTCGTCCAGCATGGGCGGCGGCTGGGTGTGCTTTGCGGCGCTGATGGGGTTCTCCATCAGCACATACCGGCACTCGTCGTAGATGTGATCCTCCTGCGTGGTGTCGATGTCCTCCACATTGCTCTCGTCATAGACGAGGTTCGGGATGGTGCGGATGAAGTGCTTGCAGGTGTTGAAGACCTGCAGCATCGGCCTGCCGTCTTCGCCGAAAGCCAGTCGGTAGTGAAACTGCATCTTTCCCGCCAGACGGGTGTGGTCGCCGGGCATCCAGTGCAGAAAGTTCGGGCTTTTCTCCTGCATGTCCGCGATGCTCTCGCCTCGGCTCTCGTCGAAGATGGCCGGGTCGGCCACGCCCAGGATGACCCGGCCTTTCAGCAGCGGGTCGTTCTGCTCTGCTTCCCGGATCATCCGTGCCTGCTCCATCGGGTCCTTTCTCAGGCCCTCGTTGGGTGTGCCGGTGCAACCGTAAAGCTCCTTGATACGGTAGAGCCGCCCGCGCTCGTCCGCTGCATACCACCCCACAGAAAACGGCTTCGAGAAACCGAAGTCGTATCCCCGCCATATCTTCCAGTGTTCCGGGATGGGAAACGGTTCGATGACGTGGGTCCAGCGCTGGTCCTTGTAGTGGTTCGGGTCGTTCCGCCACTCGGTGAACACCTGTCCCGAAAAGCTGTCCCAGTTTCCGTAGAGCAGCGCTTGCTTCTCGGCCTCCGGCAGAGAGGCCAGTGTGCCGATGTAGCCCGGGTCGTTTTCCAGCAGCGCCGGATTGTCAAAGACGGTGGACGGGATAAAAATGCGGGTGCGCCGCCGGGTGATCTCTCCCCCTCCCGGCGCTTTTACCTTCACCAGCTGCACTATCCGCGTCCCGGCCGGCGCCGGGCTGATAAACCGTGCCTTCACCCAGCCATGGCCTACGCCGCCGGGGTTGGCCGTGGCCCGGATGTACACCCGGGTGCCGGGGCCGCTGGGGCGGTTGCGGCTCATGACATAGCTGTACTCGTCCCAGGTAAAGTGGGTCAGCTCGTCCACGCCGATAAAGTCGAAGGCTTTGCCCTGATAGTTGTACTTGTCCTGCGCATGGTTTAAGCTGCCGAAATAGATCTTCGCCCCGCTGGGGAAGGTCCAGCAGTGGCTCGAGCCGTTGTACCGCGCCCTCGGAAATACCGGCTTGTAGTACCGCATGGTCTTGTCGATCAGCTCCGAAAGCTGCGGGTAGGTCTTGCGGAGGATGAGCGCCCGGTAGTGGGGGATATGTACCTGCCGCAGCGCCTCGATGATCAGCGCGTCGCTCTTCCCGCCACCAGCAGCTCCGCCGTACAAAGCCTCGTCCTCGGTGCGGGCCATAAAAGCTGCCTGCCTCGGCTGCGGCGACCAGATCACCAGCCGTCCGTTGTGGCTCTTATGCTCCATCCACCATCACCTCCGGCCCTTTTTCTTCCCGGCTCTCGGCCCCGATCTCCACCAGCGGCGGGGCATCGCCCTCGCTCTGGCTCTGGGCCGGTACCATCGCAGCAGCCTTTTCGGCCACGGTCATCAGCACGGTGGCCATGGCAGCGGCGTTTTTGTCGCTCATCACCCGGCCGCTGTACCGTTCCAGCTGGGCGTCCAGCAGCTTTCGCTTTTCGTCGTCCAGCTGCCGGTCATAGCTGCCCTCGGCAGCATATACCACAAGCCCGGTCTCCGTGGCGTCCGCCAGCTCCTCGGCGTCGCTCTTGAGCAGTGTGCCGACCGCAAAGCAGCGGGCTCGAGCGTCCTCGTCCAGCTGCCGGTGGAGCTTGGCCTGTACCTGCGCGGCCCGCTGGCTCTCGTCCACACGGCTCTGCAAATAGCTCACCTGCGCCCTCGCCCCGAGGCTGGCCCGGATGGCGATCTCCCGCGCAGCAGCCTGCCGCTCTTTTGCAAAGGCGTCGCTCCGGCCGGCTTCCTCGGCCATCCAGCTGCGGATGGTGCTCTCCGGTACGCCGTACCGCCGGGCTACCGCACAGATGGATCCAGACGACAGCATGGCCATCAGCACCTCGGCCCGCACCTTCGGCGGGTACTTCTGCCCCCGCCGGGTCCCTTTTACCGTGTTTTTGCAATACGCCCGCTTGGCCACCGCTCTGCCTCCCCTCTGTGGTTCTTCCCTCCCAGTCTACCGCCGCCGGAAAAACAAAACTACTGCGGACATTTGAGAGCCAGGCAGCACAAACAGGCCGGGTCTCCCCAGCCTCATCACGCTATGGCAATGCTATAACAGCCCTGCCGCCGCTGCATACACCGCAACGGTGCTCAGCGCCTCCAGCTCCTTGTGGTAGTAGGTCGTCCGCCCGATGTGCAGCTTCGCCACCACCCGCTCTTCCGGCATCCCGTCCAGATACCGCAGCTGTAAAAGCCGCCCGCATACCGGGTCTGCGGCCTCGTAGTAGTCCATCGTCAGCGTGATCACGCCCGCCCAGGTGCTTTTCCCCTGCCCGCAGAGCCGCAGCTCTGCCCGCACCCGTCGTTTCTGCTCCCTGGTCAATCCCTCGCCGCCTTTCTTCCGCGCGCGTTAAAACGCAAAATACCGGTACTTTGTCTGTCAGGTGCGAACTTTCGCACCCTCCCGCTTTACCATCACCACATAGCAGCGCAGCTCGTCTGCGTCCCAGCCCTCTTTTTCGTCGCCCGGCGCGTCCGGCTCCGGCACGACGCACCGCACGAACTTCCAGCCCGGGTATCGCTGCTCCCACCAGTAGGCGTTGTCCTTGCAGTCGGTGCAGCCCTTGCGCAGCTGCTTGCGGCTCCATCGGGTGTCGTTGGGGGTGTGCTCCACCGGCAGGGTCAGGTTTCGGGTCTCGTACCACCGCATCTGCCCGTGCTTTTCGAAGTATGTGATCAGGTCGTCCAGCCTGTTTTGCAGATTTAACCGGTCGGCGTTGGCTGTGCCAAGGCTTTCCACGCTGCCGTCCGGCCAGCGCATGGCCCACTTGTCCTCCAGCAGCTGCCGGAAGTCGGCGTTTTGCCGCATGGTCAGCCCTTTGCACTCCACCAGCAAGTGGTGGTGGTAGCGCCCGCTCTTTCGCCCGCAGCCGGTCAGGCCCATCACCCGCAGCTCCGCGCCTGGGCCGTACAGCTTTGCGATGGCAGCCTTCACCCGGCGGATGTAGTTGCGCAGATCCCGCTGGGCCTGCTCCATGCTCTCCGGCAAAAAGGTGTCTATGTAGGTCAGGGTCAGATAAAATCCCAGCACGGTAAAGTTGGCGTTGGCTTTCTGCACCCGCCACCGGTGGGAGTGCTGGGCGTTCCGCTTTTTCTGCCTCTCGCTGCTGGGTCTCGTCTTCTTCCTCCGCTTGGCTGCGTGCTCCTCCGGCGTGATAGGGTAGAGGTCTACCTCCATGTACCCCTCTCCGCAGAGCGTCCTCTTCTCCCGGGTGTAGGTCTGCTTCATCTTGTACCCTCCTGCTGCCGTTGGCTGGTAGTGTTGCTTTCTTTCCTGTGGCCCATCACCGTCACAGGGATAACGGGTATACTAGCTCCCCAAAGCGCCCGCCCGGACGCTTTTTATAAAAAGGATTATATAAACCGATATGCCTGCCGCCGAGCTCCCTCGGCAGCACCCATCTCGCCTTATATCGTCTTCGTCGCCAAAGCCCCGGCAGTTGCCCGCCGGGGCCTCGCTCACATCCAGAACTCCTTGTCAAAATCCCTTCTGTGTATCACGCCATCTTCTTTTTTCTGCTTGGTGTAGGCCACTTCTTTGGCCTTTTCTTCTTTCCAGCGTCGGTATGCCTCGCACCGGTCGTGGCAGAGAGGGTGCCGCTTCGGCCAGTCCTTGCAGGGAGCTCTCATGGCCTCGCCGGCTTTCCAGCCGCCGCCCAGTAGCCGTAGGTCAGCTCCGGTCGGCCCTCTTTTTTGGCGATGGCGTTGTAGGTCATCAGGTCGTGGACGTCGTAGTCCAGCGGCGTCGGGTCCTTGATCCGCCGCAGCACCGGCAGCTTCGGCTTTTTGCTCTTCGGCTTGGGCGGCTTTTCGCTCCGGGCATTGTGCATACTGACCTGCCGCACCTCTTTTCGGCAGGTCATTTTTGCGATGCCGCGCTTTATGCAGCGCCCGCCCTGCTGGTTGTAGGCGTAGTAGGCCCCGTTGTCGTCGCCAAAGACGCCCGTCTCCCACAGCTCCCGGGATGTACCCTCGCCCATTACGTTTCCGGCTGCATCGTAGCAGGTGTAGACATTCATCATCCGGCCTTTTTCTCCCCGCCGGGGGCTGTCCTCCGGATGCAGCAGCTCGCTGCTGATGTTGTACTTCCGGCCCATCGTCCGGTTGTTCTCGCGCTTGGCCCACTCGCTGGTGTGGTAGCCCTTCGGCACGATGCCGCTGGCTTCCAGCTCTCCGGCTGTGCCTTTTGCGAGGACTTCCCCGGTCCGGTAGTCCTTTACGGTGTAGAGATTCGTTTTCCCCATGTGTGCTCCTTCAGCTCGGCCATCGCAGCCGCAGCCTTTTCTTCCAGCTTCTTTTCGCTCAGGATCCGCAGGCCGCCCTTCCCGGCCCGGCGTCCCAGCTGCTGCATCACGGCCCGCTTCAAAAAGGCCCGCTTCTGCTCCTCGTAGTCCCGTTCGCTCTGTCGGACCCGGTCCTCGTCCGGCTGCTCGTCCACAGTGACCTCTTCCTTCAGCGCGTCCTGCGCGCACCGGCGCAGATGCTCCATCGCCACATCCAGCCCATCCGCGTGACCCTCTTCGTTCACCTGTCGGTAGTTGGCCAGCGCCTCTTCTTTCAGCCGGTTCAGCCGCCCGGCGCCGAAGCCCAACTCGTCCATGCAGGCCTTGGCGCACAGCGTCCAGACCATGCTGGCCGCCACGTTGCCCGCCATCCGCAGCTGCTCTTGCCGCCGGGTGCGGGGGCTGTGCAGCACCGGCACCCGGAAATCCGGATCCACGCCCTCCGGCATCCAGCTGCATCGCAAAGCGAGGCTCCTGTCCGTCGAGGGCATCCCCCGCTCGTTCGCTGTCATGGCCACATCCAGACTCTCCCGCCCCAGTGCCTCCGCCCGGGCCAGGATCTTGTTCAGCCGCGCCGCGCCAACGCCGAAGCTCTGGTGCAGCGCGATGAGGATGCACCACCTCGTCATCTCCGCCGTCCCCTCCCGCGTCAGATCAAGCTCTGTCGTGAGACTCATTTTGTTTTTCTTCATGCTCGTACTCCCTGCACTTTTCATCCCGCCCGGCACACGCTAAGCATCCCGGGCGGGTTATCTCAAAAACGTGGATGCACCTGTCCATATCAGGGTTCTCCTGTCTCCGCCATCAGGCGGGTCAGATCGCCCAGCATCCCGCTCACGGTCTTGGAGAGGATGTTGATGGCGTCCTCCTGCAGGTCTCCCGGCAAGGCCCGCACCGTAAAGCTGGCTACCACCATCTCCTGCTTCAGCCGGGTGTTCACCCGGCTCACCTCTGCCCAGAGCTTCGCCTCGTCCGGCGTCATCTTCCGGGCTCTGGGCCGGACGGCCCCCTTGATCAGGGCCGTCAGCTGGTGGAACTCCTCTTCGCTCAGCTCCTTGTCGTCGCTCGCTGCGGCGATGGCCCGCGCCCGGTCACTGGGCGTACCGGTGCGCAGGATCTGCTCGTATTCTTCCAGTTTCATTTCTGCTCCCCCGCATTCATTCCGTACAGCGCTGCCATAAACGCCGCTTCTTTGCCCTCCACGCCCCGCGTTACCTTGAGGTCTTCCGTATCCAGCAGCATTTCCTTGATCCCCCTCGAAATTTCCTCGGCAAACTGTGGGTTGGTCGCCATCGGCCCCAGCAGATGCTTTGCCACACCCACAAAGCCCCGGGCGGCACACGTCAGCACCTCATCCGGCGCTTCTTTTTTTGCCTCTATGCCGAGCATGATCTGTCCCTCTGCTATCTTCTTTATCTCAATTCGTACCATTGCACTCTTCTCCTTTACGTACTATGCCTGTCGTTCTTCTCTTCCGCCGCCCTCTGGCAGCTCTTCAGCTTCCGGCAGTACCGGCGCATCTGCGCCTTTTCTGCCCGCTCGATCTCAAGCCCCCGGCCATACCCCCAGCAGACGATGCCGCCGGCGGCCATCAGCACGGCCAGGATGACCGCACCCGTCCAGCTGCCCACGGTGTCAAAGGTGACGCTGTCGCCCACCCCCGCCGCGCCGATCAGCAGCGCAGTGCCGGTCAGGTAGAGCGCCCGGATCTTCATCTTCATTTTCATTGCAATTCTCCTTTCGCTGTGGTAAAATCATTCTGGTGATAGGCCCTTTCAACCTGTCACTCGGAAGCTCGTCGGTGTTCCAGCACCGGCGGGCTTTTTGTTTTTTGGGGCCTTCCTGGCGTTCCGCTGGCAGAGCTCCATGGTCTCCTGCCGCTGCTCCAGCGCTGCGTTCTTGTCGATGCGCCACAGCCTCGGCCCCTCCTTGTGGGCGGGCAGCTCGCCCCGCTGGCACATCCGCCGCACCGTCTTCGGGCAGATGCCCATCAGCTCGCCGTACTGCGCCACGGTCAGATACGCGGGCAGCTGCCTCGCGTCCCATACCTTCGCTTTTCGCATGGGCTCACCTCCTCACAGCCACTCGCTGCAAATGCTGTCGGCCACGTGCTTTGTAAACCCCAGCAGCTCGTCGCCCCGCTGGAACATCAGCACGGCAGCGCCCACGATGGGCAGCTTGCCGTTCGCCGTGACGTCCGCCGGGGCAAGCTGCGTGGCCTTCTGGTTCGCAGGCTTGCACTTCAGACGCCCTTCCTCATCCACCAGCAGCACCAGCCGGTCGGCTTCCTCCCGCGCCCAGGTGGCGTCCAGCGCCGACGGCACGGTCTCCACATATCCGCTCACCAGCTTCTGCAGGGTCTCCAGCTTCGCGCCGTCCCCCTCGTCGCACTTGAGCACAAAACTCCGGTTCTTCGCCGGGATCACGATCATGTAACGGTTCATATGTTTTCCTCCCTCCCGCACTCTTCGGCGGGTCAGTTGTGAAAATCTCGTGAAGCTTAATGGTACTTTACGACACTTTACGTCCCTTTGATGGAATCATCGGTACTCTGTGGGAAAATAGCTCGTTTGCCTTTTTGCCGCCAGCCCCTTATACTGTCAATATCTCGACAGAAAGGGGGTCATTTCATGGCAAATTCAAAGCAGACCAGCAAGGCCGTCGCAGGCAAGGCGTCTTCCATTTTGCGCGATAAACGCTATGGCTCTAAAGTAAAGAGCGTTGCTGCCAGCGCCTTAGCACAGACCAGACCGTCCAAGTCCAGCAAGAAAAAGTAATCGTTTTCCCTTTGGGCATCTGTGCTGCAACACAGGTGCTCATTCTTTTTCTTCAAACAGGTAGTCCAGTGTACGGCCTTCGAATACCGCCTGAATGGCTTTTGCTTCCCGCAGGGTAAATTGAGTCCGGCCATTCATTTTGTCATTCATCGAGCTTTCCGAGATCCCAATGTACGCCGCCAGCCCCCGCTGGCTGTAGTGATGCTTCTTCAGCTCCACCACCAGATTTGCAAACACCTTCTTTTCTCCTTTCTCACGCACTCTTCGGCGGGTCAGCACGAACAGTCTTGAATTTGCTATCTTTCTGTGTTATCTTAAAATTAAGAGATGGATTTTAAGAAAGGAATTTTTATGATTTGCTATCCTGCGTCTTCTTCGATTCTTTCTGCGGATGAAATCGAATATATTTCTGGTGGCTCTAGTGGTACCGGTGCAGTTTTTTCCTTAGTTGGTGCCGTGTTCTCAGTCATTAACGCAATAAATGTCGTTAATATCAAACATGACCTTCGCGAAAAAAATCCCGACAAAGACAATGTTGCACTCACACGTGATGCATATAACGCCTATATGGAAAAGCCCTACGGCAGTTTAATGATGATTAGCAGTGTGGTACTTTTGATTGGTGGCATTGCTTTGTAAGTCTCAATTTCGTCCATCTCTCCCCCCTCTTGAACTTTCAAGAGGGGAAATTTTATGTGTTCGTTGTGTCTTTTTGGGATACCGCTGAGGCAAAAAATATTTCGTTGACCTCTTCCGCCGACAAACCATAGTGCTCCTGAATCGCTGCAATTTCATTCTGCCGAAATTGCGCCCCACGGTACTCATTGATTTTAGCATTCAGACGGGAAAGGCTCATCTGCAGATAGTCCGCCAAATTCTGTTGTGACTCGCCATGTAACTGCATCACCGCATTCAGTTTCCGTTTATTCATCTCTATCACCTCCGTATCTTTTTAGGATACTTAGATATTAGCATCTTTCTTGAATCCTGTCAAGATATTTTTTCTTGCTTTTTAGATTTTATGTGGTATTATTAAGACACAATAAACAAAAGAGGTGATGCTTCATGACCACTGGCGAACGGATACGCCAGCTTCGCATCGAGCACCAGATGACGCAGGAAGAACTGGGTGCGCGAGTTGGCGTGCAAAAGGCAGCCATCTACAAATATGAAAACGGCCTTGTCGTCAATCTCAAACGCTCTATTTTGGAAAAACTCGCCATCGTTTTGGATACCACTCCCACTTATTTGATGGGCATGGAAGATTCTGAGCAGCAGGCCAATATGCAGCTCACTCCCCAGCAGTCCGCTCTTTTAGCAGCCTTCGATCAGCTCAACGAGGAAGGCCAGATCAAGGCGGTGGAGTACGTCGAAGATCTCGTCCTCACCGGACGTTATAAAAAATGTCCTGCGTCTGGCTTGGGCGCAAAGGAAGCATAAATGAAAAAATCCCCGACACGAATGTGCCGAGGATAGAAAATGGACGATAGAATATGTTGAAGCGGAAACAAAAAGATCCAGATTATACGCCTCCGGAAATTGAGCCCGGTAACATCAACAGTTATATTAAAAATCGCTTGGACGACCAGATCAACTGGTATGACAGAAAATCGCAGCAGGCACAGAAACGCTATAAGCGCTTGCAACTGGCAGAACTTGTCATCGCCGCAGCGATTCCCCTGTTTTCTGGTTATACTGTCGGATGCCCCGCAATGGCCTTTATAATAGGTGTATTAGGCGCCGTGATTGCCATCATTGAAGGCGTCGAGCGCCTTTATCGCTATCATGAAAACTGGATAGAATACCGCGCTGCCTGTGAGGCCTTGAAGCACGAAAAAAGTCTCTACCTGATGCACGCCTTCCCTTATGGAGCAGATGAAACGAAAGAGCAGCTGTTCGTTCACAATATCGAAAATCTGCTCTCCTCTGAGGGCAGCAAATGGAAATCCTCCAATGCGAAGCCAGTCACCGAAAAGGACAAAGCTCAGTCAGGGACTGCTTCGTAAGTCTTTTCAAAAATGTCCGGTTTACAGGGGTATTTTTCTCCATTGACGCCGGTAATGATCCAGTCGCCCGGCGAGGCGTGCATCACACCCTCCAACGTGTCGATATACACATCTTTGTCTGTCTGGTATGCGTCAATAATGACCGGTTTTTTCTGGAATTTCATAATATTCTCCTGAATAAGAAAGGATGTATAAGATGCCTGCTTTGTACGATTATCGCATTTTTATCAGTCATGCGTGGAGATACGGCGATGAATATGACCGCCTTGTGAGTCTCTTGAACTCTTCTCCTTGGTTTTCTTATTATAACTACTCTGCTCCAAAAGAAAAGCCCCTTGCACTTTCCAGCTCCCACGCATCTTCCCATGAAATCGCGCAGGCTATTACCGCCAAAATCCAAAGAGCACAGGTCGTCCTTGTTATCGGTGGTATGTATACGCTCTATCACGATTGGATGAAATACGAGGTAGATGAGGCTCTCCGAATGGGAAAGCCCGTCATTGCTATTATGCCACGGGGCAGTTCTGTTATGCCTGCCGATCTGCGCGTCAAAGCAACTCGTGTAGTAGGCTGGAATACCGCTTCTATTATAGGCGCCATCCGCGAACTTGTTTGACTTTATTGTATCATTTATCGGTTTTGTCTGCAAGCATTGTTATCTTACAGACCTTACTGTCGAATTGAATTGAGGTACTTATTTATGTCCACCCGCAGCCACCCCGAATCCGCCCGTATCATCCGCGAGGCACGGCAGGCCGCCGGGCTGACGCAGCTGGAGCTTGCGGAGAAGCTTGGTGTCACCATCGGCACGATCGGTTATTATGAGCGAGGCGCCGGGATGCCCAAAACAGATAATCTCTTTGCACTCTGCGACATCCTGCACATCAGACCCGCCGACCTCCTGCGCGCCGATTCATAAACCTAACGCCCTCGCCAGTGTTTCCACCAGCGGGGGCGTTCGTGCAAGGCCGTATATGGCTTTATCCCAAATATTTCAGGAGTTGCAGCAGGTACTGACCGGACTGCATATCCCGTTCATCGCGGTCAAGATTTCGTTTTCCGAAAATGACAAAGCCATTTTCGGAGTAGAAATCCGTCAGGCTTTTCTTGTCTTCACACTCTAAGTAAACAAACTTGCCTCCAAGCACAGCCTGAATCGCCCGCACCTTATCTGTTGCAAGCTTCAGCAGCACATCTCCGGGAATCAATTTGTTGTACTCATTTGCAAAGTTCTTTCCCAGCTGTCCAATCAGCGGTGCCGAAATCATGTAGTTGTCATTCATAGCATATGGAATATCCCTTGTCATCGCAAATCGGTTGACCTTCTTTGCCATTGTTTTGCTTACGCTCTTCCGGGGAATTTCCAGCACCTTGTTAGACAAAGTGAAATAGCCTACCAGCACTGGCTCTCCTTTATAGGAAGTAAACACCAGCTGTGTCTGAGCGATTCCCTGCTTTGCAAATTCAATGGCTTTGGAATGCAAAAAGTATTCTACATCTTTATTCAGTGGGCATGAAAAAGTGGAGAGGACTTCTTTTGTGCGTTCCTCTCCAACTTCTTGAATCATTTCTTTCAGGTTTACAAGTCCGTATCCTGTCATTTCTTTTCAAACATCTCACGCAGCGTATCGCCCTTTATCTCATGAACGGTCTTGTCCACAACAACGGTCTTGCTGCTCTTTCCTTCGGCGTTTTCCAGTGCTCTCACAAAGTTCCGTGCAAGCGGTTTTGTGCGTATCACCACATTTTTTGTAATACTCTTTGTCGCCATCCAAAAGACCTCCTTCGTTTTTTGAACGTGCAAAGCTGCAAAATCCTCTTTGCAATTCTATTATATGCAATCACCCTCTGAATGTAAAGTCTTTCTCAAATCTTTTTATTATACCATCCCGCATCTGCATTGACCACAAAAAAGAAAAAATCCCGGCAGCCTTGTACGATAAAAGCTGCCGGGGTGCGCATGGGGGTGCAATGTCGGAGAAAAACAACGTAGTCAATGACTCTCTGCCTGCTGACACATCCAGTATACCATACCTCATGTGCATCGGCAAGCAAGTCGGAAAGGAGTTTTTATGGCCAAAAATAAAAAAGGTTCTGACGGCCGCTACCGCTACCGTATCTATCTGGGCAAAGCGGACGATGGCAGCAAAAAGTTTAAGTCCTTTTACGGCTCCACGGAGCGCGAGGCCCGCGCTGCTGCCGAAGCGTATCGCACTGCCATCGGCAAGGGCATGGATCCTCAGCAGGCCGAAGCCACCTTAGGCACCCTGTACGATAATCTCATCGCGTCCAAAAAGGCAAAGGGCATCAGCCAAAAAAGCATTGACCGGCTGGCCACCAATAAAGCCCACTGGGGCGAGCTGGTGGACGTCCCGGCGTCTGATCTGCGCGCGTCCGACTTCCAGCAGGTGCTCAATACGCTGGCCGACTGGCACGACGGCAAGCCGCCCCTCTCCCACTTTACCCTCACCAACCTTCGCGGCAGCGCCAAGGCGGCGTATAACCTCGCCATCCCGGAGATCGTGATGTATAACCCTCTGATCAAGACCATTGCCCCCGCCGGGGCCGCGTCGGAGCCCCGCGACCCCATCACCGAGGCGCAGCAGCGCTGGATCCGTGAGACGCCCCACACCGCCCAGCGAGCTGCCATGCTCCTGCTCTACTCCGGCCTCCGCCGCAGCGAGGCCACCGCCCTCACCTGGGCGGACATCGACCTCGACGACGCCACCATCACGGTCAGCAAGGGCTACGACTTCCGCGCCAAAAAGGTCAAGATCCCCAAGACGCCTGCCGGCGTCCGCGTCGTCAGTATCCCCAAGGTCCTCGTCGATTATCTCCGCACCCAGCAGGACGGCTGCCTCTACGTGCTCCACAATCCCAAAGGCCGGCAGATGACTGAGCAGGGCTGGAAGCGCCTGTGGGAGAGTTACATGCGCGACCTTAACGTCAAGTACGGCTACGACGGCCAGCAAAATAAAAATCGGCCAGGCGGCCTGCCCATGCTCATCGACACCTTTACCCCGCACCAGCTCCGCCATACCTTCTGCACCCTGATGTACTTCGCCGGCGTGGACGTCATGACCGCCCGCGATCAGATGGGCCACAAGGACATCTCGGTCACGCTGGGCATCTACACCGCTCTCGATAAAAAATTTAAAAAGAAAAAGATCAATCGCCTGGATACCTACCTCAAAAAATCCTGCGCCAACTCGGGCTGACGCCCTTGTTTCTCTCCCCTTTTTGCGCCACCTCTTGAGCCACCTTTTTTCAAAACTTTCCGCGAAATGGGGGTAATTAGCGCCCACATCCCCCTCGAAAGGCATTTTCCCAGCCAAACAAAAATCCCCGAAAAGCTAGGCGAGAAGCCACTTTTCGGGGATTTTACTTTGGAGCTACTGATCCGATTCGAACGGACCTGCTCATTACGAGTGAGCTGCTCTACCGGCTGAGCCACAGTAGCACATTGCACTCATTGCAACGTGTAGTATTTTACCATAAAAGCCGGGAGCTGTCAATATTGATTCGCAACTTTATCGGACGATTTTTTCATATCTTCTCTGTCGCTTCCAACGGTACGGCTCAGCTCACAGACTGCAAAGCAGCATCCGGCAAAGATCAGCAGCGCACAGTCTGGCGGGAGGCGGCGCATCGTTATGACCTGCCCGCACAGGGTGCTGAAGGTCTCCTGCGCCCGTTGAGGAAGCAGAAGGTAAAACAGCAGCAGGGAAAGCGGCAGATGGAGCAGCCGGGCGCGGTACAGCGAGCGGAGCGTCATTTCCGACGGGCAGATGGTACGCACCTGCATCAGAACAGAAAGTCCCTGTACGCTCAATGCCGCACAGCACAGCATACTTGCAAACCGACCGCTTTGGGCCGCCAGATCACAGCCAGAGCAGACTTCCAGCAGCATCGCGCAGAAGACTCCCGCGCCGGAGGGCAGCACTTCCCCCGCTCCTGCGGCCAGCATCCGGAAGAACAGGACAAAGGCGCAGAGCTTTACATAAGTCTGTGCGGCCTGTGCAATGATGCTGTCCAGCCGGAGAACACGAGCCTCGGAAAGCTTGACTTCCGACCGCTTTGATGCGAGTGGAGGCCCCAGCCGTGCCAGAAGAGCGGCACACAGATAACCCGCCATCACCTGCGCAAGGAACAGCAGAACGCCCAGCTCTGCGCTGCCCAGCATCGATCGTCCTACCGTCAGTATCACAAAGGAAGGGCCGGAACAGACACAGGCCGGGAGGATGGCGTCTGCCTCTTGGGCTGTGAGCTGCCCGGAATGGACGGCCTCAGCCGCTGCGCTGGCCGCCGGGGCAAAGCCTCCCAGAAATCCAACGAGGAGCACCCTCCCTGCTGCCGGAGCACGCACCCCGATAAGCCGTTTCAAAGGATAAAACGGCAAGCCCAGTACACCCGCTGCCGGGCACTGGATCAGCAGCGTGGATACGATGAGGAACGGAAACAGCGAGAGCAGCAGAGAACCGCCGCAGAGCGCCAGCCCCTCCCGTAAAGCCTGCGCACAACGCTCTAGATCGGAAGAGCGTCGTGTAGGGAAAGAGGGTAGATCTCG
>ERZ809296.849-NODE-849-length-41922-cov-73.935988_pt1 | contig 41922 bp, 30 predicted proteins | sample MGYA00520511_ERZ809296 | MGnify/ENA primary metagenome ERZ809296 (study PRJEB31576, sample SAMEA3212662) | Homo sapiens | biome: human-gut; feature: human gut; material: fecal | place: Sweden | collected 2012 ...
GGTCAAGCTGCGAGTTCGGCAGCATCTGCGTACCGGCGGAGCCGGCGGGGTTCTGCGTTGCAAGGACGATAAACGGGTCTGGCAACGGATGCGTTTTGCCGTCGATGCTGACATGGCCCTCCTCCATTGCCTCCAGAAGTGCGGACTGCGTTTTGCTGGAGGTACGGTTGATCTCGTCGGCCAGCAGCAGGTTCGTCATGACTGCGCCGGGCTTATAGACAAGCTTTCCGGTGTCCTTATCGTAGACAGAAAAGCCGATGATGTCCGACGGCATGGTATCGGAGGTGAACTGCACGCGGCGCGTTTCCAGTCCCAGCACACGCGCGAACGTCATGGCCGTCGTCGTTTTTCCAACGCCCGGCACGTCCTCCATCAGGACATGGCCGCCCGCCAGAATCGCCATCAGGATACGCTCCATGACCTCGTTCTTGCCAACGATCACGGTTTCGATCTGGTCTAAAATTTCCTTGATTTTTTCTTGCATCTGTGTTCCTCCTGTTTATTCCTCTGTGCCGTCCTCCGTGCCCGGATCGGGCTCCGGGCCGGGTTCGGGATTTGGATCCGGGTCCGGGTCTGGGCCGGGAGCGACTGGCTCCGGCATACCGCAGAAGCGGCAGAAGCCGTTTTCATAGCTGTGCGGATAGTTCTCGTATGTGCCCGGCTGCTCTGTTTTGTCGCCGCAGTACACGCAGCGCTTTACCTCAAGGCTGCACGTGCATTCGGCCAGGACGATCTCATAGCTGTGCGGGTACTCAAACGCGCCGGGCGCGTCGCGCTCAAACGTTTTGCCGCACAGGCTGCACCGGGTCGTCTCATGGCTGCACGTGCACAGGGCTTCAATCGCCTCCAGCGTTCCATTACAAAGCTCCGTGTGGGTATAGCCGCAGGTGCAGACCCAATCCCGCAGGCCGTCGTCCCATTCGTAGCGGTGCTCGCCGCGCGTGCCCTCGATCTCCGCGTGACAGATCTCGCATTCCTCCCAGTGCTCCTGTTCGTTGTGCTGGATCACGGGCGTATGGTTGAGCTTCTCAGACGGCTCGTGCTTTTCATAGCCGCAGTCCAGGCACCGGGAGAGCTCCTCGCCCGCCTGCTCACAGGTGGCGGTGTCCTCTATAAATTCAAAGCGATGACCTTCTTCGACCTCTTTTTTGCAGCGGGAGCAGATCTTGCGGTGCTGCTCGTCATTCTGCTCGATCTGCTCGATCTGCCAGTCGTGCGCCTCCGGCTCTGTGACAGACTTCTGGCACTTGAGGCAGAATTCGTAGCACATCATGCCGTCCTCTGTCTCGCGGTATTCCGTCTGCGGGTGCTCGCACGCGCGGAGCTTGCCGCAGCTGGCGCAGACGGTCTGCTCTGCGCCGTCCGCACCGGTGACGGTCTGCCACTTGTGCGAGACGTTCATCGAACCGTTGAGCATGGACACGCAGAACGCGTTTTCCTGATCGGCGCTGCTGACGTCGCGCTGATAGGCCAGCGTATAGCGCAGCACCAGCACGTCGCCGTCCTGCAATTCGTAATCAGCAAGACTCGTAGTCGGATAATAGGTTCCGCCGCCGATTGAATACAGCCAGCCGGAGCCGTTTGTGAAGTCAAACTCTCCGACGGAGGTGTTATGACAGCCGTTCAGACTGATGCCCGCCAGATAGATGCTGCGCCAGAGCGCGGCATAGGCTGAGTTTTCGCCGAAGACGCCGTCAATGGCGGCAAGGACGGATTCACGGTCCGAGCCGTAGCTGGACCAGCTGCCGCGCAGCGCATTGGAGCGGGCGGCCATATTGGTCCCGTCGCCAAGTCGGGCAATATAAAAGTTATCGTCGTAGCTGCCGGTAAAAGCGGTCTCGGAGCTTGGCCAGCCGAAGGTGTTTGCGGCTGTTCCAAACGGGTCGCCCGCATCATAGCCCCAGACGGCCTTTGCCACGCTGTAGGACGCGGGTTCGCCGGAAAGCACCTCGTAGCTGAGCGGCGCAGTCACGCCGAGGCCCAGCACCGTCATGTCGATGTAGATCGTCGCGTGGCCAATGGGTTCGCCCTTGCGGGAGCGTTCGCCCAGAAGCGTCAGCGTGAGCACGTCCTTGTTGCCGTAGGTGTCCTCGCAGGTGATGACCAGCGTATGCTCGTTTTCGTCGCCCTCCGCCGGGTTCTCCGGCACAAGCGTATATTGCAGTCTGCCGCCCGACGAGCCGTAGCTGCGCTGCACCTCGCCGTCCAGCGTCACGACGACGTCCGAGGCAGTCATCTGCGCGATCAGAGTGCCGTCCTCCTTTTCGCTCCATGCGGTCACGGTCAGGGTGATGTTCGTTCCGTTCATGACCTTCTGGCCGTCGGTCAGATTCGTCTCGATCTTGACGGTCCCGTCGCCGCGCAGCTTATAGGGGACGTTGATTTTGAAGGTATACTGTTCTCCTGCCTCGGATTTTGCCGTTATGGTGAAGGTATTCTCGCCCTCGCTGCCGTCCGCGTTGACCAGAAGCTCGATCTGGCCGGATTCGGCGGAGCCGAGCGCCTTTGTCTTGCCGCTGCCGGACTGATAACAGGAAACGTCGCTGATCTCGACGCCGCTGGCCGCGTCGCCGCCGGTCAGCGCCAGCGTATAGGCAAGAACGCCGTCCGTTACCTCGTCACTGTAGACCGTCTGTGCCGTTTTGTTCTGCCCGTTCGCACAGCGGATCGCGGTCTGTGTCCCGTTCAGCAGCGTATAGCGCAGTTCAAGGCTCACGTCGCCGGAATAGCGGAGGACATAGGTAAACGTCAGGTTTTTGAGACTTCCGTCGCTTTTCTGATAGCGGGCCTGCACGGTCAGAGTATATTTGATCGACGCGGCGCCGTCCGGGATGCGCAGGACGGTGCTGTCGTCCGGGACGGCAAGCGTCTGCGCCGTGCCGCCCTCTGCGGCAAGGCTGGCGGAGGTGATGGTCATCTGCGCTGCATCCCGGCCATCCGGCTGGAGCTGGTAGCTGAATTCGCCGAGCTTCAGCTCGGTGCGGCGGATCTCGGCGGAGGCACGGTCGCCGGGCTCGCAGACGATACTCTGCGCCTCGGTGCTGTTTTTCATCCAGACGAGGTTCAGGCGGAGGTCCTGCTCCTCCCGCCACTCCAGAAGGAAGGTGAACGTCAGCTGCCGGGTCCGGCCGCCGCTCGTTACCTCGGTAAGCATGGAAATGGTATAGGCGTTTTTCCCGTCCGCGCCGCTTTGCAGCGTGAGCGCGCCGCCATTTGCATCCAGCACCCCGCTCTGTCCGTTTGCGGCGCTGTATGCAATGGAAAGGAGCTTTGCATCCTCGGCGCTCTGCCCGCCCAGACGGAAGCTGTAGCGCAGAAGATTTTCTTCCAGCTCGTCGTTTCTGACCGTGCACGCGGCCCGGCTTCCGGGCTGGCAGCGCAGGCTGGCCGTACCGCCGCCTGCAAGCGTCCATAGCAGCTGCGCTTCCAAATCAAGCTCGTCGGAATAGACCAGCACGAAGCAGAATTCCGTCTCCTGCTCCTGCCGTGCTCCGTCCTCCAGCACGTGCGTGCAGACTGCCTGCACGCGGAGCGTATAGTAGCTGTCCTCGCCCTGCGGGCCGACCTGCAGGGCAATGCTGCCGCGTTCGTCCGCCGGTGCAAATGCGCCGTTGTTTTCCGAAATCTCTACGTTGGTAATTTGGGAATCGACCGCGTCGAGGCCGCGCAGCTCCAGCTCATAGCGCAGCTTTCCATCGGGCAGCTGCGCAGTACGCACATCCTGCCGCACGGTCGTATCCGACGGGCAGAGTGAGCGATAGCGCTCCCCGCCGTAGCGGTACCAGGTGAGTACGAGGCCAAGGTCGAGTGCGTCGGGCTGCGTCTCGTCTCCGGCGTCGTCCGGCTGGCCGTCGGTCCTCTCACCGGGCTGCTCGCTGGATTCCTGGCCGGGCTGCGGCTCCGGGTCGGATCGGGGCTGCTCAGGCAGCTGCTCGGGCACGTTCTCGCCGGTCTGCTCCTCCGGCGGCTGTTCAGGATTCTGCTCCTGCCCGGACTGGCTGCCGCCTGTTCCGGTTTCCTGCGTAAGCGGCGCGGCGGCAAGCGTGCCGCCGTCTCCGTCGCCAAAGCTCAGTCGGCGCACCGGCTGGATATTCTCCTTTCGGATCGGGTTTTCCGGCTCCTGCCGCTGCATCTGCAGCGCAGGGAGCACGACCGGCGCAAGCAGCGCCGCCGTCAGCACCACGCCGAGCAGAACACGGAACCAGCGTATCGTCCAAAGCTTTCTCATAGAGCCTCCCAGTGCAAAACAAAAACACCCGACCCGCAGACGGATCCGGTGTTCGCAGTTCCAACCGAAGACAGCAATTCTCCTGACTTGCGATCTGGGCGGCTTTCCGCCCGCGTGCTGCTCCTACCTTCTCACGGTTTCCCGCAATGGCTGCCTTTCGGCCCGGCGCTTTCGCGCTTCGGAGCGGCCCTCTCGCGCACAGTTCTTTCGAGTAGGTCCATTCCTTTTTCGCCGCCCCCTGCCGAACACCCCGGCAAGACGCAGCTACACATCTTCGGTATGCTATTTTTTCGCCTTTATCATACAGCAGGCGCAGGAAAAAGTCTACTGTTTTTTGCGTGTCTTTTCGCGGGGAATGGGCGCTTGGGGCGCACAGAAAACCCGCCCCTGTCATGCGGCGCATGGCAGGGGCGGGTTGGGGGTATCGCTTATGCCGCTTCCTTGGTCATGTTCATGAGCACCTTTGCTCCCATTGCGCGGGTCGCAGTGCCCTTCGGGTTGAAGGCTCCGTTGGAGCCTGCCAGATAACCGGCTGCGGTGCAGTAGGTGACGGATTCGAGCGCCCATTCGCCGATCGCGTCAACGTCGGTGTAGGTGAGCTTCTCGGTGATGCCATCGGCGGTCTTGCCGCCGATCTTGTCATAGCCGTAGAGGACCTTTGCCATTTCCTGACGGCTGATGGCCTTGGTGGGCTTATAGGTGCCGTCTTCATAGCCGTCGACGATCTTGTTCGCGCTTGCCCACAGGACAGCGTCTGCGTACCAGCTGCCGTCCGTGCAGTCGGTGAACTTCTCGCTGACCTTACCGGTCACCTCAGGAGAACCGGCCATGCGGTACAGGACCGTTACGAGCATACCGCGGGTCAGAGCGCCGTTCGGGCCAAAGGTCGTTTCGCTCAGGCCCTTCATGAAGTTCTTGTCTGTGACATAGTTGACAGCCTCAACCGCCCAGTTGCCGTCGAGCACGTCGGTGTACGGGGTGGCAATGACCGTGATGCGGCCCTGCGGAGCAGCATAGGTCGCGGGAACGATGCCGCCCAGGCTGTCCTTGATGTAGTTGATCAGGACCTGATTGTCCAGCATGACGGAATCCTGCAGCAGCTTGTTGTCCGCGAACATATTGATGCCGTCGCCGGAATCCTTGAGCATATAGTTGTGGGACGCGACCGTGTATGTAGCCTTCGGATCAATATCGACATACTTGCCGTTCTTCAGGACCTTGACGTTCTTGACGCGGTACGCGCCGTCGACGGAGACAAACATGGATTTGTCGTCGCCCTTTGCAGAGGACTTGACCGTGGTGTCGATGGTGTACTTCAGGCCGGAAACCTGCAGGAAGCCGCCCATTTCACCAACGGAGTTCTCCCCGTCGGAGTAGGTGGACATGGTGTTGCGGGCCGTCCATTCGAGCGCGTCGATGATTTCCTGACCGGTCGCCTCGACGACGCAGAGCGCGTTGCCGTACGGATGGACCTTGATGATCTGGCCGTAGGTGATATCGCCTGCGGGGATATCGGCACGGATACCGCCGCCGTTTACGAGGGCGATGTCAGCGCCGGAAACGGCGCGGTACGCGTCGGCGCAGAGGTCGCCGAGGTTGGTTTCGCGGTTGCGGACAGCGCGGGTGCCGTCGGCGCGCTTCGTGGTCAGGTCGACGGAGGTTCTGGCGACAACGGTATTGACAAGGGCTTCATTCTTTTCCTGAATGGACTTGACAAACGCGTCGGCCGTATCGTCCTTGGCGGCATAGTCGGAGACAAGCTCCGTGGTGAACACGCCGTTGGAGATGGTCAGTTTGCCGATGTTGACGAGCTTTGTGCCCGTGGAGGACAGGGGGATCTCCTTGCCGTCCTTGTTCTTGACCAGCTCCATGGCAATGGTGGAATGGGAGTGGCCGTCGAGCACGGCGTCGATGCCGGTGGTGTTGGCGATCAGGTCGGTCGAGCGCCACGGCTCGGAGGATTCATCAACGCCCAGATGTGCAAGGGCGACAACGTAGGTCGCGCCGTCCTTCTTGGCAGCGTCGACAGTCTCTTGAACCTTGTTATAAAGGTCAGCACCCTTATTGCCCTCGGCGAAGGAATAAACGAAATTGCCGTTGGCATCCTGGAAGTAGGTCGGAGTGGACTTGGTGAAGGATTCGGGCGTGTCGATGCCGACGAAAGCGACCTTCGTGTCGCCGTAGGTCTTGATCTCATACGCCTTGTAGCCGGTCAGCCCCTTGCCGTCCTTGGCCGTATAGGTCAGGTTGCAGCAAAGATACTGATACTTGGCCTTGTCGATGAGCTTCTGGAGCTGCGGCAGGGTGTAGTCGAATTCATGGTTGCCGAAGGAAGCAAAGTCATAGCCGACTTCGTTCATGATGTCGACCAAATATTCACCCTTGGACAGCGTGCCGATGACGTCGCCCTGCACGGAGTCGCCGCAATCAACGAGCGCAACGTAGTTATACGCGGCCTGCATCTCCTTTTTGTAAGCAGCCAGACCGGCATAGCCGATGTTGTCGTCAACGGCGCAGTGCACGTCGTTGGTGTACAGAATCACAATGTCGTTGGATTTCTCGTCTGCTGCGAACGCTGTGGTCATAAGGCCCAGCATCAGGCATGCCGCCAGCAGAAGTGCAATCAGTTTCTTCATAGTATCCTCCCTTTACATCTTATCTGTCCTTGGACAGATGGTATGTCTATATTATACTACAAAGAACCGTCGTCAGCTATTCACAAATGTTTGAAATCCGATGCCCGTTTTTCGTCATAATGCACAAATTGTGTAGAACATTAGTGTATGAAACCAGATAAAGCTGTCAGTGCGTTACGGTGTCGGCTGTTCCTCGGCGAACGGTTCTCCTTTCAGAACGACCCCGCGCAGGAAGCGGAACGTCTCCTTCTCGCCGCGTTCGGCGAGCATCGTGAGCAGAAAGCGCAGTCGCTTCATGGTCTGCGGGTGCACGAGCCGCGATTCGTTTGCCCGGTCCAGATACTGCAGCGGGGATGCGTCGGTATAGGCCGCGCCCTGATATGTCTTGCAGGCCGCAATGCGGTCAGCGACCATTTCGCACAGGTATCTGACCGGCATATCGACCGGCTCATACGTTCTCGTTTTGGGGCTCAGATCCGTCCAGTATTCAAAATGGTGACGGTTGCGGCCCTTGTGGTGCATCCAGGCAAGAGAATAGCCGTTCGCCTCACGCTCGGCGGTGTTCGGGCTGCGGTCGCCCTGATAGTACCGGACGCCCGCCAAAAACTCGGTTGGCGAATATTTGGACAGGTCATGCGTCAGTCCCTGCCAGATCAGGCCCATGCGGAAGCAGCCGCGCATGACCAGGTGCCGGTGATGTGTGATCGTTTTCAGATGTCCCCAGAATTTATTCATTGCGCAGCCCTCCCGTTTTTCTCATTACATTATACGATAAATCTGTTCCGGCTGCAACGCAGAAAAATTTTAAAAGCCTATTGACAAGCTAGGGAATGTGTGGTAGGATACAGCCATCCGATAGATGTTACCAACATACTATTTTAGTTCCTTTGAGTGAGGGCACAGATATGATCCTGCATCTGCTTCCGTGCGCCGTGTTCCGATGTTGGATGTGACAAAGGAACCGGATTGACGCTTTCATTTTATAAAATATAAAGGAGATTTTGAATATGTCCAACATTTATACTTCCGCTGACCAGCTGATCGGCAAGACTCCCCTGCTGGAGCTGACGCACATCGAAAAAGAGCTGAACCTCAAGGCCAGAATCCTGGCCAAACTTGAATACTTCAACCCCGCCGGTTCCGTCAAGGACCGCATTGCGAAGAAAATGATCGACGACGCGGAGGCTGCGGGTCAGCTGAAGCCCGGCTCTGTCATCATCGAGCCGACCTCCGGCAATACCGGAATCGGCCTCGCCTCCGTCGCGGCAGCCAGAGGCTACCGGATCATCATCGTCATGCCTGAGACGATGTCCGTTGAGCGCCGTCAGCTTATGAAAGCCTACGGCGCGGAGCTTGTGCTGACGGAGGGCGCCAAGGGCATGAAGGGCGCGATCGCCAAGGCGGATGAGCTGGCGAAGGAGATCCCGAACAGCTTTGTGCCGGGCCAGTTCGTCAATCCCTCGAACCCGAAGGCCCATATCGAGACAACCGGCCCCGAAATTTACGAAGATACCGACGGCAAAGTCGATTACTTCGTTGCAGGCGTCGGCACCGGCGGCACAGTCACCGGCGTTGGGCAGTACCTGAAGCGCAAGGTTCCGTCCGTGAAGGTCGTCGCCGTCGAACCGGCCTCGTCCCCGGTTCTGTCGCAGGGCGTGGCAGGCGCGCACAAGATTCAGGGCATCGGCGCGGGCTTTGTCCCCGATGTGCTCGACACGAAGGTCTATGACGAGATCATCCCTGTTTCGAACGAGGACGCGTTTGCAGACGGCAGGCTCGTCGGCAGAAAAGAGGGCGTTCTGGTCGGCATTTCCTCCGGCGCGGCGCTCCACGCAGCAGTTGAGCTGGCCAAGCGTCCGGAAAATGAGGGCAAGACCATCGTCGTCCTCTTCCCCGATACCGGCGACCGTTACCTCTCTACCCCGCTGTTCGCGGATTGATCCTGCATGATGTGCCAAGCCCCGGCTTCCATTTTGAACGGAAGCCGGGGCTATCATTTTATCCTGTGATATCCTCATACAGCGCCCACATGGCGTCGACGGTGCATTCGGAGAAGCGGTTCTGGGCGGCAAGCTCCGTGCCGTAGCTGTCCAGGAGCATCGGGCGGTAGGTGTACCAGCCAGTGTTCTCATTGCGGAGAATGACGTTGATGGTCGGCTTGAGGTCGTATTCCGATACGTGCGTTCCGTCCGCGTCCTTGACGATGGTGACGCTGGCCATGCCGCCGAGGAGGTTCATTTTCTCCTTCTGGTGCGACAGGAAGTTTCCGAGACTGTAATAGACCGGCACGTCGCGGCCGTCGGATGCCGTAAGCAGCTCGACCGGCTGGAGCGTGTGCGTGTGACCGCCGATGATGAGATCCGCGCCCGCGTCCGCCATTGCCTGCGCCCAGGTGAGCTGGTCGTTGTCCGGACTGAAGGTGTCCTCCGTGCCCCAGTGCGGGAAGACGATGACGAAATCCGCCGCCTGCTTTGCCTGCTCGATGCGGCCGCAGACCGTTTCCTGACTGGAAAGCATATCGATCATCCAGCGCTTTTCGGGCATGGAGTTGTTGAGGCCGTAAGTGAAGTTCAGCATGGCGATGCGGATGCCGTTTTTCTCGACGATGGAGATCGCCTCGGCATCAGCCTCCGTGTCATGGATGCCGAGCGTGGTGATCTCCGGATATGTCTCGTGGAAATAGGACAGCGTATCCGTGATGCCGGTTTCCTTTTTGTCAAAGCAGTGGTTGCTGGCGAAGGTCACGACGTTGAAGCCCGTATCGGCCAGCGCGTCGGCGACCTCGATGGGCGAACCGAAGACCGGATAGCTTTCGATCAGCTCACGGTCCTTGACGAGGATCGTCTCCTGATTGATGCAGGCCAGATCATACTGCCGGACGGTGGGGCGGATATCGTCGAAGAACGACGTGAAATCATAGCCGCCCTCCGGCGTCTGCGCGGACCAGTAGACGCAGTTGTGGATCAGATCGTCTCCCAGCGCCATGAGCGTCACGCGGGACTCTGCTGTCTGCTCTGCAGGCTGCTGTGCGGGCTGCTCCTGCGGCTCCGGCTCCTGTACAGCAGGCTCAGTCTGCTGTACAGGCGTCTGGGCAGGGGCAGAAGCCGCCTCGGCGGCAGCCCTTGCGTCGGACATACGCGGCGTGAACGCCGCCTGCACGACCCACATCCCGCCGAAAACGACGGCGGCAAGCAGAAGCAGGATCAGGATCAGGCCCAGCGCAACGGAGGGCTTTTTGTTCGGGGCTGCGGACATGGTGCGCACATCCTTTCGGTGAAATTTACTGAAAGCATCGGTTCCTCAGGAAATGATGCCGTATTCCGCCTTGACGGTCAGAATGCGCAGAACGCTCTCGTCAATACGGGCCTGCGAAAGCGTGCCGTCGGCGACGGCGGCCTTGACGGCGTAAAACGCAGCCTGCAGATCGGACGGCATGAGGATCATGTCGCATCCGGCGGCAAGGGCCTTGACGGCGGCATCGCCTGCGGAATAATGGTCGGTGATGGAGGCCATGGAGTGCGAGTCGGTGATGATGACGTTCTGATAGTCCAGCTTGTCGCGCAGGATATCCGTCACGATGGATGCGCTCAGATCGGCGGGCGTATCGCTGCCGGTGACATTCGGGTAGGACAGGTGCGAGACCATGACGAACGGGACGCTCCCCTCCGAGGCGATGATGGACTGGAACGGGACAAGGTCACAGCCTTCCAGCTCACTGAGGGTCTTTTCGACGATCGACGTGCCGTTGTGATCGTCGACGGTGGCGCTGCCGTAGCCGGGGAAGTGCTTGAGGCATGAGACAATGCCCTCGGCGCGCAGGCTCTTGACGATCACACCGGCCAGCGACGCGCACAGCTCCGGATCAGAGCCGAACGAGCGGCTGCCGATGACGCTGTCCGCACCCTGCGCAACGTCCGCGACCGGGGCAAAGTCCAGATTGAAGCCCAGCGCGTGCAGGCTGCCGCCGATGTCCTGCCCGGCGGCATAGGCCGCTGCGGGATCCTGCTGCTTGCCGAGCGAACGCATATCGCCGACGGACGGCACGCCCATGTCCGGGTTGCTGCCGACGCGGCTGACGGTGCCGCCCTCCTCGTCAACGCCGAGGAAGAGCGGAATTTTTGCGTAGGACTGCGTGTTTTCCAGCAGCGCGACGGTCTGTTCGCGGTCTTCAAGGTTTTTCGCGAAATACACGATGCCGCCGACCGGGTACTGCTCCAGCGCTTTCTTTGTCGTCTCCCCCGCTACGGTGGCGGTGTTGACGTTTGTGATGGCCTCCGGCGTTACGAAGAACAGCTGCCAGATCTTTTCCTCGTCCGTCATGGTATCGAGAAGCGCCTGCGCCGTCTGCTGTGCGGCGGAGGCTTCCGGAGCGTCCGGCGTCTGCGGGTCTGTTTCATTCTGATCATCCGTACCCGGCTGTGGCTGCTCGTCCGGCGTCTCCGGCTGGGCGGCCTGGCCGGGAAGCTCGCCCTCGTAGGGCGCTTCGCGCTCCGGCTCTACGGTCGTCGGTTCGTTGGAAAACACGCCGTCCGTCTGGATGGTCTCGGCCTGCTCGGGCTTCTGCTTTTCCGGGAGCGTCTTCCACAGAAGGACGCCGACGCCGGCCAGCAGCGCGATGCAGAACAGAACGGCGAGCATGGCGGGTAATTTACTGCGGGAATGTTCCATAGCGTCGATCCCTCACTTGTGATAGAGCGTGTGCGACTGATAGACCGGCTCGAACGTAACGTTCATGCCGAGGCGCTTGAACATCCCCTCGTCGACCGAGGAGAGAATGACGGACGAATGCACCTGACTGCCGCGCAGGGAGGCCAGCGCCTCCATGGCAAGCTCGGCGGTCGGATTCGTCACGGCGCTGATGGACAACGCAATGAGGATCTCGTCCGTGTGCAGGCGGGGGTTGGAATTGCCCAGATGCTCGATCTTCAGGTGCTGGATGGGCGCGAGAACCATCGGAGAAATGAGGTTCACGCGGTCGTCGATCCCGGCGGAAAGCTTGATCGCGTTCAGAAGCGCGGCGCACGACGCGCCCATCAGGCCGGAGGTCTTGCCGGTGACGAGCCGCCCGTCCGGCAGCTCGATGGCTGCGGCAGGCGCGCCCGTCTCGGCAGCCTTGGCCCGCGCGGCGGGGACGGTTCTGCGCATGGACACGTCCAGATGCAGCGAATTCATGAGCATTTCCTGCTTGCGCAGCTCCTCGGGCATGGCGACGCCCTTTTTGACAGCGCAGGCGGAGGCAAAATAACGCCGGATGATCTCCTGATACGACGCTTCGCGGCAGGCCTCATCGTCGCAGATGGCGAAGCCCGCCATATTGACGCCCATGTCTGTCGGGCTTTTGTACGGGCACTCGCCGAAGATGGAGCGGAAGATCGTTTCGAGCACCGGGAAGATCTCGATGTCGCGGTTATAATTGACCGTTGTTTCGCCGTAGGCCTCAAGGTGGAAGGGGTCGATCATGTTGACGTCGGCCAGATCGGCTGTCGCGGCCTCGTAGGCGAGGTTGACCGGGTGCTTGAGCGGCAGGTTCCAGATCGGGAACGTCTCATATTTGGCATAGCCTGCGTTCACGCCGCGCTTGTGCTCCTGATAGAGCTGGCTGAGGCAGGTCGCCATCTTGCCGGAGCCGGGGCCGGGGGCCGTGACAATGACGATGGGGCGGCTGGTTTCGATATACTCGTTTCTGCCGTAGCCCTCATCGGAAACGATGAGATTGATATTCGAAGGATAATCCGCGATGGGATAGTGCCGGTAGACCTTCACGCCCAGCGCCTCCAGCTTGCGCTGGAACACCTCGGCGGCCTGCTGGCCCGCGTACTGCGTGATGACGACGCTACCGACATAGAGTCCGATGGAACGGAACGTGTCGATCAGGCGCATGACGTCCAGATCGTAGGTAATGCCGAGATCGCCCCGGCGCTTGTTCATTTCAATGTGGGCTGCGTTGATGGCAATGACGATCTCCGCCTGCTCCTTGAGCTGCAGCAGCACCTTCATCTTGCTGTCCGGCTGGAAGCCGGGCAGGACGCGTGAGGCGTGATAGTCGTCAAAAAGCTTGCCGCCGAATTCCAGATAGAGCTTGCCGCCGAAATGCGCGACGCGCTCCAGGATCCGTTCGGACTGCAGCTTCAAATACTTCTGATTGTCAAATCCAATTTTCATAAATCTTTCCCTGTCCAGCGCATGGCAGAAGCTTCTGCCGATTTTGTACTACACTTCACATCATATATCATAAACCGAAACCGAAAACTTTGCAATCACCAAACGGAAAAACACGAAAATTTTCCCCGTCCGCGAACGCTGGGCAGGCCGCCGTATATCCTGCGGGCTTTGCGGCAAACCTTGACTTTGGAGTAAAAAAACCGTATACTATATCTAATTATAGTGGGTGGAATGCCCGCTACAGCACGAAATATTGTGAGGAATCCGCATGAAAGAACAAAAAGCCTATGGAAACGAGTCCATCTCGTCTTTGAAGGGCGCGGACCGCGTCCGGCTGCGGCCGGCGGTCATTTTCGGCTCGGACGGCCTGGAGGGCTGTGAGCACGCCGTTTTTGAAATTCTGTCCAACGCCATCGACGAAGCACGCGAGGGCTACGGCCGGCAAATTCTCGTGACGCGCTATGAGGATCATTCCATTGAGGTCGAGGACTTCGGGCGCGGCTGTCCGGTCGACTGGAACGAAAAAGAGGGAAAATACAACTGGGAGCTTGTCTTCTGCGAGCTTTACGCAGGCGGTAAGTACCAGAACAACGCGGGCGGCGATTATGAATTTTCGCTGGGCCTGAACGGCCTCGGCTCCTGCGCCACGCAGTATTCGTCCGAATATTTTGACGCGACCGTCCGCCGCGACGGGTTTAAATACACCCTGCACTTTGAAAAGGGCGAGCTTGTCGGCAAGATGAAAAAGGAGCCGGCCGACCGCAAGGCCACCGGCTCCGTCTTCCGCTGGAAGCCCGATCTGGCCGTCTTCACCGACATCAACATTCCGAAGGAATATTTTGAGGACACGCTCAAGCGGCAGGCTGTCGTCAACGCGGGCGTGACGTTCACGTTCCGCGATCAGGAAGGCGGCAAATTCGTCAAGACGGATTACTGCTATCCCAACGGCATTTTGGATTATGTAAACGAAATTGCAGGTGAGCAGACGCTGACCCTGCCGCAGTTCTGGGAGGCCGAGCGCAAGGGCCGCGACCGTGAAGACAAGCCGGAATACAAGGTGCGCATTTCCGCCGCCCTTTGCTTCTCGAACCGTGTCAACCGTCTCGAATACTATCACAATTCTTCTTGGCTCGAACACGGCGGCGCACCGGAAAAGGCCGTCAAGAATGCCTTTGTCTACGCCATTGACGCCTACTGCAAGCAGACGAACAAATACACGAAGTCCGAATCGAAGATCACGTTTCAGGACGTGGCCGACTGTCTGGTGCTGGTGACGAACTGCTTCTCCACGCAGACCTCGTATGAGAACCAGACAAAAAAGGCCATCACGAACAAATTCGTGCAGGATGCCATGGCGGAATTTTTCCGCGACCGGCTGCACGTCTATTTCATCGAAAACAAGCAGGAGGCCGACCGCATTGCCGATCAGGTGCTGGTCAACAAGCGGAGCCGTGAATCGGCGGAAAAGGCGCGTCTGAACATCAAGAAAAAGCTGACCGGCAATCTTGATATCGCCAACCGCGTGCAGAAATTCGTCGACTGCCGCACGAAGGACGTGTCGAAGCGCGAAATTTATATCGTCGAGGGCGATTCCGCGCTCGGCTCGGTCAAACTCTCGCGCGACGCGGAATTTCAGGGCATCATGCCTGTACGCGGCAAGATTCTGAACTGCCTGAAGGCTGATTACGACCGCATTTTCAAGTCCGACATCATCACCGACCTCATCCGCGTGCTTGGCTGCGGTGTGGAGGTGCAGACGAAGAAGACGAAGGATCTGTCCGCGTTTGATCTGGAAAATCTGCGCTGGAACAAGGTCATCATCTGCACCGACGCCGACGTCGACGGCTACCAGATCCGCACGCTGATTCTGACCATGATCTACCGGCTGTGCCCGACGCTCATTCAGGAGGGCTATGTGTATATCGCGGAATCGCCCCTGTATGAGATCACGTGCAAGGACAAGACGTGGTTTGCATACACCGACGCGGAAAAATCCGAGATCGTCAAGAAGCTGGAGGGCAAAAAGCTCTCTATCAACCGCTCCAAGGGTCTTGGCGAAAACGACCCGGAAATGATGTGGATGACGACCATGAACCCTGCCACGCGCCGCCTCATCAAGGTCATGCCGGAGGACATGGCGCGCACCATGCAGATCTTTGACCTGCTGCTGGGCGATAATTTACAGGGCCGCAAGGAGCATATCGCGGAAAACGGATATAAATATCTTGACCAGCTGGATGTGTCGTGAGGCGGCATAGGGCTGATAGTCTTCTGCAAATTCGCGGGTGCGGTCTCACTTTTTCTTTTGCTTCTCCAAAAGAAAAAGTGACAAAAAGAAAACGAGCCCGGGGGGATTTCGATTTCCCCCCGGACCCCCTTAAAGCGACCAAGAAAACCGCTTCGGTTTTCTTGGATCTTTCCCGCGAGATTTGGAGCAGTTCAAAATTTCTGATGCTGTTCGAAAAAGATTTGCAGAGGTCTCGGCAAATCCGTACAATCCTGCAAATTTTGGCTGCAGGACTAATTTACCGCACCTATTCAAACGCAGCGACTCACAAATTGGGCCGTACCGTAACAGGCGGCGCGTACCAAAACTCTCGTAGGGTGGCTATGTGTGATTGTAACGACTAAAAAACAGGTTCCTGCCTGAATAGCACCCGCAGTATGCACCAAACGTAACCGAGCGCCCCTTTTCTCCCCATTCTTTTCCGGCAAGGCGGAAAAGAATGGGCCGCCGGAGGCATGACCAGCTCACGATCCTGCCGCTGTCTGCCCCGGCATATATCGTCAAATCATAAGGAACGATCAACTATGCCAAAGAAAAAACAACCGGAAAGCAAAAAGCATGACGACCCGAATGTGATGGGGCTGCGGGCGGAGGTGCTCGAGCAGCCGATCTGTCAGACGCTGGAGTCCAACTATATGCCCTACGCCATGTCGGTCATCGTCTCGCGCGCCATTCCGGAGATCGACGGCTTCAAGCCGTCGCACCGCAAGCTTCTGTACACCATGTACGAAATGGGGCTTCTCACAAAGCCCCGCACCAAATCCGCCAACATCGTCGGCCAGACGATGAAGCTGAACCCGCACGGCGATGCCGCCATCTATGAGACGATGGTGCGTCTGGCGCGCGGCAACGAGACGCTGCTGCACCCGTTCGTCGACTCCAAGGGCAACTTCGGCAAGGTCTATTCGCGCGATATGGCCTACGCCGCCTCGCGTTACACCGAAGCGAAGCTCGAGCCGATCTGCGCCGAGCTGTTCCGCGATATCGACGCCGATACCGTCGATTTTGTCGACAATTACGACGGCTCCATGCAGGAGCCTGTGCTGCTGCCGACAACGTTCCCGAACGTGCTGGTCTCGGCCAACATGGGCATCGCTGTCGGCATGGCGTCGAATATCTGCTCGTTCAATCTGGCCGAGGTCTGCCGCACGGCGATCGCGCTCATCAAAAACCCGAACGCGGATCTGCTGGACACGCTTCCGGCCCCGGATTTCCCGACGGGCGGCGAAATTCTCTACGATCCTGCCCAGATGCAGCAGATCTACGAAACGGGCCGCGGCTCGTTCCGCCTGCGGGCGAAATGGCGCTATGTCAAGGACGGGAACATGATCGAGATCTACGAGATCCCCTACACAACGGCCACGGAGATCATTCTGGACAAAGTCGCCGAGCTGATCAAGGCAAATAAGATCCGCGAGATCAGCGATATGCGCGATGAAACCGACCTGAACGGTCTGAAGCTCACCATCGACTTGAAGCGCGGCGCGGACCCGGACAAGCTCATGCAGAAGCTGTTCAAGACGACGACGCTGCAGGATGCGTTCGGCTGCAACTTCAACATTCTCATTGCCGGTATGCCGCGCGTGATGGGCGTGCGCGAAATTTTCTCCGAGTGGACGGCGTGGCGCACCGAATGCGTTCGCCGCCGGCTGTATTTCCAGATGAACAAAAAGAAGGACAAGCTGCACCTGCTGAAGGGCCTCGGCAAAATTCTTCTCGATATCGACAAGGCCATCCGCATCATCCGCGAGACAGAGCTGGATGCGGAGGTCGTCCCGAACCTCATGATCGGCTTCGGCATCGATCAGGTACAGGCGGAATACGTCGCGGAGATCAAGCTGCGCAACATCAACAAGGAATTCATCCTGAGCCGGTTGAAGGAGACGGAGTCCCTTGAAAAGGAGATCGCCGACCTCGAAGCGACGCTCGGCTCTGAGAAAAAGGTGCAGGCGCTCATCTGCAAGGAGCTGGAGCAGGTCGCGCAGAAATACGGTAAGGAGCGCAGGACGACCCTTGTGTATGACCACGAGCTTCCGCAGGAGCCGGACGACGAGCCGGAAAACGACTATCCCGTCACGGTCTTCCTCTCCCGCGAGGGCTATTTCAAGAAGATCACAGCGCAGTCGCTGCGGATGTCCGGCGAACAGAAATTCAAGGAGGGCGACAGCCTGCTTCTGACCCGCCCGGCGCAGAACAGTGAGGAGATGCTGGTCTTTACCGACAAATATCAGGTCTACAAGACGAAAATTTCCGATTTTGCCGATGGAAAAGCCTCCACGCTCGGCGATTTCCTGCCCGGTAAGCTCGGCTTCGATGAGGGCGAGAGCTTCCTGACGGTCATTTTCCCCGGAAAATACGAGGGCAATCTGCTCTTCGTCTTTGAAAACGGCAAGGCGGCGAAGGTCGCTGCGAGCTGCTATGACACCAAATCCAACCGCAAGCGGCTGACGGGCGCATACTCCGACAAGAGCCCGCTCCGGGCCGTGATCGATCTGCCGGAGGAAAAGCAGATCGTCATCCGCGCAACGGACGGGCGCGTGCTCGTGTTCTCCACGGCGCAGCTTTCCGCCAAGACCACGCGCGCGACGCAGGGCGTCGCTGTGATGAGCCTGAAGCGAAAGGCCGCCATCGAATCGGCCGCGGAGCTGGAAAAAACACCGCTCAGCAACGTAGGCCGCTATTCGGCCCGGACGCTGCCCGCCGCAGGCGCGCTCCTGCGCGGAGAGGACGTCGGCGAAACACAGATGAAGCTGGATATCTGATAAAAAAGAAGTACGGGAGGACGACGGTTTGAAACGTGAAACGCTCAAGACCATCTGGCAGATGGGATGGAAGATCACCCTTGGCAGCGCCATTTTCGCACTCGGCTTCGATCTGTTTCTGGAGCCGAACAATCTGAACGTCGGCGGCATGAGCGGTCTGGCGATGGTCCTGCGCGAGCTTCTGGGCTTCGGCCAGATCGGCGTGATCACCATGCTTTTGAACGTACCGCTGTTTGTCCTCGGCGCAAAGAAGCTTGGCAGAAAATTTCTGTTCGGTTCGCTGTCCGGGATGCTGCTGAGCTCCGTATTCATCGATCTGTTCGCCTTTATCCCCGCGCCGAAAACGGAAATTCTGCTCGACAGCCTCTATGGCGGCATTCTTGTCGGGCTTGGCATCGGCCTTGTGTTCCTGTCCGGGGGCTCGACGGGCGGCTCCGATATTGCAGCCAGACTGCTGCGCCGCCGCTTCCGCTCGGCCAGTCTCGGCAAGGTCATGCTGGCGATCGACCTGTTCATCATCACGCTGACCGGCATCGTGTTCCACGATCTGTCCAAGACGCTCTACAGTGCGCTTCCGCTGGCGGCATCGTCGTTCGTGATGGATCAGCTGCTCTACGGGCTGGATCATTCGACCGTCGCGCTGATCATCTCCGAGCACTACCAGACCGTCTCCGAGCAGATTGGAACCCGGCTCGACCGCGGCGCGACCGTACTGGAGGGCAGCGGCAGCTATACCGGCAGTCCCCGGCCCGTGCTGATGTCCGCCGTGCGGCAGAAGGAGCTGCCGGAGCTGAAATCCATCGTGCGTGAGATCGATCCGGACGCGTTTGTGATCCTGCTTCCCGCGCACCAGGTCCTGGGCGAGGGCTTCCGCGTCTCGGGTGAGGAATTATAACGGCAAGGAGGGGCTGCTTTGAAACGCTGGATGATGACGGCTGCGCTTGCTCTGCTGCTGGCAGCCCTGTGCGGGTGCAGCAGGCTGGTCCCGTCCTCCTACACCCTTGTGACCCCGCACAACACGGGCACAAAGGCCGAGCCGCAGAGCGACGTGCTGACGGTTCGCGATTATAAATCGCTCAAGAACGCCCTGCGGACGCTCGTGCAGAACGGCGTGGAGCATGGCGTGATCCATACGAGCCAATATTCCGGCGACGTCGAGGAGGATCTTCCCGCCGCCGTGTACGAGTTTTCGCGCGAGGATCCGATCGGCGCGTACGCCATCGACTATATCACGCACGACTGTACGCTGATCGTCGCCTATTACGAGATCAGGATCGATATCACGTTCCGCGATGTGCGCACGCCGCTGGACGAGATCGAATATGTCGGCAGCGAGTCGGAGGCAAAGCGTCTGCTGTGTCAGGCGCTGGAGAATTACGACGACCATCTGACGCTCTACGCGACCTATCCGGGCCAGCCCGACTATGCGGCGCTTGTGCAGGATTACTGCGGCGCGCATCTGAAGGAGCAGTCCGCGCAGCCGGAGCTGACCGTCACGTCCTATCCGGCTGACGCCCGCAACCGCATTGTGGAGCTGGTATTCGACTATCCGGCCTCCCGGCTGGAGCTGCGGAGTATGCAGCAGGACGTATCCGAGAGTCTGCGCGCGGCGGAAATTTATGTCCGCTACTGCACGAGTGAGACGGAAAAGGCCTCGCTGCTGTTTACCTATCTGGCCGAGCGCTTCCCATATCAGGAGGGCACCAGCCGCACCCCGGTCTATTCCGCGCTCTGCCAGGGCATTGCCGACAGCAAAAGCATGGCGCAGAGCTGGCAGCTGCTGTGCGATGAGGCGGGCCTTACCTGCCAGACCGTCAGCGGTATGCGCGGCAGCGAAAGCTATTACTGGAACATCATGCAGCTTGACGGCGGCTACTGCCACGTCGATATCCTGCGCGACCTGCTTGGCGGCGGAACGCTCCGGCTGCGCTATGACGAGGATATGACGGGCGAATATTACTGGGATCAGCCCCAGACGCCCGCCTGCCCGGCACCCGTTCCGGAGGAGCCGCCCGTCGAGGACCCGGAAGAGTCTGCGCCTCCCGCTGAGGAAGACCCCGGCACAGCCGTTCCCCCTGACGAGGAGCCTGCACCGCCGGAGGAGCCGCAGCCTCCCATTTCTGACGAACAGACCTGACAAAATGCCCGGACGCGCTGCCGTCCGGGCATTTTCGTGCCATGCTCCGCAGGATAAGGGAAGCCTTGCGCGGCTGCGCGGGATGTGGTAAGATAAGAAAAAACAAAGGAAGCGCATTGCATGGAAACACAGAGGCTGCCGGAGGGCGTGGAGCTTTCCTATACGGACCGCGCCGTGCATCTGACGACGAACGGCGCGCTTATGACCTATCTGCGGCAGCGGGGCAACGGCTCGCTGCCGCTCAGCCGCATGATTCTGGACGGCTACGCGGCGGAGCACGGCGCGCAGCTGCACATTACGGAGCGCTCCATGGCCACGGAGCTGCTGATCCACGCGTATCTGGACGGCATTTTTGACCGCTGGATGCGCGCCGGAGAGGCGCACGGGCATCAGGACAGAAGGCTTTACAAAACGGCGAAGCGGCTGAAAAACGCGACCGCCGTGATCGATATGGGCGAGCGCAGCGTCGACGCGAACCGGTGGGTCTTCGACCTGCTTGCCCCCGGCTACGGGATCCTCTGCTTCCTGCTGGGAAGCCGGGCGTGAGGAGTCTTTATGAACGCATTGACAGAAAAACGATATCTGACGCTGCCGGAGCCGTCCGCCGGAGATACGCTTGCCGCGCGGGAACGGCTGCTGGCCGCGCTGCCGGAGGGCTGCCGGCTGACGCTCGGGTGTATGCAGCAGCTGTATCCGGTGCTGCACGAGGCGGGCTATCGCGTTACGGTGACGCTCTGCCCGGGTGCGGGCGGGACGGATGTCGTGCGCGTCGAGCCGGGAGACACGACAGACCGGAATTATGGTCTTTGCCTTGATATCGGCAGCACGACGATGCAGATGGAGCTTGTCGACCTGCTCTCCGGGAAGACGCTTGCGGAGGCAGCCTGTACCAACAGCCAGACGCAGTTCGGCGCGAACATCCTCGACCGCATTCTGGCCGTGAAGGAGAACCCTGACAATCTGCACACGCTTCAGGCGCTGACGCTTGACGACGTGCGGCAGATGATCGAGCGCTGCTGCGCGCAGGCTGGTGTTCCGCCGGAGGCTGTCTCGGCCATGACGGTCGGCGGCAATACGACGATGCTGCACTTTTTCCTCGGCTGCGACCCGTGGCAGGTGTTCCAGAGTCCCTATACGCCGGTATTTTTTGACCCCGGCGTTCTGCGCGCGTCCGAGCTTGGACTTCCCATCGCGGGGAATATTTTCTGTATGCCCGCGATTGCAAATTATCTGGGCGGCGATATCACGAGCGGTCTTCTGATGACGGATCTCGACACGCGGGAGGATCTGGCGCTGTTTCTCGATATCGGCACAAACGGCGAGCTGGTGCTCGGCTGCCGGGAATTTCTGCTCATGGGAGCAGGAGCCGCCGGGCCTGCGCTTGAGGGCGCGGTCAGCAGATCCGGTATGCGCGCCGAGCCGGGCGCGATCTGCCGCATCAAAATCGGGCCTGACAACCGGCTCCGGTATGAGACGGTCGGCGGCCTTCCGCCGAAGGGCATCTGCGGCTCCGGCATTCTCGATCTGATCGCGGAGGGGTTTCTGTCCGGCTGGATCGATTCAGCGGGAAATCTGCAGAAAAGCGCCTCGCCGTGCATCTGCGACGTGTGGGACGATACCAGACAGCGCAACGTTCCGGCCATCATCTACGCCTACGACGGCAATGTGCCGCTCTATTTTACACAGGACGACATCGGGGAATTTCTGACCTGCAAGGCCGCCGCGCATACGATGGTCGCGACGCTTCTGGAAAGCGTGAACGTCAGTCCGTCGGAGATCGGCGCGTTCTATCTCGCAGGCGGCTTCGGGACGCATTATGATCTGGAATCCGCGATTACGGTCGGTCTGTACCCCGATCTGCCGCGCGAAAAATTCAAAATTCTCGGCAACTCCTCCCTCGCAGGCGCAAAACGCCTGCTGCTGGATACGGGCTGCCGGGCACGGCTGGATCAGATCCGCGCGCTTGCGACGTATGTGCAGTTCGGGGAGATGGAAAAATTCGTAGAGAATATGCAGGCGGCCAGATTCCTGCCGCACACGGACGCGTCGCGCTACCCGAGCGTGATGCGGAGGCTGCGGGAACGCAGCAAGACTTTCCCTCCGGGGAAGCTGGCTGCGGAGCGAAGCGGAGCAGACTGATGCGGTTGAGGCAGTTGTATTTTGCTTGAGATTTCCAAAAATTGAAACTGTTCCCCGGCCCTCATCCGGCCCTTCGGGCCACCTTCTCCAGTGGGGAAGGCTTTCGGTGCGCGCCCGCAGCTTTCTGTTGTTTTTTGTGGATACCTGTGATAAAATAAAAAAAGAAATCAGAAACGGAAGGATTTCCGCATGATTCAAATCGAAACAACATCGCATGACCCGTTTTTTAATCAGGCGTTTGAGGACTATGTGTTCCGCACCTACCGTGAGGGCGATGTGCTGCTGCTGTGGCGCAACCGGCCTGCTGTCGTCGTCGGGTGCTATCAGAATATCTGCCGGGAGGTGCATATGCGTGCGCTTCTGGACAGGGGGATTCCCGTCGTGCGCCGGATGTCGGGCGGCGGGACGGTCTATCATGACCTTGGGAACCTCAACTATACGCTCATATCCGACCAGACGGGGCCGCTCGACTACGACCGCTGTCTGGAGCCGGTCATCCGGGCGCTGAACGCGCTCGGCGTTCCGGCGCAGAAAAACCGCACCTGCGATATCGCCGTGGACGGCAAAAAAATCTCCGGCAGTGCGCAGAAGATCGCGGGCGGGCGCGTCCTGCACCATGGGACGCTGCTGTTTGATTCCGACCTGTCGCTGCTGGATGAGATCACGACCGGCAGGAAAAACGACGCGTTCTGCTCCAAGGGAACGGAATCGGCCATCTGCACGGTCACGAATCTGCGCCCTTATCTCAAGGACGACTGCGAGATCGTCACGTTCGCAAAGCGGCTGGCGGAGCAGTTGCTGCCGCCCGGCTCGGAGCAGATCCGGCTGACAGAGCCGCAGCTGGCCGAGGTACGAAGGCTTGCGGATGAGACTTATCATGCGTGGGACTGGACGTGGGGCAAGACCCCGGCCTTTACGTATGAAAAGAGCGCCAAATTTGCCGGGAAACCGATTTTTGTGCGGTATGAGGCCAGGCGCGGCCTGCTCCGCAATGCCGAGGTGCGCTCTGACGCGCTTGACGCGCAGGCGCTGTGCGCCATGCTGAACGGCGTCCGGCTCGATCCGGCGCTGTTTCTGGAGCTTTGCCGGACGCTTGCGGGCGAACGGGCGGAAGAATTACTGGATTGTCTGATGTAATGAAAAGGAGCATTTGATTATGGAAAAGCAGCTTGTTATGCCGAAATTGCAGCCCGAAATGAAGAGCGGCGTTCTGTGCGCCTGGCTCAAGGACGAGGGCGACGAGATCCACAAGGGCGACGCCCTGTACGAGATCGAGACGGACAAGGTCGTCAACCAGATTGAGGCCACGGAGGACGGCATTCTGCGCCGTCAGCTGTGCGAGGAGGGCGACACCATCGACGCGCTGGCCCCGGTCGCGATCGTCGAAACGAAGTAAAGGCGGGAGACGGAATGGAACGGAAACCTGAATGGCTGCGCGTCCGTTATAACCAGCAGGCCGTGAGCGAGGTTGCGGAGCTGATGCGCGATCTGAAGCTCAACACGGTCTGCAAGGCGGCAAACTGTCCGAATCTCGGCGAGTGCTATCAGAAGCACACCGCCACGTTTATGATCCTCGGCGATGTCTGCACCCGAAACTGCCGGTTCTGCAACGTCACGTGCGGCAAGCCCCTGCCCCCCGACCCGGACGAGCCGGAAAACGTCGCGCAGGCGGCAAAAAAGCTGGGGCTGCGCCACGTCGTTCTGACCTGCTCGACGCGCGACGATTTGCCGGACGGCGGCGCGGAGCACTTTGCGAAGACCGTCCGCGCCATCCGCGCGCTGTGCCCCGGCACGACGGTCGAGACGCTGACGAGCGACATGAAGGGCAGCCATGAGGCCGCCGACATTGTCATCGCCGCGCATCCGGATGTGTTCAATCTGAATATTGAGACGGTCAAAGAGCTTCAGAAGGCCGTCCGCCCGCAGGCGGGCTACGAGCGGACGCTGGGCGTTCTGCGCTATGTAAAGGAAAAGGATCCGACGATCCTGACCAAGACCGGATTCATGGTCGGCCTCGGAGAGACAGACGAGCAGATCTCGGTCCTCATGGATGATATTCTGGCCACCGGCTGCGACATTCTGACGATCGGACAGTATCTCCAGCCGTCGGAAAAGCACTGGAAGCTCGACCGGTACGCAACGCCGGAGGATTTTGCGCGCTATAAGCAGCTGGCGCTAAGTAAGGGCTTCCGCCATGTGGCCTCCGCGCCGCTGGCCCGCAGCTCCTACCGCGCGTGGGAGGCGCTGGAGGACGTGCATGATCTATATTGAGACGGGTTCGACCGACGTTTACTATAATTTTGGCCTTGAGAACTATTTTGCCACGGAAAAGCGCCTGCCCGATACGGTTTTCCTCTTCTGGCGCACAACGCCGACGCTGATGGTCGGCAAGTACCAGAATATTCTCGAAGAGATCAACAAGCCGTATGCCGACGCGCACGGGATCCATCTCGTGCGCCGTATGTCCGGCGGCGGGACGATCTACACCGATCTCGGCGGCTGGCAGTTCACGTTCATTGAGCACTCGCCGGAGCAGCAGATTGAATTCGCGCAGTATATCGGTCCCGTCGTGGACGCCGTGCGCGAGCTGGGCGCGGATGCCAGCTTCAATGGCCGCAACGATCTGCTGATCGACGGCAGGAAGTTTTCCGGCAACGCGCAGTACCGTCTGGGCGACTGTATTGTGCACCATGGCTCTTTGCTCTATGACACGAATATCGAGCAGATGGTCGCGTCCACCACGGTCGACCCCTATAAAGTTCTCTCCAAGAGCATCAAATCCGTGCGCGACCGCGTGACGAATATCTCCGAGCATCTGCCGCGCAGGCTTTCTGTGGAGGAGTTCAAATCCTGCATGGTGCGCCATCTGATGCGCGGCAGCACGGATACCTATACCGTCACTCCGGAGGACGACGCGTGCATCAACCAGCTGGCGCAGGAGAAATTCGCCGCATGGGACGCGATCTACGGCAAGAATCCGCGCTTCAATCTTGAACGCACAGGCCGCTTCCCAGGCGGCAAACTCACGTTCCGGCTGGACGTGCAGCGCGGCGTGATCCGCAGTGCGTCCGTCTGGGGCGATTTCTTCTCCACGCTCTCCGCCGAGGCGATCACCGGCGCGCTCACCGGCTGCCGGTATGACCGGGCCGCCGTTCTGGACGCGCTGCAGAAAAACGGGATCGACGGTGCGGTCTATCAGATCAGCGCTGCGGACATGGCCGCGTTGATCGCGGACTGACTGACCAGAATGCAGCCCTTTCGAGGGCTGCGTTTTTCGCACAATTCATAGTTTTTTTACGGATATGGGCTTGCATTTTCAGGGAATGTGTGGTATTATCTCGCCGAAAATTAAATGTGTTTAATTTTTGTTAGCCGTATCTAACATTGAGTGCGGCAGCAATCCAGAACAGGAGGTACATTTTATGAAACATCTTGGTTTGTTCGCGGCTGGCGTTCTGTTTGGCACCGCCGGTCTGAAGATCCTCAGCAGCAAGGAAGCAAAGAGCGTTTACGCGCACACCACCGCAGCCGTTCTGCGCGCCAAGGACTGCGTCATGCAGGCCGTGACGACCGTGCGTGAGGGTGCGGACGATGTCTACGCAGATGCCAAGGCCATCAACGACCGCCGCGCTGCCGAGGCTGCACCTGAGGTGATTGAGGATACCGCTTCGGACGCGGAATAAGCCCGTTAGGTTTGCAAAGGAAGAGCCGTTTTTGCGGCTCTTCTGTTTTTCGGAGGTACAAATCAGCATATGAAGTGTAACATTCTGCATGAGACGCCCGGGCGTATGCGCGTGCATCTCGCGCTTCGCCGGATGTCGCTGCGCGAAGCGGATCTGTTGGAATATGATCTGAAGGGCGTTGCCGGTGTCGTGTCCGTCAAGGTCTTCGACCGGACGCAGGACGCCGTCATCACCTATACCTGCCCGCGTGCGGATATCGTGCGGGCGCTCTCGTCCTTCTCGTTCACGTCAGAGCGGGCGCTTGCCCGCCTGCCGGAGCATACGTCCCGCGCGCTCAACCGCGAGTATGAGGACAAGCTCGTCTTTGCCGTCTGCCGCCGCGCGTTCTCGCGGCTGTTCCTGCCGGTTCCGGTGCAGACGGCCATCGCGCTGTTCCGCTCGGTCAAATACATCCGCGCAGGACTCAGTGCCCTGCTGCACGGCAAACTCTCTGTCGCCGTGCTCGACGCGACGGCCGTGACCGTCTCGATGGTGCGCGGCGACTTTGACACCGCAGGCTCCGTCATGTTCATGCTGCGGCTGGGTGAAATTCTGGAGGAGTGGACGCACAAGAAGTCTGTCGCCGATCTGGCCGGTGCGATGGCGCTGAACGTCGACAAGGTATGGCTGCAGTCCGGCGAAACCGAGCTGCTCGTCCCCATCGGCGATGTGAAGCCCGGCGACCGGATGATCGTGCGCACCGGCAATCTCATTCCGCTCGACGGCAAGGTCGTCTCTGGCGAGGCGACGGTCAATCAGGCGTCCATCACCGGTGAGTCCATGCCCGCGCCGAAGCGTGAGGGCAGCTATGTCTATGCCGGGACGGTCGTGGAAGAGGGCGAGTGCATTGTAAACGTGGAAAAGGCGCTCGGCGGAGGCCGGTACGACCGCATCGTGCACATGATCGAGGAATCGGAAAAGCTCAAGTCCACTGCCGAGGACAAGGCTGCGCGCCTTGCCGACCGGCTGGTCCCGTATACGCTGGGCGGCACGGCGCTGACGTATCTCGTCACGCGCAACGTAACGAAGATGCTGGCTGTTCTGATGGTCGACTTCTCGTGCGCGCTGAAGCTGGCCATGCCCATCGCGGTGCTCTCGGCCATGCGCGAGAGCAGCAGCTATCATATTTCTGTCAAAGGCGGACGTTTCCTGGAGGCCGTGGCAAGGGCCGATACAGTGGTGTTCGACAAGACCGGCACGCTGACCTACGCCGAGCCGAAGGTCGCGCAGATCGTGCCCTTCGGCGGACATGAGGAGACGGAAATGCTGCGTCTGGCCGCCTGCCTTGAGGAGCATTACCCGCATTCGATGGCCAACGCCGTTGTGGAGGAGGCCAGGAAGCAGGGGCTCAAGCACGAGGAATACCATTCGCAGGTGCAGTATGTCGTCGCGCACGGCATTTCCAGCATGGTCGAGGGCAAAAAGGTGCTCATCGGCAGTGCGCACTTCGTCTTTGAAGACGAGGGCTGCACCATCCCGGAGGACGAACGGGAAAAATTTGATTCCCTGCCCGCGCAGTATTCCCATCTGTATCTGTGCATCGCGGGCGAGCTTGCCGCCGTCATCTGCATCTTCGACCCGCTGCGCGCCGAGGCAAAGGACGCTATCCGCGCGCTGCACGCCTGCGGCATCAGCAAGGTCGTCATGATGACCGGCGATAACCGCCGGACTGCCGCGTCCGTCGCGGAAGAGGTCGGCGTGGACGAATTCTACGCCGAGGTCCTGCCTGAGGACAAGGCCGCGTTCATCCGCCGGGAAAAGGCTGCGGGCCGCACCGTTATCATGATCGGCGACGGCGTGAACGACTCCCCTGCCCTGTCTGAGGCCGACGCGGGCGTCGCCATTTCGACCGGCGCGGCTATCGCGCGGGAGATCGCCGACATCACCATCGCGTCGGAGGATCTGTTCGAGCTTGTCACGCTGCGCAGAATCAGCGAGGCCCTCATGGGCCGCATCCACCGCAATTACCGCTTCATCGTCGGCTTCAACCTTGGTCTGATCGTCTTCGGCGTGGCCGGACTCCTGCCGCCGACGACCTCGGCGCTCCTGCACAACGCGTCTACGCTCGCCATCAGCTTAAAGAGCATGACGAATCTGCTGCCGGATAAAAAGAAGATCTGAGCACAAGCGCCTTTGGCGTATGTGTTTTGCAGGGACCGATGCAGGCATCGGCCCCTGCAACGAAATGAGCTTGTGCCTTCGGTTTTGCCATAGATTTTTGAAGCATGAGACATTTCGTGCAGGCGGACAGAGTCGTCCGCCCCTGCGCATCAGGTGCGGTTTTGCGGCGCTATTTAGGGTGTATCTGAAAACTCCCAACGCACCCGGACAGCGGGCCTTTTTGCGGTGCGCCGCGTCATTTTTCCTTGAAATACGTCAGTATTCCTGCGAAAAAATGTCTTGCGCAACGCAAAAATCCCTCGCTGCCAGTCACATCATGAGTTTTCAGATACACCCTAGGCTCGGCCTTGTATTCTCACAAAGCCGGGCGCGTTTTTTGCCTTGGAGGTTGCAATTTGGGGGCAAAACGGATAGAATAGAAGGAACGTCCTGTTTACAGGGCGCAGCAAAGAGAAAAGGTCAGATCAGGTATGGAACAGGTCTTACAGCAGTTTTGTCTGGACGGAACACCCGTCTCCTACGAGCCGTTTGGAAACGGCCATATCAACCGCACCTTCCGCGTCACCTGCAGCAGCGGAAGGGTCTATACGCTCCAGCGCATCAACCGCGTCGCGTTCCGGCACCCGGAGGAGCTGATCGAGAATATTGACGCAGTTTCGCGCTTTATCGCAAAGAAGAACACCGGACTGGAAATGATCCGCCTCTGCACAGCCAGGGACGGCAGAAAATATGCCGTCGACGCACAGGGGGAATTCTGGCGGGCCTATGATTATATCTCCGGCGGCCTCAGTCTCGAGGCGCCGCGCGACTGCAACGACTTTTATCAGGCGGCGTTCGCCTTTGGCAAGTTCCAGCAGGCGCTGGCCGATTTCCCCGCCGCCACGCTCCACGAGACGATCCCCCGCTTTCACGACACCGAGGACCGGCTCTGCCAGCTGCGCGCTTCAGTGGAGGCCGACGCCTGCGGCCGCGTCCGGGAGGCCGGGCCGGAGCTTGCGTTCATTTCCGCCCGTGAGCAGGAGCTTGGCACGCTCTGCCGGATGCTGCGCAGCGGCGCGCTGCCGCTGCGGGTGACGCACAACGACACGAAGCTCAATAACGTCCTGCTGGACGAAAAAACGGGCCTTGCAAGAAGCGTGCTCGATCTCGATACCGTCATGCCCGGGCTTTCGGCCTATGACTTTGGCGACGCTGTGCGCTTCGGCGCGTCCTCGGCTGCGGAGGATGAGACGGATCTTTCGAAGGTCTTCCTGCGTCTTGATCTTTACCGGGCATTTCTGGAGGGCTATCTTGACGCCTGCGGGCACGCACTGACAGAAAATGAGATCAGCGTCCTGCCGCTTGGCGCAAAGATCATCACGATCGAGCTTGGTATGCGCTTTTTGAAGGACTATCTGGACGGCGATGTCTATTTCAAGATCGACCGGCCAACGCAGAACCTCGACCGCTGCCGCGCGCAGCTGCGGCTCGCGGCGGACATGGAAGCGCAATGGCCGCAGATGCAGCAGATCCTGCTGGAAACGGCCGGCTCCCGCTGCCGGACATAACCTTCCTATCGCTATTTCATCGCAAAAAATCCCCCTTCGGCGGTTCCCAACGCCGAAGGGGGCTCTTTTTTTGACAGCACACCGCAGAGGGGGATCTGCGCAGACTGCCCGGAAAGCACATGGGTTGTGCAGCTTTCCGGACGGCGCTTTCCGGGGGAGGAAAAGCGCCAGACAAAAAGTCCGCACAGCCACCAGCCGTGCGGACAAAAAATTCGTCCATAGACTCCCGGTGACGGCAGGAGCACAGGTCTGGTTCTGACGTATCTGACTGAGCGCGGCGTGCGCGCATCACAGTGACCCACTCGCGGGGATTTGCACCCCATTCCGCTTCCGGCATCCGTTCCATGCCGGGCGAACCGACCCGCCTTGTTTACTTTCCTGCCTGTATTATAGCATATTTTTTCCGCTTTGCAAGCCCTTTTCTGGTTTTCTTCCTTAACGCCAAATTAACGTGCTCCTGCTGTATAATAAGCCCTGAAAAATCATGGCGCTTCGCGCCCTGTGAGGAGGAAGAACTATGTTTCTGATCAATGCCGCCATGGAGAAGATCCCCATCGGTACCGCCGCCCTGATCGTTGTGCTCGGTATGGCCGTCGTCTTTTTCGGCCTCATTCTTCTGATGTTCGTCACGAAGATCGCCGGTGCGATCATCAACCGTAAGAATACTGCTGCGCCTGCCGCAGCTCCCGCGGCCGCGTCTGCTGCTCCCGCCGTGCCGAACGCGCCCGCGCCCGGCTCCGCCGGTAAGATCGCGCTGCACGACGTCCCCGACAAGACCGCCGCCATGCTCATGGCCATCGTTGCAGACAGGACTGGCAAGCCCCTCAACCAGCTTCGCTTCATCTCCATCCGCGAAGTCAAAGACTGACCGTTGTTTTTTACATAGCAGGAAGCGCGCAGCGTGCGCGCTTCCTGCTATTTCTGTATGTTTTGTGCATTATGCCTGATTTATGGTGTTAAGATTTCGTTAAGATTGAGCAGATTGCCTTTACCGCCTATCCGTTTTATGGTATATTAAATGCAGTCTGAGGAATGTCCTCAAAAAAAGAAAAGGAGATCTGTATGAAAGAAAAGAAGAAACTCAGTCTGCCGGCATGGATATTTATCGGCATGCTTGCCGGTATTGCCGCCGGTCTCATCTTCGCGTTCGCCGGTCTCGGCGATTTCACCACGGAGTGGATCAAGCCCATCGGAACGATCTACGTCAACCTGCTGAAGTTCCTGGTCGTCCCGGTCGTCCTGTTCTCGATCGCTGACGGCGTCATCAGCCTGAAGGACCTCAAGCGCGTCGGTTCCGTCGGCCTGAAGACCTTCGTGTATTACATGATTACGACCGCGCTGGCCGTCGTTATCGGCCTCGTGCTGGTCAATCTCTTCAAGGGCAGCTTCACCCCGCTGCCGTCCGCAGATTTGGGCGCGCTGGAATATGAGGCGAAGGAAGCCCCGTCCGTCATGCAGGTCATCGTGAACATCTTCCCGTCCAACCTGCTCCAGCCGATGGTCTCCTCCGACATGCTGCCGGTCATCGTCACCGCCATTTTCCTCGGCGCGGGCGTTCTGGCCGCTGGCGAAAAGGGCCAGAAGATCGCGGAGCTCATCAACTGCGGCGAAGAAGTCATCATGCAGATCATGATGATGATCATCAAGTTCACCCCGATCGGTGTCTTCTGCCTCATGGCCAATGTTGTCGCCGTCAATGGCGCTGACATCATTGGCAAGCTGGCACTCATCATCGGCGTTGCCTACATCGGCTACATTGTCCATGTTGTCGTTGTCTACGGCCTGTCCGTCAAGTTCCTCGCCAAGATGAGCCCGCTTGCATTCTTCAAGGGCATCGCCCCGGCCATGATCACCGCATTCACCACCACATCCTCCAACGCGACGCTGCCCGTCAACATCGAGTGCTGCAACAAGATGGGTGCGGAGCCTGAGGTCAGCTCCTTCGTCCTGCCGCTTGGCGCGACGATCAACATGGACGGCACGGCCATTTATCAGGCTGTCTGCGCAGTCTTCATCGCCTGCTGCTATGGCGTTCAGCTGACGCTCGGCGACATGGCCATGATCGTTCTGACTGCGACCCTCGCCTCCGTCGGCACGGCCGGCGTTTCCGGTGCCGGCATGATCATGCTGGCGATGGTTCTGACCCAGGTCGGTCTGCCGGTCGAGGGCATCGCGATCATCGCGGGCGTTGACAAGATCTTCGACATGGGCCGCACGACGCTGAACATCACCGGCGACGCGACCTGCGCGCTGTTCATCTCCCGCCTTGAGCGTGAGAAGGCCGCCAAGAAAGCTGCCAAGGCTGCAAAATAACAACAAGTCTGACAACAAACCGCTCCCCGGGCCATCCGTGGGAGCGGTTTTACGTGCACAAAAGCCTCCTTTGGATAAAGGGGAGCCTTTGGAATAACCCAGCTTACATCACATCCATGTTTTCGGGCATGACGAGAGCGGCGATGATGTAGAGCAGAATGCCCGTGCCGGTCAGGCCGAGGGCCGCCCAGATGAGGCGGACGACGGTGGGATCGATGCCGAGATACTCGGCAATGCCGGCGCAGACGCCGCAGATCATTCGGTTATTGCTTTTATACAGTTTCTTCATGAGAAGTTCCTCCGTTTCATTGATATTGGTTAGACGGCGCGGCGCGCCGATTGTTCCCGGAGACGGAAAAATTTTCAGAGGGAGAGCACGATGGGCTCGCCGCCTATGGCAAGCTGCTCCTCATAGATCTCAACAGGGCTGCCGTCGATGCAGTTCTGGTACACGCCGTTCGGCGCGGGGAAGCGGACAAGCGCCGACTCGCCGCGCAGGCTGAACAGACCGGCCATGCGCCGGCCGTCTTTTTCATATACGGCAAGCAGCACGTCATGCGGCAGCGCTGTGAGGGTATAGCTGCCCTCCGCGAAGATCGAATCGCGCTTCAGCTTGGCCAGATGTGCAAGGAACGCGGACTGGTCGCGGCCGGTGTTCCAGTTGATGGGGTCCTTGTCGAACAGCGACGGAACGTGCGTGCAGTCGGCCTCCTGTCCGTTGTAAACAAGCGTCAGACCACGCTGGAAGAACAGGAACGCCGTCCAGTTCCGGCGCATTTTCTCGTCCGGCAGGATATGGGCCGCGCGGGCGCGGTCATGGTTTTCGAGGAAGCGGAGCTTGACATAGTTATCGGGATAGAGCCATTCCTGCGCGTCGAGCCGGTCGGCGTACTGCGTCAGGCTGATCCTGCCCTCCAGATAGTCGCGGAAATAGGGATAGACGTCGTAATCATAGCCCGCGTCGAACGCCTGATAGAGCTCGGCGTCAGACAGGCTTGCGAAGCCCTGTGCGCGGGCAGCGACGTGGAAGCCGCGCTCGACCGATTCGCACAGCCAGAAGCAGCCGGGACGGACGGCGGCCACCTCTTCCCTCGCCTGCTTCCAGAACTCCAGCGGGACAAGCGGCGCAACGTCGCAGCGGAAGCCGTCGACGAGGCGCGCCCAGTATTTAAGCGTTTCGATCTGGTACTCCCACAGCTCTTTGTGGCTGTAATCCAGATCGGCCACGTCCCACCAGTCGCCGAAGCGGTTGCCGAGCGAGCCGTCCGGCTTGTGGAAGAACCATTCCGGGTGGTGCTCTGCCAGCCAGGAATCGGGCGACGTGTGGTTATAGACCACGTCGATGATGCACTTCATGCCCCGGTCGTGGATGGCGTCGACCAGATGCCGGAAATCATCCAGCGTGCCGAATTCGGGGTTCACGGCGCGGTAGTCGCGGATGGCGTAGGGGCTGCCGAGCGTGCCCTTGCGGTGCTTTTCGCCGGTCGGGTGAATGGGCAGCAGCCAGATGATGTCCGTGCCGAGCGCCTTGATGCGGTCGAGGTCCGCCTGCACGGCAGCGAAGGTGCCCGCTTCGGAATAATTGCGGACATAGATGGAATACAAGACCTGATTGCGCAGGGTCTTTTCGGTATCGACAGCCATAAAACAGCCTCCCAAACAATATTTCTATATCTGTATTGTACACAAATCATGGAAAAAGGCAAGTCGGCAAAATTCATAAAATCGGCGGGTGCAACTTCTACCGTTTTTCTGCGTCTGTAAAAGCAGATCACCAGATCACATTTTATGATAAAGGAGAGATCATTCATGAAAAAGCTTCTTGCGATTTTACTTGCAGCCGCGTGCGCGTTCTCGCTGGCGGCCTGCGCAGCTGCTCCGGATACCCCGGCAGCGGAGGAACAGCCGGACTGCATCAGCGACCCGACAACGCAGCAGCTGGCCGCACCGGTGGAGGCTGCCATGGCGCAGTATCCGAACGAGACGAAGTATACAGCCAGCAATGGTAACTTTGACTCTGAAAAGTACGACGAGGACTGGGACGCGTGGTGGGAAAGCTATCAGGAAAAGACCGCGGATATGACCGACCCCGCCGCCATGACGCACTGGTTCACAACCAGCATTCCGGCCCTGATGCAGGACGCGGGTAAGGAAAACCGCGTATGCTCGCCGCTGAATATCTACATGGCGCTTTCCATGCTGGCCGCCGTGACGGACGGCCAGACGCGGCAGCAGATTCTGGACGCGCTGGGCGCGGAGTCTCTGGAGCTGCTTCAAAAGCAGGCCGCACAGCTTTGGGCGGAAAACAGCTGGGACGATGGCCTCGTCACCAGCACGCTTGCAAACTCGATCTGGCTGCGGGATGAATACTCCTACAATGAAGAAACGCTGCAAAAGCTGGGAGAAGAATTCTATGCTTCCGCGTTTTCCGGGGAAATGGGCACTGACGCGTACAACAATATGCTGCGCGACTGGATCAACGAGCATACCGGAAATCTGCTGACCGAGCAGGCAAGCGGACTGGAGCTTGCGCCCGCGACGGTGCTGGCGCTGATGTCGACGATCTATTACCGTGCGTCATGGAGCGACAAATTTTCCGGCTCTGCCACGACGCAGGACGTGTTTCACGCGCCGGACGGCGATGTGACTGCGGATTTCCTGCACAGCAGCGATTCCAACACGGTGTATTACGGCGATGGCTTCTCGGCCATCGGGCTTTCGCTGGAGAACAGCGGCCGGATGTGGCTGCTGAAACCGGACGAGGGCGTGGATGCGGCGGAGCTGCTGCAAAACAAGGACGCGTTGGGCCTCCTGCTGGCAAACGGCAATTGGTCGCAGACGCAGCGTGCGCGGGTCAATCTGAGCCTGCCGAAATTTGACGTTTCGTCCGATCTGGACATTCTGGACACACTGGCGCAGCTCGGCATAACGGATGTGATGGACGGCACAAAATCTGATTTCACGCCGCTCACGACCGCAAGCGACTCGCTGGAACTGACGCAGGCCAAGCACGCCGCGCGCGTGAAGATCGACGAGGACGGCTGCGAGGCCGCAGCCTATACCATCCTTGGTGTCGAGGCGACTGCGATGATGGGGCCGGAGGATGAGATCGATTTCACGCTCGATAAGCCGTTTGTCTTCGCGATCACGGGAATTGACGGACTGCCGCTGTTTGTGGGACTGGTCAACCAGCCCGGTTGATGGAACCGGCTGTACGCCGCTGAGGAAGACTCCATATCGTAATTTCTGAGGCTGTCTGCCTGATGGCAAGCCGTGCAATCGCCTATCGCACAGGGGAACGCGCAAGCGTTCCCCTTAAATTCTAGGAGGGATTCAACGTGAAGAAAAGTCGCGAATCCTCGCATTATTTCTCGCGGCAGTATCCGCGTCGGCGGCAAATACGACTACCCGCAAGGCTGCAGATTTCAGGGACTATGACGATGCCGCAAGGGTCGTCCAGATGGGAACATACAATGGGCGCTGCTCTATGTTCAGGCCATGGCCGGCGCAGACTACATGCACGGCAGAGGCAAACTCCTCGCTCCGCCGGAGAAACATCAAGGGCAGTGTTCTCATCCGCACCGATAGCGGTTTTCTTGATACAAAAAGAAAAAATCCTCGAAATCGTGCTATTCCCCTTTATCGGGACACAACCTGTCACCCCCATGCGAGGGAGCGGAGGTATCCGCTCCCTCATTCTTTTTGCCGTCTTATGCCGGGCACGGAATGACCTCGCTGAGCGGCGGGAGCAGCTTCGGCTGTTTCTCATCCGGCTGCATGGCACTGTCCACTGTGCCGATGTCCCGGTAAATGATGCGGACAGACTGGCTGGAATTGCGGGAGTATTTTGTTTCCCGTTCACCGACCTCAATGCGCCGGATGAACAGCCGCAGCAGTTCGGGCGTCAGCGTGTCAATCGTTGTATACTGCTTTTCCTTTTCAATGAACGCATCCACGTTTGCTTCGCGCGCCTGAAGCTGTGCCAGACGTTGCCCTTTCTGCGGGATCTGTTCCTCCAGCATACGCTGCTCGTCCGAGTAATCGCCAGAGAGCATCCGGTACTGCTCGTCGGTCACGCGCCCAAGAACATTGTCTTCATAGAGTCGTTTAAACAGCTTGGACAGCTCTGCGCTTCGCTTTTTCATCGCGTCCAGTTCACGGAGGACACGGTTCATCTCTTGCCGCAGTTCCGCGCTGTTTTTCTGGTTGATATGCGCCGCGAATTGCCGCTCCTTCATTCGGGCGAAATGTGTGACCCGTCGGAGATCATCCAGAACGATCTGCGTGAGTTCACACTCCCGGATATGGTGAGCAGTACAGGCGGTTTTGCCCTTCTTGCCGTAGGTATAGCACTTGAAGTTGTACTCCACCTTCTTCATGGTGCTGGCTCTGTGCAGCACCAGCGGTTTTCCGCAGTCTGCGCAGAACACCAGCCCTGAGAAAATGTTCGGTTCATCCATGTGCTTTGCTGTGCGCTTCTTGTGCTGCCGAACCTCCTGCACGATCTCCCACTGCTCCTGCGAGATGAGCGGCTGGTGCGTATTTTTTACCAGACACTGTTCGCTTTCCGGCCGGTCGATCCGTGTTTTATTCTTGTAGGAAATGGTCGTCCGCCGCAGGCCAACCGTATGGCCCAGATACATGACGTTTTTGAGAATATCACTGACCGTCGTACCAGACCACGTACACGGATGCAGCGCATCGCACCCCTTGTGCGTTTTTCCGGCCTTCTGAAAGTAGTAATTTGCAGGTGTCAGAATATTCCGTTCCGTCAGAATCCGCGCGATTTGGCTCGGACCTTTCCCAGCAGCACAGAGGGTAAAAATCTGCCGCACAACCTCTGCCGCTTCCGGGTCGGGCTCAAGATGGTTTTCCGTAGTTTCGGATTTTCGGTACCCATAGGGTGGACGGCCTCCGAGCCATTCGCCGCGTTCAGCCTGCAGCTTTTTCACGGCGCGAACCTTCCGGCTCGTGTCCTTTGCGTGCAGTTCGTTCGCCCAGTTGCGGATGGGGTTAAAATCATTGCTGCTTTCCACCGCAGAATCTACGCCGTCGTTGACTGCAATGAACCGCACGTTCTTCTGCGGGAAATAAATTTCCATGTAGGAACCGACCTGCAGGTACTCGCGGCCAAGGCGTGATGTGTCTTTAACGATCAGGGTAGACACCTCACCAGCTTCGATCATTTCTATGATCTTCTTCCAGCTGGGGCGATCAAAATTTGTTCCGGAATACCCGTCATCCGCAAGAAAAAGTGTGTTTTCAAAGCCTTTATCCCGTGCGAATTTTTCTAACAGATCCCGCTGATGCTGGATGCTGTTTGACTCTCCGGCACGCTCGTCCTCCTGGCTGAGCCGCCCGTAGAGAATCGTATATTGTTGCTTCTGGCTTGCCATTGTAACCTCCTTTTCCGTGGGGCAAGCCGGTACGGTACGGCAAGTATACCGCATCAGCTGCCACAAGTCTACGAGAATTTTATGCGCTGTGCGCTTCCTTTTCCAGTTCCGCGTCGATGCAGGCAATCAGCTTGTCCGTCGGCGTTGCGGAAGGTTCTGCCGGAAATACAGACGTGATACAGAACCGTCTGCCGCCGATCAGCATCTCGCGCTGTTTTGTGATGCAGTCTTCTTCCATACAAGTTGTTGTGTCCCGGAAAACAGTTGCGACATCGCCATCCTCTGTTTGCCGAAGTTTTGCACACTCCGGCATATATCCGCCGAGAATACCGGTGTCTCGGTAAATCTCCCAATCCTTTTTCATAGGCCCCCTTTCTGCCTCTTGCATGGAGGCTGCTTTTATAGATGCTGTTCCATTGTCCAATCTTCATGGTCGTCCTCAGCATGACCGAGGGCGGTTTTCTTTTGCCGGAGCTTTCTCCGGCGCTTGCTGTCGATATACGCTGGCATAGTCGTTCCGTCATGCACCTGTACATCGTCCGTCATCTGCTCCACAGCACGGCCAAGGCGCACAGCGCCGCGCACAAGATTACTGCCGTAATCGAGATCCACGCGCAAAGGCGGATTTTCTTCTTCGATTCCTGTGCCACCGTAGAAATCTCCCGGTTGCTGCTCTCCGAAATTGAAGTCACAGCGTTCTGTGTACGCTCGGTCAGCTCTTTGCAGGCGGAAGAACACCTCGCGTTCAGGCTCCCAGCCTGTCTCTCGAACTCTGCTGCGCTCATCTGCATCGCGGTCAGGGCTTCCTGCGCTTCCCGCTTTGTCAGGAGCGTTTTCAGGTCCGTGCCCAACTGCATCTGCTGCCGGAACAACTTGTCCTGCATTTCGAGCATCGCACTCCAGTTCCGCTCCGTGACCATCACGCTGGTTTCCAACTGCTGTGCCTCGTCCATCAACTTTCTGTGCTGCGTCAACATTTCTTGTGTTGTCATTCTCCGTTCTGTATCCAAATTCCGCCTCCATATTCTCCTTCAAATATTTTCCTATGTGTAGTCTGCTGTAACGGCATTTGCGTCCGTCCGGTGTCGTGTAAGTAATATTTTTACGACTGTCCGTCCATGTGGCATCGTAACCCTCAGAGCGGAGCAGCGCCAGAAATTCTTTGCGGTTCCCGGCGTAGCGCATACATTCATCGATCACGCGCATGAGTTCAAACTTCCAGCTCTCGCCCTTGACTGCCGTGTAGTATTCCGCATTGGACATTCCTCGTGACTGCCACTGCTCATCTTTCTGGAATTTTGGCAACCCCAATTCCTCGCAAATCTGGTCATTGCGGACGCGCAGTTCCTGAATCTGCTTGTCCGCCATATGCACTTTTTTGCCGGTTTCAAAATTGACACTGTTGATAATACAGTGTGAATGAATGTGTTCCCGGTCAACGTGCGTACATACCAGAACTTCACAGCCCTCGAAGTATCCGACAAGTCTCCGCGCTGCTTCATGCGCTGTGCGCGGATCGATCTCCGCGCCTTTCGGAAAACTCTGTACCATGTGATAAAACATCACGCCGCCGTTTTTGTGATGCAGCAGCTTCGTACTGAGGAATTCGTCGAACGCCGTTTCCGGCTGGCAGCCGATGCCGCTGACGAGTGGCTGTTCATCCCAGAGCGTCTTATTTACTTGCGACACATACCGCATGACACTTTTCAGGCACCCGCGCGTCTGCGTCCCCGCTTTGTAGTTTACGAAATGGACGATTGCGATTTCGGCGCACCTCCTTCTTGGAGTTCCCGCAGAGCCGTGTTGATCTTGGCGAACTCCCGCGCAGCAGAATCCAAATTTGCGAACTGCACTTTCCCCATATTCGCCAGCACTGCCAGCTGATTGAGGTTGTTGCCAATGGCTTTCTGCTGCCGCAGGACATCCTTCAAGCCGTCGAGGATTACGATACGTTTTCCGAGACAGCAAGCGGTCACATAATCACTTTGCGTCATGTGCGCCTGCGCTGCTTTTCGACGGATTGTCTCTAAATCTTGTGCTGAAATTCTAATGCTGAATTGCTTATTTTTCCGCATATTTCCTCCGTTCTTAAAAGTGGGTACGGGCTTCTGCCCGACTTGAGGCATTTGGCAGGAAGCCGGTGCGCCGGCGACTAGCCAAATGCGATGCTGGCTCCTCCCAAACGGGTAATGTCATCAACTTAAGCCCATCATTTCAAAGTGTCAAAAAGCGGGCGTAAATATTAGTGAAAATGCCAATTGACAAATGCGGATTTATTTCAAAATCAAGATGATATTTTGATTTTGGAGTGATTTTCGTGAAAAGCTTGCCTTTATATCTTGAAATTGTTCGTCATATCCACAATACTATCTGCGATGAGCACTTTCTCCGCAGATCAATAAAGCGGCAGAGGGATTTTTCAAGGAGGCGTAAAATTAGCTTTACCGACTATATTTACGTAACGGTTCAGAACCTGAAAAGCAGTTTGCAGGCAGGGCTGAATGCGTTTTTTGACGCACAGAAGGATGGTCAGATCGAGTATTCCAAGCAAGCTTTCTCCAAGGGCAGGAAACGGATCAAGCCGGAAGCATTTCAGGAGCTTTTTCAAAGTGTTGTTGACAGTTTCTACGAAAAAGCCGAATTGGCTGACTGGAAAGGCTACCAATTGTTTGGGATCGATGGTACCCGGTTAAATCTTCCCTGCACAAATGAGCTGGCGGAACTGTATGGGATCCAGACAAGTCAGGGCGCGCCGCAGGTTCAGGCGCTTGTTTCGTGTATGTACGATCTGCTCAACGGTATGATCGTAGATACACGCTTTGCGCATTGCAGATCCAGTGAACGAGCTGCAGCAAAGGACATGATCGGCTCGTTTCGACTGCAGAACGTGTCAAACCCGGTGTTTATCATGGATCGCGGCTATCCTGCAGCTGAACTGATCGACGCATCGACGCAATTGGAAGCAGCGGACACAGCTTCATTATGCGCTGTCCCACAGAATTTCTGCGTTCCATGAAGCTTCCGGAACAGGACAACACGTTTGAGTACAAGTTTGCAAAGCTGAAGCACTCCCTGAAGCTCCGCGTATTGAAAATTCAACTTTCCAATGGAGATATCGAGTATTTAGCAACAAATATCTTTGATCCTCAAATAACTTTGGATGATTTCAAATGGGCTTACCATAAACGCTGGGGCATTGAAACCAAGTATAACGACGTGAAAAACAAGCTGGAAATTGAGAATTTTACAGGTTACTCTCCGGACGCGATCTTACAGGATTTCTATGCGACAATGTTTTTGGCCGATTTGGCCGGTGTCCTGGAATATGATCTCCGCGAAGAAATTGAGGCCGCACATATCAGGCCAGAGAACCGCTATACCTACAAGCTGAACGTGGCAATGACCATTTCAGAGCTGAAGAGAACGGTTGTAGAGATGCTTTCGACATCTTCCAGACTAAAACGGGAGCGTTTGTATGCGCATATGGTTGTTCGTCTCTCAAAGGCCGTTGTCCCGGTGCGCCCTGATCGCTCCTCTGATCGTCTGAAAAAACACAAATCTTTGAAATTCCCAAGCAACGTTAAGAGATGTTGAACCGCCTTAAGTTGATGACATTACCCGAACGGGAGGATTTTTTCCGCTGCGGCGGGGCTTCTCTGCGTTTGATTTCCGCATTGCACCTGCGTTTTCTGCGTTACCCGCACGTCGGCGCAACGTTGGCTTTTGTGCCGCTGCCGCGCACACACTCGCAGCCTGCCCGGAAAGCCGCACACAGCGGCGACACGCGGCTCACGGCGCGGTGCAGGCGCTTGGCGCACCCGCAGGGTCGATAGGGACGATTTTTTCCACAGTGGGAAGATCGGCACCATCGACCCTTTTCAGGCAGATGAGGCGCTCACCGTTGCTCTTTCGGAACGATACGGAAATACCGTTTTGCCTTAGAGCATCAACGCTTTTTCGGATTTGATGCGAGAAACTATTCGGTGTCCAGCCCTCGCTTCCGGCAGGGTCGATCTTTTCCAACAGCGCTTTGGCAGGGGCGCTGATCTCAGGCTCTTTTTGCAGAAGTTCAGAGAGAAGATTTTCAATCTGAAGCATTGAAATCTTAGAAGCTGTGCTGCAAGTTTTGCTGTCTTCAAGCAGCTTCCAGACGTGGTCGTCCTCACCAAATTCGAGTTTCAAAGTCCGATCTGGAATATCACGACCGGTACAATGCAGCGAGGCAATGTTGGCGAGGCGTGAGCTTTTTTGCAGGACGAAGGTTGAATCTGCCGCGCCGCTTAAGCCCGTCGATCCAGAGATCATGTTCATCGGATCATCATCGTGGAGCTTGCGCAGGTGGTGGATAAGCAGGATCGCGATGTGCCGACTGTCCGCAAGTTTTTTCAGAAGCCCGATGTCCTGATAGTCATTTGCGTACAGATTGCTGTCATTTCCTGTGCTACGAACGCGCTGCAAAGTGTCAATCACAA
>ERZ809296.854-NODE-854-length-41724-cov-5.887158_pt1 | contig 41724 bp, 28 predicted proteins | sample MGYA00520511_ERZ809296 | MGnify/ENA primary metagenome ERZ809296 (study PRJEB31576, sample SAMEA3212662) | Homo sapiens | biome: human-gut; feature: human gut; material: fecal | place: Sweden | collected 2012 ...
TCAGCATCTATCTGCATAAGCAGCAGCATCATAACGATGACAATAAGAAGTAACCCGCCCGGAAGCCACCCAGGCGGTTACTGTTGTCGTTATGACAGCTTAACCAATTGAGGGAGCAACCGTTACCAGTCACCCCTGATGGCTTCAGTATAGCCTAGAAAGGCCGTCCTGTCAAGGCGGCCTTTCTTTTTATGGCCGTTAGTAAGAAGTGAATCCCAGATCAGCCACGGAAATGCCAAGCCCATACTCTTGTAAAGATTCGTCCAGGCAGGAGAGCATCTCAGGAAATTTATGAGATAATACTTCTCCCCAATTTTCTTTCCATGTGTTAACAACGAACATAGAGTCACCAACAAATGAATGCTCATGATTTTCATCGGTCCATTCGTATGGTAGAATCATTTCTCCATCTGAATAGGAACTGGCATCGATATCTGCATAGATAACCCAGTTTTTAGATGTCCCATACGGAATATCGTAGTGAAAAATAGCTGCATATGATTTGGATTCAACGGGAGATGTAGTCAGTTTCAGAGAAACAACCTTACTTTCTGGGTCTAGAGTTGCAGTTAATTTACCACCTATATCTCCAATTTCATCAAGAGTGCAGAAGATTTTAGGTCCTGAGGATGGATTTTGATAGGTAATCCAATCGCCATAACTTCTAAAAAACTTAAAATGCAGAGAAACGAGCTCCTCTGAGTTTGACGTGTTTTCTTCTCCATTTTCTCGAATGTAATTGCAGAGCGTTGTATATGCAGGGTTGCGTTCTTGCGCTTGATGGTAGTTTATCACTTTTCCCCCGATAAAGATAACGGCGATAAGAATAAGAGTAGCCGCAGCAATGCGGCGGAAAAGACGGCCCTGAAAAAAGTTTTGAATACGCTCTCTGTGTTCCAATTGTTTCGCTTTTTTCTCTGCGGCGAGAGCCGCTTCCTCGGCACGTTTTTGGGCAACTCGTTCTGCCGCTTCTTTCCGCAACAGGTCCCAATCTACGCCAGCCAGTTCGTTTCTGTCTTTTTGGCAAGCGTGACAAACGCTTTCGCCCTGGTGGTTAATGGCACCGCAGGGACAGTACCACAGGTCTTCTGCGGTCTGGTAACCATATTGGCAGTCCATCCCAAAGTGCATCCTGTACTGGGTGGCCAGTTCAAAGTCATCCAGTTGTGTTTCCAGCGTCGTTTTGGCTGGGAGTGCTTTCCAGGCGCTGTTCGGTGCAGTCCAGATGCTGTTGTCCGAGAAGATCACTTCTTTCACAGAAGCGGTATAGGCCCGTGTGGAAGGATCGGAGAATCGGATCGGGTCTTGACTGCCCCAGTAGGCGTCTCGTGTGACCTTCAAATCCAGATATTGATAGGAAACTGGTTCGCCCAATGGATTGCCTACGGTATCTAACGGAATCAGCGCTACCGTAGCCGCTTTGATGGACTGGTCAGAAATGCTTTGCAGCTTGAGCTGGCCCAAAATTCTTCCTGTCTGGGTATCTTTCAGCAAGGCACCCGCCGCGATCAAGACGGGAGAACCGGGGATATATAAGTTTTCCTCCAACGAAAACAGCTTGAGGTATCGTTCACTCATGGAATGGCACCTCCTTATAGTGCAGGCAGGTCATCGTTCGGGAGAACGGCTCCTACCTGTCCATTTCGTCTGTCCGGCAGAGCCATGACCATTGCCCAACCGCACAAGCCCAACCAGAAGCACCACCAAAAATAGTCCTCCCCGTTGTGTCCTTTCATGTCCGCGATTTCTTGAAAGCGTTTCGCTGCTGCCCAGCTGGCTATGAATGCCATGAACACGACGAAGAGAATCAATATCGCATACACCATGCTATCCTTCCTCCCTACTTTTTAATGGGAACTTATAAGAGAAAGTATAACAAGAAAAAGTCGATGATTTCAGGAATAACTCCAGGAATACTGATTTTGACTTTGATACACTTTGTCCAGAAATACTGGAAAAAGTGTGAGAATCATGTACTTACTGGGGATCGGCGAAAAACTGAAACAACTGCGAAAACAGAAGAAACTCTCTCAGGTGACGCTGGCAGAGCGGCTGGGCGTATCAAAATCTGTCATCAGCGCCTATGAGAACGAGGTGCATCTGCCGCCGTATGATGTGCTGCTCAAGCTCTCGCGCATCTTTGGGGTGAGTACGGATTATCTTCTGGGAGCCACCAGCAACCGGACGATCAACGTGGATGGTCTGACCGAGATACAGGTGGAAGCATTGACAAACATCGTGCGGGAATTACGGGAAACAAATCGGGGAAGCGGCCAGTAAGTTGGGCCGCTTCCCCGTTACGTTTTCTGTTAAATGGAAGGCTTCTTATTAAGACGCAGCGCAATGACTTGCAGAACCTGTCGAACTTTGGTATACTGGCACCAAGCTATCCTGATCCGAAAGGGATCCTGGAGAAAAGGCGGTCTGCTCTCTGAAACCGGGGGGCACTTCTGTCGTCCCCCGACTGAGAGGAAGGGGGGAGGCCCTATGGCTATCGTTTCTTTGATCTGCAGTATCATTTCTGCAGGCTGCGCGGTATTCGGTGTTGTTTTCAGCATCTATCTGCATAAGCAGCAGCATCATAACGATGACAATAAGAAGTAACCGCCCGGCCTAGCCTCCGAGCGGTTACAGTCATCGTATGATGATTTAACTATCTGAGAGAGCGACCGTCACCAGTCACCCCTGATGGTTTCAGTATAGCCCAGAAAGGCCGTCCTGTCAAGACGGCCTTTCTTTTTCAGAAGGGAGTATTTTTATGTCTGAGCAAAGAAAAAGCTATCTTACCAAGAGTCTCTTTCTCGCAGTGGCTGTTATCCTCATTGCCATCGTGGCCCACCAACCGGGCTACCCCTCCATCACCAAACAGATCGAGAAAAGCCAAGACCTTCCCTCTGGAAGCGTAGAGCCGTTCTTTGTCAAATCCTTCCCCGACGGCCAAGGAATTTTGGTGGCGTTTTCCAACCAGGAAAAAATGGGGATCGCCGAGTTTTCGTCGATCGAAAAACCGCAGCTCTTATCTGCGGTCAATCATTTGCCTACCAGAGCCTCTGACGTGTGGGTCACGACCGTTGGTTCCGGAAGCGCTTGCTATCAGCTGTTCCTGGTGAACAATGAGGCAGTGAAATACATCCAATGGCGTGTTAATGATGAAGCATGGTCGGAGCTTCCTGTTGCGACTTACCCGGATATCGTTCTGTTTCCTCTTCCAGATGATGGGGGAGAATATGAGTATCGCATATTAGATGCTTCTGATCAAGAAGTTCAATAAGCATACAAAAGCCGACACAGAAATCAAATCTGCGGCAGCTTTTCTCTCTCGTGCTATTTTTGCTTCTAACTTTACCGTTTTTGAAAATCCCTTGTAGAAAACAGTAAAGTTCTGTAAACTTCTGATTTGTTGGAAGAGAGATTCCAGCAGAGAGTTTATATAGGGAGGATTCAACCATGAAACGAGCACTCTGTCTCCTGCTCAGCTTGCTGTTTTTGCTGAGCTTAGCAGCATGCAGCCAAACCCAACCGGAGGAAACCAAACCAGAAACACCCCAGGCAGAAAGCCAAACCACAACAGAAATCGTCAGCGAACCTGAGCCAGAACCGGAGAAGCCCATAACCGCTTCGGATATCAATGTTCAACGGCAGAACTCTTCCAAAAAGGATAGCAGTGGCCAGGTGATCTGTGAGCATTACTATGACCTGGTCGTTGTGAAAGGAGAGAGTGAGGTTGCCGCCGCTATCAATGCAGCGTTCCAGGCAGATTATGAAGAATTCTTGAGCAAGAACAACGAGGTGGAACAATATCTTTCCGAGGGTTTTCAACCCACACCGGATGCCCCGTTCTTTTTTACAGTAGAAGCAGAAGTAACCAACACCGAAGATAATGTGTTAAGTGTTCTATATTGTGAAAAATGGTATATGGGTGGCACAAGCAACATCAGTTATCGCGGCTTAACGTTCGACTTGGAGAGTGGAAAACCTCTCAATATGGAAGATGTTTTTCCGTTGTCCAGCACAACGGTCTTAGACTGTGTCAAAAATACATTAGCTTACTATATTTATCAAGATAATCTCTCCCTTGATACTAGTGAAGAGCTGTTACAGCCAGAAAGCTATTGTATCCAGAATAGACAATTGGTCTTGTGTTTTGATTCCTATACTTTAGGCAGAGATGGCACTACAATTGCCTGTCCCATTACATTAGGCGGGCAAATGAAAACAGCTGCAGAACAGAGATCGATGCTGCAGAAAAATGAGTGGATTGGTTTTTGGTGCGCCTCAGAAGACAATGGTCAAGTATCCAGATTAGTAATGGACATGTCGTTTGAGACAGATGGTTCCTGTTCCGTTGCATTTGGTTTTCTGGAAACAGAATTTGATTTTGTTGGTACAGGAACCTATCAGCTTTCCGATGACCACATCCTTACCATGAACCTTTCTATCAGTGATGTTTATGAGGAATCCGAAAGCTACGATGCGACCTATCAATTTGAGGTATTTTCCGGAAACGATGAAAGTATTCTCATTCAGCCCACCGATGATAATAGTCTTTATGGACAGAGCAAAGGAAGTACCGTGCTCATCATTCCCTACGACACATTCTTCTCTTAAAGCATTCTATAAAAATTTCCGCTGTGTATTGACTGCACAGCGGAAATTTCTTTATTAGCGTATGATTTTTACAGCACCTTGGAGAGGAACACCTTCGTCCGTTCCTCTTGGGGGTTGGTGAAGATCTGCTCTGGCGTATTCTGCTCCAGAATTTTGCCGTCGGCCATGAAGAGGACGCGGTCGCCCACCTCGCGGGCAAAGCCCATCTCGTGGGTCACGACAACCATGGTCATGCCTTCCTGTGCCAGCTGCTTCATGACGTCCAGGACCTCGCCGACCATCTCCGGGTCCAGGGCGGAGGTCGGCTCGTCGAAGAGCATGAGCTTGGGCTTCATGGCCAGGGCGCGGACGATGGCGATGCGCTGCTTCTGGCCGCCGGAGAGCTGGTTGGGGTAGGCATCGGCCTTCTCCACCAGGTTCACGCGCTCCAGCAGCTCCATGGCCAGCTTGTCGGCCTCCTCCTGCTTCATCCGGCCCGTCTGGACGGGGGCCAGGGTGATGTTTTTCTTCACGGTCATGTTGGGGAAGAGGTTGAAGTGCTGGAAGACCATGCCCATTTGACGGCGGACGAGATTGATGTCCGTCTTGGGGTCGGTGATGTCCGTGCCCTCGAAGGTGATGGTGCCCTTGGTGGGCGTCTCCAGCAGGTTCAGGCAGCGCAGGAAGGTGGACTTGCCGGAGCCGGACGGCCCGATGACCACCACTTTCTCGCCGGGGCTGATGTGGGCCGAAATATCGTCCAGGACCAGGTGGTCCCCGAAGGACTTGGAGAGGTTTTTAACGTCGATCACTTTGCCGCAACCTCCTTTCCAGTTTACCCTGGAGCCAGGTCAGGATGATGACCAGGACCAGGTACATCGCCGCCGCGCCCAGGTAGGGGTAGGTCACGCTGTAAGTCTTCGCGCCCACGGCCTTGGCCGCGTACAGCAGCTCCTTGCCGCCGATGACGGTGATGAGGGCGGTGTCTTTGAAGAGGGTGATGAACTCATTGCCCAGGGCCGGCAGAATGGCCTTAAACGCCTGGGGAATGACGATGAAGCGCATGGTCTGGAAGTAGTTCAGACCCAAAGAGCGCCCTGCCTCCGCCTGGCCGGGGTCCAGGGACATGAGGCCGCCCCGGATGATCTCAGCGACGTAAGCGCCGGAGTTGATGCCCAGGGCGATGGTGCCGATGACGGTGAAGTTCCGGCTGCTGGCGAAGATGATGCTGCCCATGATGAGCATCTGGACGATCATCGGCGTGCCGCGGATGACGGTGGTGTAGATGGTCCCAATGGTGTTGAGCAGGAACAGGATGGGGTTGTGGCGGCCGGGCCGCTGCTGGTCGTGGGCCGTGCGGATGACGGCGACGATCACACCCAGAATAATGCCCATGATGAGGGCCAGGACCGTGACCTCAATGGTCATGCGCAGGCCAGACAGATAGAGCTTCCAGCGTGCCCCATCAATGAAGGCCCGGTAAAAATTGACGAAAAAGTCCTGGTAGAAGGGCAGATCCACATGGGCTTGGAGCTGCGCAGACAGGTCGGCATAGAGCTGTGCCCAGTTCACGGACATTCTCCTCTCTCTTTTGAAAAGTCAAAGCAGGCGGCCAACAAAGACCGCCCGCTTTGCGTGGGGTTCCGTTTCGGTGAAACTGATTGCGGGATCAGTTGGCAGCCTCTGCGGGAATGTACTTGTCAATGATGCTCTGGACGGTGCCGTCGTCGATGAGCTCCTTCAGAGCGCCGTTGATGGCGTCCAGCAGAGCGGTGTTGCCCTTGGCCACGCCGATGGCGTAGTCCTCGTTGGCAAACTCGGTGTCCAGAATTTTCAGACCGGGGTTGGCCTTCACATACTCCTGGGCGGGGGCGTTGTCGATGACGACGCAGTCCACCTGGCCGTTGAGCAGGGCCTTGACAGCAGTGGCGCCGTCGTCATAGGCGGTGACGTGCTCTTCGCCGAAGCCGCCGTTTTCAGGGGTGTCGGAGCAATAGATGTAGCCGGTGGTGCCGCGCTGGGTGCCGATCATCTTGCCGTCCATGTCGTCGATGGACTGAATGTCGGAGTCCTCAGGCACGATGACGACCTGCACGCCCTTGGCGTAGCTGTCGGAGAAGTCCATGACGGCCTGGCGCTCTTCGTTCACGGTCACGCCAGCCATGACCATGTCGCTCTTGCCGTTCTGGGCGGCCAGCAGGGCGGCGTCGAAGTCCATGTCATCGACCTGCAGCTCCAGGCCCAGCTTCTTGGCGATGGCGTCAGCCACTTCGATGTCGATGCCCTCGAAGCTGCCGTCGTCTGCGACCATTTCATAGGGGGGGAACTGGGCGTTGGTGGACATGGTGAGCTTGCCGGCGGTGACGGTGGTCAGGTCGCCAGCGGGCTCGTTGGTGGCAGCGCTGTTGTCAGCGTCGGCAGCAGGATCCGTGGTGGTCTCGCCGCCGTTGCCGCCGCAGCCTGCCAGGGACAGCACGCCGACCAGCATGGCGGCGGCCATCAGGACAGAAAGCAGTTTTTTCATGATACAGTAACCTCTTTTCATTTTTGTTCTGCGTTTACAAGATCGAGAACAGAACACATTATACACAGTATGCAGTCCCCTTGCAAGGCCTTTTCCTAAAAAATCGAAAAAAGACAGCGCAGAAACCCTCTGCGCTGTCTTACTTTCGAGAATTTATGCAATTTTTTATGAATACTGCATGAATTCAAAAAAGTTGCACCAGAAATTACTGGAAGCTGGCCTTTCTCTTCTCCAGGAAAGCGGACAGACCTTCCTCAGCGTTGGGGTTCATGCGGGCAGCGGCCTGCATGGCGGTCTCTTCCTTCAGCAGCTCCTCGAAGGTGGTCTCGTGGGCCTTGTTCATCAGAGCCTTGGACATGGTGTAGCAGTTCAGGGGGCCCTTGGCGATCTTGTTGGCCAGCTTCATGGCCTCTTCCATCAGCTGATCGGCGGGGACGACCTTGTTGGCGATGCCCAGGGTCAGCATCTCGTCGGCCTTGACGGCACGCTGGGTCAGCATCAGCTCCTTGGCGCGGTTGGGGCCAACGACGCGGGGCAGCAGATAGTGGCAGGCGCAGTCGGGAATCAGGCCCACCTGGCCGAAGGCCACGATGAACATGGCGTTGTCAGCCACCAGTGCGATGTCAGCGCCCATGACCAGAGAGGTGCCGGCACCGGCGATGGCACCGTGAGCAGCAGCGATGACGGGCTTGGGGAAGGTGTTGAGCAGGGTGGTAAACTCGCCGGCAACGGTCATGAAGTCGAAGAAGGCGGGCTCAGTGTTGATGGTCTTCATCTCAGCGATGTCGCCACCAGCGCAGAAGGCGCGGCCCTCGCCGTTCATCACGACGCAGCGGACAGCAGCGTCGTCCTTTGCGGCGTTGAAGGCGGTGGTCAGATCGGCGAAGATCTGCTTGTTCAGAGAGTTCATAGCCTTGGTGCGGTTCAGGCTGATGACGGCAACGGGGCCCTCAACGCGATACAGTACGGTTTCCAGTTCCATTGGTAAATCGCTCCTTTGATAATATTTCATAGGTAAAAGAACGCTGGGCAAATGCCCATGCTAGTACAGGTTAAATTATAACACACCGCCGAAGCAATGAAAAGAGAAACTTTTCCCCGCCCCGGAAAAATCCATCGGGCGGGGAAATGCAGAAAAATTCGTTCTTACTGTTACTGATACCGCGTCCAGTCCGGTGCGCTGGTCAGCTTCGTCCATGTCTCGTTGACTGCGCCCTTGCGCTCAAACTCATGGCTGTTGGTCGCCTCCTGTACGGCGAGGTAGTGCCAGTCGGACGGCTTGTTGTCTGGCCAGACAACCATCGTGCGCAGCAGATCCTTCTCATCCTGCGGCATACGGCAGAGCACACGGTTGATCATCGTCATCGCCTCCGCGCGGGTGATGTAGGTGTCGGGGCGGAAGGTGCCGTCGGGATAGCCTGCGATCCAGCCGAAGGCCACGGCTCTCTCGATCTCTGCTTCCGCCCAGTGGCCGGAAATGTCGGAGAAGCTGTTGCTGGTGTTGGTCGGCTTGGTGTTAAAGCGAGCGCAGATCGCGGCAAACTCCGCGCGGGTGATGGGCGCGTCGGGAGCAAAGGTCTCCGCGCTACGTCCCTTCACGATGCCCAGCTTTGCCATGGTGGAGATCGCCTTGTTGAACCACTTGCCGTTGGCCACGTCGGCAAAAACATTCTCTGCCGTCAGGTTGCCGTCGCGGGTGTCCGCTTTGAGCAATCGGAAGAAGATCGTCGCCGTTTCCGCGCGGCTGATGTTCCCCTGCGGGTGAACGTTTCCGTCCGGGTAACCGATCACATAGGCATCGTGGTCGTCGCCGTTGAGCATATCCGGCACACCGGTCGCCACCCAGCCGGCATAAACGGTCTGGTCGCTGGTCATGGTGACGCTGGTGATCTTGTTGGTCAGCTCCTCATCGGTGTACCAGCCGGTAAAGGTATAGCTCTCGCGTGTCGGGGTCTTATCGAGCGTCACCTTCGTGCCGGAAGAACAGCTTTCGTCCTTATAGGACGTGCCGCCGTTGGACTCATAGTGTAGTATGTACTTGGTAGAGCCGCTGGATGAACCTCCGCTGCCGGACGGTTGAGTTGGCGTAGACGTATCCTTTTCATATAGCAGTGCGAACGGAGAGAAGGAGTCAACTGCGAACTTAACGAATTTCTGTCCGCTGATTGTAACCGTTTCACCTGTCAGTTTCTCCGGAATACGAGTGGTCAAAAGTTCATTCACATCAGCGTCACTGTCGCGGTCGATGCCTTTAAAGTGGATGATATGGAACTCAGAGTTTGACTTTGCATCGCTGGGGACCGGCCAGTACAGGTTCATTTTCTGACCAGCATCCATGGTAACGTAGGTATTGCCGTTTGAGGTATCAACCAGATCGAGATAGCGGAACTGATATGAATACTTGCCTTCGGTGTTGGAGGTTCGATTGATGTACGCACTTAAAAGTGCATCATCCAGACTGTGATCGACCATCAGTTGTACATCGTGAGAGGAGGGTACGCTGATACCGCTGTTATTGATATAATACCGCGTGTCTGTCTGTGCAGTGCTGACAAGCATGATATCCTTTTCCTGCGGATTAACTCTTGGAATCGTGTTGTTCTCGATAGCACGATAAGTCGTATCATTGTTGCCGCGGACCTTCAGCGTGCCAGTGCCCAGCTTGATTGGACGGGTGAAGGTCTTCTGGCCATCCGCGGTTGTAAAAGTCGCCTTGTATATCTGTTCATCCAGCAGACCCTGATACACGCTGATCTTGTAGTTGCGGAACTGGTCGGTGAGCAGCGCCTGAAAGTTCGATTCAGTCATGACCGAGCCGTCCGCACGGGTGAACTGTACGCGGGGGACGGTCTCCTCGCCGCCGTCGATCTGGCGGAGCTTGTAGACATAGACCCGACGTCCGTTCTCCATAACATGGCTCTTGCTTTCATCGCTGTACAGCTCCAGACTCCAGCTGCGCATTGTACCGTTGTCGTCGTCAGGGGTCAGTCGTAGTTTGCCGCTCAAATCAACCGGGTTTTCATCTGTACCGCCGAGCTTTGTGTTAATATCGTCCGGCAGAGTGATATAGAAACCGATCTCCGGCAGATCATTCGCAGCAAACTTGCCATCTTCACCGATCACGCCGTGATAGCCGTCACCGCCGACATAAACCGTCAGGTTCATCGGTGCGATTTTAACGGCATACGCTTCATCCGGCTTCCACTGCGCGTAAACCGTCATGTTGTCGGTTACGTCGGTCTCAGCGGTAAATACCGCACCTGCACCATCAGCCTTGGTGTTCCAGCCATTGAACAGGTAGCCGGTACGGGTCGGATTGGTCGTCGGCAGATCAAAGTGATTTACAGCACCGTCAACCTTGTCCTGCACCATGATACGAGGGTCGGCCTCGGTATCGCCACCGTTCTTATCGAATATGACACGGACACCATTGGCCACCTGCCACATATAGTAATTGTCCGTACCATCGGCATCGGCCATGCGCTTGAGGAACCAGCCGTCTCCCACGGCATCGGCATTGCCCAATACAAACACATCCTGTGCGGGGGAATCGATGTTTTTCTTGGAAAGAATATAGTTGTCACCCAGTGCAGGCTTTTTCAAAGTCTGCCAGTCAGCGGGGGCCACCGTGTTGACCGTGGTGGTGCCGGTGGAAAGGCCCTTGATTTGTACAGGAATCGTACCGGTATCGTAGTTTGCACCGGGCGCTACTGCCGGCAGACGCAGTTCACCATTGTCCGCCGTATAGTTATCCTGAAGTAAGGCCCAGCCCATCAAAGCCATAACACCATCGTTGGTTACCGCACCACTCAGGTTGCTTGTGCCGTGATTGATCAGGTGGCCGTTGGAGCCGATTTGCGTAGTGCCGTTGACAAAAATATCGTTGTAATTGTCGGTCTGGCTGTGCAGCTGCTCCCAGGTGCCGTTAATGACAGTATCGCCCCAAATCCAGACCTGACCGTTATCCGTGGTCAAGGTGCTGCCTTCCTCTACCATCAAGCCGGCATTGCTGGTCATAATATGGGCAGTCACTGCGGAATTGTTTGTGATATTGACTTGCGACATTCCCTTGATGAACGGAATGGTTGCCTCACAGTCATAGACATTCGCAACCGGGAATTCGGTCGAGTAGGAGCTTGCCTGTGTTCCGCGGATACCGGTGCGGATTTTCGGCTTTCCGGTGACATTAATGGAAGACCCGGCCGGTACAGTTTTTTGATCGGTAGCCATCACAAGGCCCACATCGCCGCCGTTTACCGTTACGGTCACTGGGCCTTTGGCGGTAGCTGGGATACCTCTTTCCCACAGACCGAAAAGATAGCCTTCATCATATTCAGTATCATACTCGCTGTTTTTCAGCTCAACATCGGTTGCATTTACTGTAACAGAGCCCTGGACAACGGAATCACTTGCACCGAAAATATTCTGCACATGAGATCCGTGGGCATTGATCGTAATATTGCCGCCTACGTTACCGCGCAAGGCTCCGTAGATTTCCGGCAGATCATACGAGTCGGGTGTAGTTCCTTTGTCCCATGCCCATGCATTTTCATAGGTGTCGATCGTAATGTTGCCGTCTACCGTATAATTGCCCTCAACGCCGGGATAGAGAGCAAAGCTATTGCCTGCGCCGACAATCGGCCAGTTGCCACCTAACCGCAGAATCCGATCGGTATTCTTATAAGCAGGATTACCTGCAATGATATGCAAATTACCGCGAATGATGGATTTCTCCAGCGGCTCCTCCGTACCGACAATGCCCGCTACACAGCCTGCACGAACATCCAGCGTGACATCCCCCTTCATTTCGCAGCCGTATGTGCCTTCAATTGCAGGAGACGCGGTACTATTTTTGTTGTCATAAATCAGCGTAGCATTGCCGCCGACATACACATCGGGGATGTTTGTAGCATCGCCGCTGGTACCATCACCCTTGACGCAGCCGGGGTTCAGGTGGTTGCCGCCCTTCATTTCAATATCACCCGTGATCTCCAAGTAGGTGTCACCCTCAACGGAGCCTTGATACGAGCCGCCGATCACATCGTGCAGACCACCAGAAGAGGACGGGTTAATATAACCGCTTGCCGCAATCACCACATAGGTGCTGGCTACTGTTGTTTTGTAACCGCCGCCGTAGAGCGTTTCGCTCAAATGGATCTGACCGTTTTCGGTGAAAATCGTCCGGTAACCGTTGCAGAACAGTCTGCTGCCGGTCACATTGACATTATCAAAGGTGCAGTCGCCGTTCAGAATTCCATACCAGTGAAAGGAAAGTTTCTTCATTCCCCCCTCGTCGCTCTTTACCGTAATATGCTTGTCATCAACGCCAAAGGTTGTTGTATAGCTTCCCCCTGCGGTAACTGGTGCATTCAGGTTGGCTTTCAGAACAATGGTCGCTTCATCCTCGGTGCTTGCCGCAATCTTCGTCAGCGCATTACTGAGATCTGTATCATTCGACACTTCATAGGTAGTAACCGTTTTGTTGTCACCTGCGCTGTCCTCTGCGGCCAGGGCCGTGGTCGGGAATAGTCCGATCACCATGCAGAGCGTCAGCAGGATGGATACTAGTTGTTTTTTCATAAGCTCTCCTCTCTTGTCACGTGGGAAAATGGTATATAGGAAAGACTGACCCTTCGCAGTTCTAGAACGTCACCGCCAGGGGCCACAAAACAACGTCATTTTACCACCGTCTCCCCCAAATAGTCAATGCACTGTCGTTAGAAAAACCAACGATACTGCAATGTTTATAATGGCACCGTCATTGGTTAGACTAAACACAAGGGCGGTGAGGCTATGCGAGAGAAAAAGGAGATCAACATTGCGGTCGGAAATCATATCCAACTCGTTCGGGAAGAGGCAGGGTACACGCAGGATACCCTCTCGGAATTACTGGACATCACGCCGAACCACCTCAGCGCGATCGAGCGCGGCGTTTCCGGGATCTCCCTGGAAACATTGCAGCGCCTGTGTCTCCTGCTTGGCGTCAGCGCAGACCGGATCTTGTTCGGCCTGGACGCACAGGAGCAAGAAGCCCTGGCCATTGCACGCCGCATCACAGATCTAAAACCAGAAAACCGCAAGCAGATCCAAGACCTGCTCTCGATCATCCTAGATATGCTATGACAGCAAAAAAGTTCCCCGCCCGGTGTATTTTCCCGTGGCAGAGAACTTGACAAAAAAAGATTTCCCTGTTACCATAAATATAAAGAAAGGGCGCTGCGACAAGCGGTTCAGCCCGAAATGGTGTTATTGGACATATCACTTATGTCAACAAAACCGTCACTTGGCCGAGTGGCGGTTTTGCTTTTTTATTCTGATCGTCACGGTAAGTCCGAAGACATGCAACGTCAAAATAATCGGCATAGGCGTCACCTCCTTTCGGAGGGAGTGGCCGAACCGCCTGCCGTATGATCACAGCGCTCTTTCCTGCCCTGGAAACAGGGCAGACTTATTTTAGCATAGGATAGGAGAGCTTGTCAATTTTGCTCGAATCCCCCTGCGGGGCTTTGCGGGGGTGGCCCCGGAGCTGGTGCTGGCCTGGGCCGGGGTGCTGCTGCTGGCGGGGATACCGCCGGAAAAGCTCCCGGCTTCGCGTGCGTGATCTCGATTGGAAATAATTATATAAGTGTTATAAACAGCTTGTCATGTGATAGAGAAGCTCTGGCGGCCCTCGTTGAGCAGACGGCAGGCGATTGCTGCCACCTCGCTACGGAGGATCTGGCTGTCTGGCGCAAAGTGGTGCGCCTCATCGCTGCCCGCCAGGACGCCCAGACGGTAGAGCAGGTAGATGTCCGCCGCGTTCGCATCGTCCATCGCCACATCGGGGATGGAGCCGTCCGGCACGGTGTTGATCGGCTGCACCGTTTTCTGCATTGTCTCACTGCTGCGATACACCGCCGCGAAGAGCTGGGCAAACTCAGTCCGGGTGATCTTCGCGTTGTAGTCGGCGTACTCCCACGGCAGATCGTGCGTCTTTGCCCAATCAATATAGACCTGATACCACGGCTGCCCCTGTCGGAAGCTCTGCCCCTCGTCTGCGGCCATGCGGACGGCCAGGGTGATCGCCTCGGCGACGGTCATGTTCGCGTTGGGGGCAAAGGTCCCGTCCTCCATCCCCTTTAACAGACCTTTGTCGGCCATGCTCTGGATATACGGGGCATACCAGTCGCTCTCATCCACATCCAGAAAGCTGCCGTACCGGGCGTAGCGATAGGTGGTCTCGGCGGAGTCCGACCGGATGGAGGCTGTCCTGCCCTCGGCGTCATAGGAGAATTCCTGCCAGCGTCCATCCTCGGAAGTCGCACGCAGGAGCTGTCCCTTTTCATTATAAGTATACCGGCAAGAATATTCGTCCCGTTCCCAGGAGATGAGCCGTCCCTGCGCGTCGTAGTGGAAGGTCGTGCGCGGTGTCGTGCTGTCGCCATAATAGGCCCCGAGGAAGCAGCCCCTGTCGTCGTAGTCATAGCGCACACGCACGGGTTCCCCCCAGGAGGGAGTATCGGTATAGGCGATCAGATGCCCTGCATCGTCGTAGCTCCAGGTGCAGGTATTGCGGCCCCAGATCTCGCGCTTCGTCAGACGGCCCGCTGCGTCGTAGGTATACTGCACGCCGTCGTCGGTCGCGTTCCCGTTTTTGTCCAGATCGACGATCTGAATCGGACGATCTTGGGCATCGAAGGTGGTGCGAAGCAGGGGCAGACCGGTGTCTGCATCGACTTTTTCACCATAGGTCCGGCCCTCGGCATCGGTGCCGTAGCGATAGGTGAAGTGATAGCGGATCGGTCCGCCCATCCAAATATCATCCACGAGGTTCGTGTAGTCGATCAGCCGCCCCTGCTCATCATAGACACAGGACTGGCTCGCATCCGAAAGAAGCGCCCCGTCAGGCGTGTAGCAATGGCGGAAATGAAGCTCCTTACCAGAGGAGTACGCCCGACCGACGATGTCACCGTGTTCATTATAGGTCTCGCTCTGCCACTCCCCGCTGTTGATGCCCCTGGTCTTCTTCTCGCGGACATACCAGACAGAGCGGTCGTAGACGAGGCTGGCACCGCCTGTACCCCAGCCGTACATCTCGCCGTTTGTCTCTGGATCACTTGGCTCTGTGGGGGCTTTCGGTGGGACAAACGGCTCCATCGGGGCCGTGGCCGCAGCGCCAACACCCAGACCCAGGGCCAGCACCCCAGCCAGAAGTCCGGCCAGGAGGATCGAATGCAGGTATCGTACCATAAAAATCCCTCTCTTTCCCTGTCTTATTACGAACAGGATAGCATATTCTGCCGATAAGGTCCAGTATTTCGCCTGCTGTCCGAGAAAGCGCTTTCTGCTTGCAGAACCTGTCGAACTTTGGTATACTGAGTGTAAGCTATCCTGTCCCCAAACAGCAGTATCATAACGATGACAAAAAGAAGTGATGAACCGCTCCCTGTCAAGTAGACAGATGAAAAAACAAAAAGTTTTTCCAGGATTTCAGAAATGAGGTCCTGGTTTTCTTTTATGCAGCTTCCAGCAAGCTGCGGTAATCCATTGGTGCAAGGCAATTTAGCCGGTGTTGACGTCGCTGGTGGTTGTAGTAATGGATAAATTGGCCTACAGCATGAACAAGTTCCTCATAGGTTTCAAATACGAGCTGGTTGTTGTTGTGCCTGCCAATTGCAAAGGAAACAATATCTCTGCTCTTCAAGTCCAGAATAGCGCTGAGATAGGCTTTCTCGCCCCTGGCACCATATTTCATTTCTGTAACATCGGTACACCACTTCTTATTTACCGCGTTAGCTGTGAATTCTCTTCTCCCCTATCCCCAAAAGGGCATAGACTCTTTTCCTGCCCTCTTTACGAACCCGCGATTTTTCGGTACAATAAGGCAGATCATTTCTTCCCATGAAAGGAGGCCCTGCCCATGGCAAAAGACTTGCTTCTGCCCGGCAATATCATCGGCCTGCACCGCAAGGCGGTGGAAAAACTGTCCAGATCCGGCAACGGCGACGCCGCCCTGCTCTATCTCTGTCTGGCTGCGGGCCAGACCAGCGGGGCGCTCCCCTGGGGCGCGGAGCGGGTGGAAAGTGCCCGCAGCGTTCTCATCCAGCTGGGCCTGCTCCGCTCGGACACGCCGGTGGCCCCCCAGCGGCCCGTGAAACTGGCCGACGAGCGGCCCCCGGAGTACACCAGCGAGGACATCGCCCAGGCCATGAACAACGAAAAATTCAAGCCTCTGGTCCAGGCCATGGAGCATCTGCTGGGAAAGATCCTCTCCCCCTCCGACCTGAAAATTTTGTATATGATCTATGACTTCCTGGGCCTGCCCCCGGAGGTCATCCTGACCCTGGCGGGCTGGTGCAACGAAAAGGCCAAAAAGGGCGGCCCCGGCCGCACCACCACCCTGCCCCTGATCCGCCGGGAGGCGGTCAAGTGGGAAAAGGCCGGCATCACCACCCTGGACGCCGCCGACGCCCACCTCCAGCGCATGAGCCGCCTGGACAGCCGGGGGGCCGAGATCCTTCAGCTCCTCTTTGGCGAGAGCCGCACCCCCGTGCCCCAGGAGCGGGACTATCTGGAGAGCTGGATCCGTCTGGGCTTTTCCGACGAGCTGCTGCTCCTGGCCCGCGACCGGACCCTCTTCAACCTCCAGGAATTCAAGTGGAGCTATATGAACAGCATCTTGAACCGCTGGCACAAGGAGGGGCTGACCACCCCCGCCGCCGTGGAGGCCACGGAACGGGGCCGCCGGCCGGTCTATCAGAAGCCCCAGGCCCGCCCCAGCGCCGGACCGTCCCCCGCCCCCAGCGGCGCCAGCCCCGTGGCCTCCTCCGACGTGGACCGCATGTTCCAGGAGCTGGCCCGCGCCGCCCAACCCCCAGGAACCCCAGGAAAGGAGCCGTAATCCATGGCATACAGTGAATCCATCCTGAGCCGGGCCGAGGCCCGCTTAAAACAGGCCCAGCAGGCCCACCGGGACCGCCAGGACCGCCAGCGCCGGGCCATCTACCAGGCCCTGCCCCGCACCGAGGAGATCGACCGCCAGCTGCGGACGACCGCCCCGAAGATCCTGGCCGCCTCCCTGCGCCAGGGACTGGGCCGGGAGGAGACCCTAGCCAAGCTCCGCCGGGAAAATTTAGCCCTCCAGGACGAGGAGGCCGCCCTGCTCCACGAGGCCGGCTATCCCCCCGACGCCCTGGACGAGACCCCCTTCTGCCCCCTCTGCAACGACCGGGGCTGGAAGGGACCCAAAATGTGCTCTTGCCTGAAGTCGCTCTGCCAGCAGGAGCAGATCGCGGAGCTGTCCTCCCTGCTGGACCTGGGGGACCAGTCCTTCAACACCTTCCGCTTGGATTACTACGACCGCCAGGTCTGGCCGGAGTTTCGCCGCTCGCCCCGCGAGAGCATGGAGATGGTCCTGAGCTGCTGCCGGAGCTACGCGGAGTTTTTTGACACCTACCCCCACAAAAACCTCTTCCTCTGCGGCGCACCGGGCCTGGGCAAGACCTTTCTCTCCGCCTGCATCGCCCGCGTGGTCTCGGAAAAGGGCTATTCTGTGGTCTATGACACCGCCTCCAACGTCTTCGCCCGCTTCGAGGCCCGCAAGTTCATCCGCTTCGGCGAAGACGCCCGCCAGGCTGGGGCAGACACCCGCCGGTACCTCACCTGCGACCTGCTCATCTTAGACGACCTGGGCAGCGAGTTCACCTCTCCCTTCACCCAGGCGGCGCTGTATGAGGTCATCAACACGCGCCTGGTCGAAAATAAACACACCGTCATCTCCTCCAACCTGAGCTTGGACGCCATCCGCCAGCGCTATTCCGCCCAGGTGGCCTCCCGCCTGGAGGGGATGTATCAGACCCTGGTCTTCTTCGGCCAGGACATTCGGATGCTGAAAAAACAACAGCGATGATCCTATGATCCTAATTTACGTCAAAACCCCCTGCCGACCGGCAGGGGGTTCTTGTTTGAATTTAAAAACATTTCACTTATCCCAGCACCAACTGCCGGTACTCCTCCGCCGTCCGCACCTGGCCCACGGCAGACAGGGACGCCCTGTCCCAGTCGAAGATCTCCTGCGCCAGGGCCACCACGTCCTCCCGTGTGACACGATCGTAGGCGTCTAGGATCTGCTCCGGGGTCAAAATTTCCCCGGAAAAGAGCAGCGACCGCCCTGCGTGGCTCATACGGGACTGGGTGGATTCCAGGCCCATGATGACGTTGGCCTTCGACTGCTCTCTGGCCCGCTCCAGCTCCTCGGTGGTGGGGCCGTTTGCCAGGAAGTCGTCGATGACCCGGCGGATGGTGGCCAGGGCCTTGGCCTCGGTCTCCTTGTTCAGGGCCGTGTAGATACAGAAGACCCCCGTCTCCGCGTGGCCTGCGCCGTAGGAGTAGATGGAGTAGCAAAGCCCCTGCTGCTCCCGCACCTGCTGAAACAGCCGGGAGGACACGCCGCCGCCCAAGATCGCAGACAAGAGCTGCAAGGCAAAGCGCTTGGGGGAGTTGTAGTCCAGCCCCGGAAAGGCCAGGGTCAGGTGATTCTGCTCGATGGGCTTGGGGGTGGCGACAAAGGCCGGGGTATACGCCGCCGGGACCGGGGCTGGCGCGTTCCCCGCAGGCAGGGCGGAAAAACGACGCCGAATGTCCTCCAGGACTTCCTGGGAAAAGCTGCCCGTGAGGGCCACGACGGTGTTGTCCCCCCGGTAGTGGGCGTCGTGATAGGCCTTGAGAAACGCCCCCGTCATGGGGGCCAGGGTCTCCTCCCGGCCCAAAATGGGCCGGGCCAGCGGGCTGCCGACAAAGACGGCCCCGAAGAGCTTTTCGGCGCAGAGGTCGTCCGGAGTGTCCTCATACATGTCGATCTCTTCTAAAATGACCCCCCGCTCGGTCTCCACCGCCTCCTGGGCGAAGGACGAGCAGTAGACCATATCAAAGAGGATGTCCAGCGCCTGGGGCAGGTGGTCATCCAGGACCCGGCCGTAGAAGCAGGTACACTCCTTGGTGGTAAAGGCGTTCATCTGCCCGCCGATGGCGTCGGTCTCCCTGGCGATGTCCTGGGCCGTGCGGCGCTGGGTGCCCTTAAAGAGCATGTGCTCGATGAAGTGGGCCGCGCCGGATTCCTCCGGCGTTTCCTCCCGTGAGCCGCCCCCCACCCAGATGCCCAGGGCGGCAGAGCGCACGGTATCCATGGCTTCCGTCACCAGGCGGACGCCGTTGGGGAGAGTCTCGATTTGAACCATTGACAGGTCTCCTTCTTTGGTCACGTTACTTTTTCTTCTCCATGGTGGTGCCCAGGGATTTCTCCGCGATGGCTTCCAGCAGCACGGCGTGCTCCATCCGGCCGTCCAGAACGGTCACGGACCCCACCCCGTGCTCCACGGCGTGGATGCAGTTCATGGTCTTGGGGATCATGCCGCCGGCGATGAGGCCGCTGTCCATAAGCTCCTTGGCCCTGGCCACGTCCATGCGGGCGATGCGGGTGGACTGGTTGTGGCTGTCCACCAGGATGCCGTCGGTGTCGGTCAGGAAGATGAGCTTATCCGCGCCCATAGCCTCGGCCACGGCGCGGGCCGCGTCGTCGGCGTTGCAGTTCAGGGCGCCGCCGTCCTCGCTGCGGCTCACGGGCGAGACAACGGGCAGGAAGCCGCTGTCCAGCAGGGTCCGCAGGAGCCGGGGGTCCACCTTCGTGATGGTCCCCACCAGACCCAGTGCCTTGTCCTTCTGCCGGGCGGTGATGAGGCCCCCGTCCCGGCCGGACACGCCGCAGGCCTTTGCGCCGATGCGGTCCAGGGCGGAGACGATGGACTTGTTCACGCGGGCGGAGAGGGCCATTTCTGCCGTCTCCAATACGGTGTCGTCGGTCACGCGGTAGCCGTTCTCAAACACGGTGGGCACGTTCATCCGCTCCAGCAGGGAGGAGATCTCTTTCCCGCCGCCGTGGACTAAGACCACCCGCACGCCCACGGATTGCAGCGCAGCGGCGTCTTCCAAAATCGTATCGGTGGAGGCCGCGTCCAGGGCGGAGCCGCCGTACTTGATGACAATGGTCCGGCCCTCGTACTGGCGGAGCTTGGGCAGCACGTCCAGCAGGGCGCGGACCTTGCTCATGCCGTCCATGCCGTGCTGCACGTCGTAGTCATGCAGATACTGCTTGGCATAGTCTACGTCAGAGGGGCAGTCAATATACTCGATGCCGCGCTTCTGGCGGGTCTCCGCCCCCTTGCCGGTGAGCAGGATGACCGTGGGCTCGTCGCAGCTCATCACAGCCTGCTTGATGGCTTCGCCGCGGTCGGGGACGATGGAGTAGTCGCTGGTCCCCTGGGCCACGTACTGGGCGATGTCCCGGCAGATGTTCTCCACCGGCTCCTCGCCGGGGTCCTCCTCGGTCAGGATGACCAGGTCGGAATACTGCCCGGAAATTTCGCCCAGGTCCTTCCGCCGGTCATAGGCCTTGTAGCCGGGGCAGCCGAACACGGTGACGATCCGGCGGCCGGGGTACTCCTCCCGCACCGAGCGGAAGAGCGTCTCGAAGGACAGACGGTTGTGGGCATAGTCCACGATCACGCTGACCTTTTCGTCCGCGTTGGCATAGACCTCCATCCGGCCCGGCACGCGGGCCTTCATCAGGCCCGCAAAGGCATACTGCTCCGGCACACCCACGGCCTCGCACACGGCCAGGGCCGCCAGGGCGTTCTGGACGTTGAACAGGCCCGGCATGGTCAGCCGGAACTCCCGGCTGTACCGGGGGGTCTTCACGCGGAACAGAATGTCTCCCCCGGCCTTTCGGACCTGGGAGCCAAAGATGGTGGCGGAGGGGTCCGTCTGGGAGAAGGTGATGATGCGGGGGCAGCTCTTCCGGGCCGCTTCCAGCACCCGGTCGGCGTGGTCGCAGTCCAGGTTCACGCAGGCGGCAGCCGCCTGGGCGAAGATGCGGAGCTTGGAGGCGAAGTAGTCCTCAAAGTCCGGGTGCTCGATGGGCGAGATATGGTCCATGCCGATGTTCAGGAACACGGCGGCGGCAAACTCCACGTTCTTCACCCGGTCGTATTTCAGCGCCTGGCTGGAGACCTCCATGCTCAGGTACCGGATGCCGGAAGACACGGCGTTGGCAAAGTGCCGCTCCAGCTCCAGGGGTTCGGGGGTGGTCAGGTGGGACTCGAACTTCTCCACGCCGTCATACGTCTCGATGCCGCCGATGACGCCGCTGGGGGCCTGCTTCTTGGCGGCCAGGTACTCGTCAAAAATATACTTGAGGTAGTAGGTGGTGGTCGATTTGCCCTTCGTGCCGGTCACGCCCACCACGCCCAGCTTGGCGGAGGGATGGTTGTAATAGAAATCCGCCAGGTAGGCCATGGCCAAGCGCACGTCACTGACCTGGATGCAGGGCAGGTCTACCTGGTCGTACTTCTTCTCGGACAGGTAGACGAAGGCGCCCTTTTCCTTGGCGGACTGTAAAAATTCAGGCTTAAAGTGGGCGCCCTTGCAGATGAACAGGGTGCCGGGGATCACATCGCGGGAGTCGCAGCTGACCAGCGCCACCTCTCTGGTGAGGGGTGCGCCGGAGAAATCCAGCTGAAGGTTTTTCCGCTGGAGCAGCTGAATGTACTCCCCCAGGGGGTAGAGGGTAAGATCCATAGTTTTTGATCGTCCTTTCGTAACGCCTTCCCCTGGGGGGAAGGTGGGCCGGCGAAGCCGGGTCGGATGAGGGCTGCGTTGCAGAGAGAAGGCACCGTGTACCATGGCAGCACGAAAAGGGATTTCCTCTTTACCGTCTACCTTAGTACACGACGGCTCAGTAGCGTCAGGTAGCCCTCATCCGTCTGTTTCGCAGCCACCTTCCCCCTCGGGGAAGGCTCTTTCTTATACGTTCCGCAGTTGTTTGCCGCAGCGGAGGATGGCCTGCTCGGCCAAGATCTCCATGGCGTCGATATAGAAGGGGGGCAGGCTGTGGAGGGTGCGGTAGACCGACAGCTCCGTGCAGCCCAGAATGGCGCAGTCGCACCCGACGGAACGCAGGTAGGCGTCGATCTCCCCGAATTTCTCGCGGGAGCCGGTCTCCCCTTTCTTGATCTCATCGTAGATGATGGACATGACCGTCTTTTGCAGTTCCTCCGGCAGGGTCACGGGGGTCAGCCCGGCGGCGGTCAGTTCGTTTTGGTAGATGCCCGTCTGCACCGTACCGTCCGTGGCCAGGATGCCCACGGTCTGCTTGCCCATGGCTTGGATCGTCTTGACCGTCTCCCGGATCATGTGGATGATGGGGACGTGCAGCTGGGCCTGGAGCCGGTCGGCAAAGTAGTGAGACGTATTGCAGGGGATGGCCAGGACCGTACACCCCGCCCCCTCCAGCAGCTTTGCGTCGGCCAGCAGATGGGCAAACACCGCCTCTGCCTGCTCTGGGGTGCCTAAGATCCCGGCGGTACGGTCGGGGATCTTCGCGTCGCTCCAGATGAGCACCCGCAGGTGCTCCTGGTCCGTGTCGGCCTGGGTGCGGTCGATGATGCGCTGATAAAACGTATTGGTGGCCTGGGGGCCCATGCCGCCCAGCACGCCGAGGATACCTTCCATTGTGGGTCCTCCTTTTCGGGAAAGGGCTTAGGCCTTTCGCTCGTAATACTGCTTGAACTTCTTGAAGTGGCCCAGCAGATTCTTCTCCATGCGGAGCGTCCGCATCAGGGGCTTGTCTTTGTCGTAGAACAGGGGGCGGACTTCCCTCCCCTGCTGCATGAGCTGCTTCATCTCCTGGTGGTAGTCGGAGACGATATACGCAAAGGCAACTTTTCGGGGCACGACCCGCCACAGGCTGGGGTTGTCGGCCAGGACGAAGGGCAGGTCTTTCCCCTCCACCCGGTCCTCCACCAGGAGCTTGGCGATGTTGTAGCCCGCGCCGGTGACGTAGTAGTTGCTGCGCCCCTGGCGGCAGTTGATCTCAAAGACCTTGTACTTGCCGTCCCGCTGGTCATACTTGATGTCGAAGTTGGAGAAGCCGACATAGCCGATGTCCTCCAAAAACGCCTTGATCTTCTCGGCGATGGGGCCGCACGGCTCGTTGAGGATGACGGCGTGGTTACCGATGCCGTGGGGGGTGTGTTCCTCCAGCAGCACATGGCCCATGCACATGAGCTTTACTTTGCCGTTGCGGTCGGAGTAGTTGGTCAGCACGCGCATGTAGCTGTCATCGCCGGGGATAAAGTCCTGGATGATCATCGTGTCGGGGTAGCCGGAGGCATAGACCTTATCCAGCACCTCCTCCAGGTTCTTCCGGTCGGGGCAGGTAAAGACCTTCTCGTTGCCCTCGAAGGGATGCTCCCAGTAGGCCACGCCGTTGGCGGGCTTGCAGATGTAGGGCGGCTGGAAATTCAGCTCGAAGTCATGCCCCATCTCCTTACGGTAGATGAAGGTGCCGGGGTGGTCGATGCCGTACTCATCGCAGAGGGCATAGAACTTCTCCTTGTTGATGAGGGTGTTGATGAGCTCCCCGCTGACCGTGGCGGCGATGCAGTTTTCCGGGAAATATTGCTTGTTCTCGGCGGCCAGCTTCACGTAGCTGTCGCCGCAGCCGATGACCAGCACGGTCTTGTCCGCAAACTCCTGGGCGGCCTTTGCCACGTTCTCGCGGAAGGTGGCGGCGTCCTCGTTCTGGGGGCAGACCCGGTAGTCGATGATGGTGGACCCATAGGCCGGGCCGGAGGCAAACTTGCCATAGCAGACAGACTGGATGCCATAAGCCTCATGGAAGGCCCGTGCTACGCTGTAAACGTTAATATCCCCGCCGAAGAGCAGGGGCTGGAAGTTGTGTTCCATAGCTGATACGCTTCCTTTATTTTTCCGGGAAAGAGAGGAGCCAAACGGCTCCTCTGGTGTTCCCGTTTTTGATTTGATGGTGGCCGCGAATTTCTTTATCCGCTCACCCGCGACACCTGATACACATTCTTCACTTGGTTGAGCTTATTCATAATGGTCGTGACCTCGCCCTGCCCCCGGACTTCCACCACCAGATTAAACTTGGTGTACCCGTCCGGCAGGACGTTGACCGTCATGGCCAAAATATTCATCTTTGCCGTGGCCATCACCGTGGTCACGTCCATGGCCAGGCCGGGCCGGTCCTTCGCGATGATGTCCAGGGAGGTCTTGTAGGTGTTGAGGCTGTCGGGGTCCCAGCTGACCTTGATCCAGCGGTCTTTTTCCCCTGGTCGGGTCTGGCCGCTGATGGCGTTGGGACAGTCCGCCCGGTGGACCGACACACCGTAGCCCCTGGTGATGAAGCCAACGATAGGGTCTCCGGGGACGGGGGTACAGCACTTGGCGAACTTGACCATACATTCCGTCATGCCCGCCACGATCACGCCGGAGACGGAGTGCTTCTTGTTGCCGGACTTGGCCACGCCGGAGTCCAGGGCGGCGGTGACCTCCGCCTGCTGGCGGGCCTCCTGCTCGGCCTTCTCGGCGGCCAGGCGCTCGGCCTCCTGGCGGTCCTGGTGGATGAGTTCTTCCCTGGCGCGGTTGGCGCACTTCTGGGCGGAGGCACCGCCGTAGCCGATGGCGGCGTACATCTCCTCCAGGGAGTTGAAGCGGACTTTTTCCAGGATGTGCGGCAGCATCGTCTCGGTGGTGAGCATGGCGATGGTCAGGCCCAGGCGCTTGATCTCTCCCTCGAACATGGTGCGGCCGTGGGCCACGTTTTCCTCCCGCTTCTCCCGCTTGAACCACTGGCGGATCTTGGTGCGGGCCTGGTTGCTCTTGGCCAGCTTCATCCAGTCGCGGCTGGGGCCTTTGGCGTTTTTGGAGGTGATGACCTCCACGATCTCGCCGGAGCGCAGGCGGTAGTCAAAGCCGACGATGCGCCCGTTGACCTTCGCCCCCGTCATGGAGTTGCCCACGGCGGAGTGGATGGCATAGGCAAAGTCGATGGGGGTCGCCCCGGCGGGCAGATTGATGACATCGCCGCCGGGGGTAAAGACAAAGACCTCGTCGGCGAAGAGATCGACCTTCAGCGAGCGGATGTATTCCTCCGCCTCGGTGTCCTGCTGGTTTTCCAGCAGACGGCGCACCCAGGCAAAGGTCTCCTCGGTGCCCAGCTGCTTGTTGCTCAGGCCCTGCTTATACTTCCAGTGGGCCGCCACGCCGTACTCGGCCATGTGGTGCATCTCCCAGGTACGGATCTGGACCTCAAAGGGGATGCCCTCGCTGCCGATGACGGTGGTGTGGAGGGACTGGTACATGTTGGGCTTGGGCGTGCCGATGTAGTCCTTGAAGCGGCCCAAGACCGCCTTGTACATGTCGTGGATACAGCCCAGCACGCTGTAACAGGTGGGGATGTCATCCACGATGACCCGAAAGGCATAGAGATCAAAGATCTCACTGAGCTTTTTGTTCTGGGCGTACATCTTCCGGTAGATGGAGTAGACGTGCTTCACCCGCCCGTAGACCGTGCCCTTGATGCCCTCTTTTTTCAGGCGGTCCTGGATCTCGTTTTGGATCCGCTCCATAAAGGCGGCGTGGGCCTTGGCCTGGGCCGCCAGCTCGTCCGAAATTTCTTTGTAGGCCACGGGGTCCAGGAAGCGGAGGGACTCGTCCTCCATCTCCCATTTCATCCGCTGCATACCCAGGCGGTGGGCGATGGGGGCGTAGATCTCCAGCGTCTCCAGAGCCTTCTCCCGCTGCTTCTTCTCGGACTGGTATTCCAGCGTCCGGATGTTGTGTACCCGGTCGCAGATCTTGATCAGAATGACTCGGACATCCTGGGCCATGGCCATGAGCATTTTCCGCAGATTTTCCATCTGCTTCTCTTCCGTGGAGGTATACTTGACCTTGTTTAACTTGGTCACGCCCTCCACCAGGTTCGCCACGGTGACGCCAAAGCGCTTGGCGACCTCCTCATGGGTGGCATCGGTGTCCTCGATGGTGTCGTGGAGCAGGGCGGCGATGATGGAGTCGGCGTCCAGCCCCAGGTCCGCCACCAGATGCGCCACCTCCAGGGGGTGGGTGATATAAGGGGAGCCGTCCTTGCGGAGCTGGCCGTCGTGGTGCTCCTTGGCGTAGGTGTAGGCGTCCCGCACCCGGTTCTGCTCCTCCTGGGGCATGTTCTTGATTTTTTCTTCCAGCTCGGCAAACCGAGCGGCTAGTTTGTCCTCCATAGAGACTTGATTCCCGTTCACACTCTCCATAGCGTCCTCCCCTTTCCTGCTGTTATGAGCTTCTCTCTTTGCCCCAGGCGATGTCCTGCAAGTGCTTGATGATGGGCGACTGGAGCAGGGAGACCTTCCCCTGGCCTCGCCGCTTTTGCAGGCAGATGCGGAGCATCCCCCCCGGCTCCGGCTCCATGTGGAGCAGCTCGAAGCTCTCCATCACCTCCAGGCAGATCATCGTCCGCAGGGTGGATTCCCACAGGTCCCCCTCCTGGGCGACCTTCCGGGCCAGGCGAATGGGGTGGTCGATGACCTCTCCCTCCCGGTTGGCCAGGTACCGCCACACGGCGGCCAGTTCCTCCCGGTCCGGGATCATGGCCCGCGCCTCGCAGGGGGTGATGGGCTCCCCACGGGAGTATTTCCGATACAGAGCCTGTTCATTCTGCTGTTTGGCCGTGTAGGCCGGCCGCAGGTCCACCAGGTGCAGCTGCACCGTCCGGGAGCCGCGGTATTCGTTGATCTGGGGGTAAAAGGCCACGTCCGCCTTGTCCCCCACCGCCAGGCCGGACTTGGCACGGGTGACGGAGAAAAAGATCATGTCCACGGTCCGCCCGTCCCGGCTGGCCCGCATCTTGAGATGCCGCCCGCCGCCCACGTCGGTCATACAGGTGACGGTGACGCCGCTGAGGGAAAAGATGGGCTTGGGGTTGCCTGCGCCGTAGGGCTCCAGCATGGACAGGGCCTCGACCTCCTCCACGGTGAGGACGGCGGTGTTTTCGATCTCTCCGTCGATCTTCAAGGTGGAGACGTTGGCCTCGCCCCCGGTGTCCTCCCGGATGAGGTCCTGCATCCGGTGGCGGAAGAGGGGGATGTTGTCCTCCAGGATGGTAAAGCCCGCGGCCAGCGCGTGGCCGCCGTAGCCCTCCAACAGGTCTGCGCACTGCTCCAGAGCCGCAAAGAGGTTAAAGCCGCCGTAGGACCGGCAGGAGCCCTTGCCCTTGCCGTCCTCCTGGAGACAGATCATAAACACGGGGCAGGCAAACTGCTCGGCCAGCCGGGAGGCCACGATGCCCACCACGCCCTGGTGCCAGGTGTGGTCGGCCAGGACCAGACAGTCGTAGGTCCCGCCCCCGGCCAGGCGGGAGAGGCAGTTGTTGAAAATATCCAGCTCCACTCCCTGCCGCTGGCGGTTGAGCTCACACAGCTCGTGGGCCAGATATTCGGCCCGCTCGGTGTCGTCCGTCAGGATGAGGTCGGCGGCCATGGCCGCCCGGCCCATGCGTCCGGCGGCGTTGATGCGGGGGGAGAGACAGTACCCCACGGTGGTGGAGTTGATGGCCCGGCTCAGGGTCCCGGCCTCCACCATGAGGGCGTACAGCCCGCGGCGGCGGGTCTTTTTCAGGTGCTTTAGGCCCACCCGGACGATGGTCCGGTTCTCGCCCAAAAGCTTCATCACGTCTGCGATGGTGCCCACGGCGGCCAGATCGGCGTACTCGTGAAACAGGGCGTTGGCCCGCTTCTCGCCGCCGGAGACGCTGCCCAGGGCCATGACCAGCTTCAGGGCCACGCCCACGCCGGCCAGATCCTTGAAGGGATAGGGGCAGTCTTTCCGGTGGGGGTCCACCACGGCGATGGCGTCCGGGAGCTTTTCTTTGCATTCGTGGTGGTCGGTGACGATCATGTCCACGCCCAGGCTGGCGGCGTAAGCCGTCTCGGCCAGGGCGGTGATGCCGCAGTCCACGGTGATGATGAGGGTCACGCCTTGCAGCGCCAGCTCCTCCACGGCCTGGTTGTTCACGCCGTAGCCCTCGGTGAGCCGGTCGGGGATGTAATAGCGCACGTTGCCCCCCTGCGACCGGAGATAATGGGTGAGCAGACAGGTGGCGGTGATGCCGTCCACGTCGTAGTCGCCGTAGACGGCGATAGACTCCTTGTTGCGCAGCGCCCGCCCGATGCGGGCGGTCGCCAGATCCATGTCTTTCATCAAGTAGGGGTCGCAGAGCTGATCCTCTGCGCTGGACAGCAGAGCCTTGGCCTCATCTAAGTCGGTCAGCCCGCGGGCGCAGAGGGTGGCGGCCACCAGGAGAGGCACCCCCTGGCGCTCCATCTCCCGGCACACTTGCTGGGATCGCTGGGCTATCTTCCACTGCTGATACTTCATGGTTTGGAACCTCGGTTTGATAATTTCTATCTCGCGTTGCCGCCCTGTGCAGGCGGCAGAGAAAAAAGTCAATAGCTATACATATTTTAGAATAGCATAAAACCTCCCTTATCTCAAGAGATAAGGGAGGTTTTCTCACTTTTACTCATATTTTGTGCGATCATACTGGGATAGATTCTGAAAATCTTCCATACGCGCCTTGGCTGCGGGGGAGGGGCTGTCGGTGAGGACGCCGTTCTCCTCCACCCAGCCGGTGGTGTGCAGGACGGGGAGCATGTGCGCCGTCTCCCGCTGGGCCTGCATATAGGCAGAGCCCTCCCAGCCGATCATCTCAAAGACCTGATTCATGAGGAAGCAGGGGGAGAGATCCGGGCCCTGGCCCTGGAAGCTCTGGCCCAGCTGGGTCTTGGCCGCCTGGTTGCCCCAGATGGTGTACCAGGTGGAGTAATAGTTTCGGAAGCCCTGCTCCGTGGTGGTGTCCAGGCTGATGCCCATGCCCTCGTAGATGACGCCGTGGTTGCCCATCCAGGGCTTATGGTCCCCGTAGAGGACCAGCACCACCGGCTCGTCCAGGCTGTCGAGGTAGGACATGAACTCCTTGACGTAGTGGGAGGTGTCCTGGACCAGGTGGAAGTAGTTGTTCAGGGCGTTGAGGGTCTTCGGTTCATAATTTCCCGTGCAATACTCGCTGCCCCAATAGGTCTTCTCCGTGTTGTAGGGGCCGTGGCCCTGGTAGGTCACGTTGAAGGAGAAGAGGGGGGCGTCGTTGGTCTGGAAGTATTCCGTCAGCCGGTTTTGCAGATCCGGGAAGAACACATCGTCATAGGCCACGTCTGCGTCCTTCTCCACGAACTGGTAGTAGTAGTTGTCCGTGAAGAGGTAGTCGTCCAGGCCTAGGTTGGGGTTCACGTTTTTCCGGTCGTAGAACCAGTCCCGGCATGGGTGGGCGCCGTTGGCGGTGTAGCCCTGGCTCTTGAGGTACCAGGCGGTGGAGTCCGTCTTGGTCTTAAAGTCCCCGTGCCGGTTGCCGCCGGTGATAAAGGCCCATTCCGTCTCCGTGGTGCCCCCGGCGAAGATGTCTGTGATGAGATTCCCGGAGTAGCTGGCGGCCTGGATGTCGTGGAAGTCCTTGTACACATCCGGCGACAGGCCGTCGATGTCAAAGACAGACAGGTCGGCAAAGGCCTCCAGCTGGATGGTGATGAGGTTGACTTTCTTGTCCTCGGGAATGGTGGCGTCGGTGTACTGGTTCAGCTCTTCCCGCGCCGCCCGCTCGTCGTAATTTCCCTGGGAATTCATGTAGTCTCCCGCGCTGTGGAAGAAGGGGTAGACGATGCCGGTGGCGGCGTAGGCCTCCCCCTCGTCCTTGGCGTAGTCCCCGGCCATCTGGGTGTAGCGCTGGTCGTTGGGGTAAATGTAGTTGAAGCAGACCAGGCTGAACATGCCCACGGCGGTCAGGGCCAGCATCCGCACCGTGGCGCGGGGCTTGCCTTTTCCCAGGAAAAACAGCAGGACGGCGGCGGCGATCATCGCCGCGATCCACACCCCCATAAGGGGCGTGAGCTTCACGTCGTACTGCCCGGACATCTGGAACCCCTCCCGGATGCGGAAGAGGTCGGACCAGACCATGGGGTCGTCCCGGAACATGACCTTGAAGTAGTTGGCCCCGGTGAGCAGGAAGATCAGCGTCCCCGTCACCAGCACCGCCAGCCAGGAAAGGCCGCTGGCCAGCCACACCAGCCCCAGCAGGAGCAGGATGGGCAGGGTGTTCCAGAAGAACAGGACGGGGCTTCCCCCCCAGCTGATGCCTTCACTCCCGGAAAAAGCCAGGGAAAAGCCGCTGATCATCACGCCCACGGCCAGCAGCAGCAGCAGGGTCAGCCAGGGGGACCGGGGCAGCTGCATTGTTTTCTTCGCCGACGCAGGGCTCCGCGCCGGACGCACGTCAGTTTTCGTTGGTGTCATGGGTCTCGCTCTCCAAATTGCTGTAATAGTTACCTGCCAGGATGCGGTTGCTCAGGGTGGTCAGGCGGCTGATCTCGGCGGTACGCTCGGCATTGCCGGTCTCGCCGCTGGTGCTGGACCAGTAGCGCTCGCCATCAAACCAGCTGCCGTCGGCAAAGAACACATAGCCGCCCTGGTCTCCCAGGCCGTCGTGCCCCACCAGGAAGGCCCCGGTGGTGTCCAGACCCAGGAGGTTGGCCACGGTGGGCAGCACGTCGGGGGTGGCCGTCACCTTGTCGATCTGGGTCGGCTCGATGCCGTCGGCCCAGATGAAGAAGTCCGTGTGCTGGAGCATGTTCATGTTGTCCACGCCCTTGAGCTCCATGTTCAGGGCGTCGTCCATCATGTAGTAGTTGTAGTGGTCGGCGTAGAAGACCAGGACGGTGTCCTTGTCGTGGCCGCTCTCCCGGAGCTTATCCATAAGCTCCCCGATGAAGCGGTCGGTCTCCATGGCCCCGGCCACGGCGTAGACGTAGTTGCCGTCGGTGCGCTTGGCCGCGGCCTGGGCGGCGTCTTTGTTCTCCTGGTAGATGACGTTGTCCTCGCCGTAAGGCCCGTGGGCCGAGTAGGTGATGACGAAGGAGAAGAAGGGGCTTCCCTCTGTCATGGCATCGAAGCCGTTGATGAGCTGGCGGTCCAGCTCGTGCTCGTCCATGTTCAGGGTACTGCCGCCGTAGTATTTCTCATAGCCCAGGTTGCGGTGGATGTTCTCCCGGTCGTAGACGTTCCCCTCGCTGTTGTGGAAGGAGCGGGCGGTGTAGCCGGCCTTGCGGAACAGGTTGGCCAGGGAGAAGGGGTAGTTGTCGTCGGTGTACACCGAGGTGGGGATGCCGCCGGTGGCGGGCAGGAGGCTGGTGTTGGCCATGAACTCGGTGTTGAAGGTCCCGGCGGTGATATAGGCCGGGGTGTAGTGGTTGGTGAAGGCAATGCTCTCGGACTTGAGCTGCGAGAGGTTGGGCATGTACTCCGGCTGGAGCATCCAGGTGTCCAGGGCCTCCAGCTGGACCATGATGACGTTTTTGCCTTTCAGCAGGCCCGTGTATTCGTTGTCCGTCTTGGCTTGCTCGTAGGCGGCGATATAGTCCTCCACCTGCTGCCGCTCGTCGTCGCTCATGGTGTTGGCGGGGAAGATCTGGCGGACGAGATCCCGCATGGTGTACTGGTACAGGCCGCAGAGCTTCAGGGAGTTGGTGGTGTCGCTGAATTCATGGTAGGCGGCGCTCTCCGTGTTTTCCTCGGCGTTGTCCCAGACCACCGTATCCACCACAGGGAAGAAATGGTAGTTGGTAAAGGCGATGATCCCCGCCCCCAGCACCGCCGCCACCAGGCCCAGGATCACAGACAGCTTCACAGGCTTGGGCGGAATGACCTTCAGCAGACGGCCGGAGGTCATCATCAGCAGGACGGTGACCGTGGCCCCTGCCACCACCTTCAGCGCGATGTGGATGTAGGAGGCCTGCATGAAGCTCCCCGTCCCCCCGTAGGTCAGCACGGAGAAGGAGAAGAAGCGGCGGAACATGCTCATAAAGCCGCTGTGGGTCACGGCGATGGTGACAAAGGTCACCAGCGGCACGCACCGCACGAACCAGCGGGGCACCTTCGGCAGGCAGAACACCAGCCCCGCAAAGACCAGCGCCCAGCCCAGAGTGAACAGAAATGCCGGAAGATACCTCACCCCCACGATGCCTGCGGACCGGTAGGTGTAGCGCAGGGAAAAGTCCAGCACGAAATAGGCCAGGAAAAAGGGGATGATGTAGAGATAGGGGCGGATGCCCGGCATATCTTTGGTATACAGCCGATCCTTGGCGAAGCACTGCCAGAAGGTCAGGCCCTGGTCCTTCCCCGGCAGCTTCCGCGCGGCTTTTCGTTGTTGTTTTTCGGCAGATGACATCGGTCGTCTCCTTTCGGTTTCTAAACGCTTATCCTCCGGCGTTCCGAAAAACGCCGGAAGATAACCGCTTGGAAAGAACAAACCACCAGGGGTGGGAGGCCGCGAAACTTACGCAGTCCCCCACCCCCTGGGCAGTCAAGTTATCGTACTAGGGAATCCTGAAATGAGGCTTAAAATTCCATTTTCTCCCGGAGGTAATCCTTCAGCTCAGAGATGGGCAGACGGACCTGCTCCATGGTGTCGCGGTCACGGACGGTGACGCAGTGGTCGCCTTCCTTGTCAGCGTCGCCCACGGTGTCGAAGTCCACGGTGATGCAGTAGGGGGTGCCGATCTCGTCCTGGCGGCGATAGCGCTTGCCGATGGAGCCGGCGTCGTCATAGTCGCACATGAAGTCCTTGGACAGGTCATCCAGCAGCTCCTGAGCGGGGCCGGCCAGCTTCTTGGACAGGGGCAGCACGGCGCACTTGAAGGATGCCAGGGCGGGGTGCAGGCGCAGGACCACGCGGACGTCGTCCTTGCCGTTCTTGTCCTGGCCCACGACCTCCTCGTCGTAAGCGTCCACCAGGAAGGCCAGGGTCACGCGGTCGGCGCCCAGGGAAGGCTCGATGACGAAGGGGATGTAGTGCTCGCCGGACTCCTGGTCGAAGTAGGTCTGGTCCTTGCCGGAGGTGGTCTGGTGGGCATTCAGGTCGTAGTTGGTCCGGGAAGCCACGCCCCACAGCTCGCCCCAGCCGAAGGGGAAGGCGAACTCGAAGTCGGTGGTGGCGTTGGAATAGTGAGACAGCTCTTCGGGGTCGTGGTCGCGCAGGCGCAGGTTCTCGTCCTTCATGCCCAGGTTCAGCAGCCACTTGTGGCAGAAGTCCTTCCAGTACTTGAACCACTCCAGCTCGGTGCCGGGCTTGCAGAAGAACTCCAGCTCCATCTGCTCGAACTCACGGGTGCGGAAGGTGAAGTTGCCGGGGGTGATCTCGTTGCGGAAGGACTTGCCCACCTGGCACACGCCGAAGGGCAGCTTCTTCCGGGTGGTACGCTGGACGTTCTGGAAGTTGACGAAAATGCCCTGGGCCGTCTCAGGACGCAGGTACACGGTGTTCTTTGCGTCCTCGGTGACGCCCTGGAAGGTCTTGAACATCAGGTTGAACTGACGGATGTCGGTCCAGTTGTGGCCGCCGCAGGAGGGGCAGGCGATGTTGTGCGTCTCGATGAAATCCTTCATCTCGCTCTGGCTCAGCGCATCCACGGACTTGCCCAGGTCAAAGTTGTTTTCCTGGCACCACTCCTCGATGATCTTGTCGGCGCGGAAGCGCTCCTTGCACTCCTTGCAGTCCATCAGGGGGTCAGAGAAGCCTCCCACGTGACCGGAAGCCACCCACACCTGGGGGTTCATCAGGATGGCGGCGTCCAGACCCACGTTGTAGCGGTTCTCCTGGACGAACTTCTTCCACCATGCCTTTTTTACGTTGTTTTTCAGCTCCACACCCAAGGGGCCATAGTCCCAGGTGTTGGCCAGACCGCCGTAGATCTCACTGCCGGGGAAGACGAATCCCCGGCCCTTGCACAGGGCCACAACTTTTTCCATGGTCTTTTCAGAATTGGAAAGCATCTCTTAACTCCTCCTTCGCTGGTAGCATGTCAGCGATTATTTTCACTCTAAAAATTTGCTCAAGGGGCGGCCTAGCCACCCACAATAGTTCAATTATAGCGAAAAACCCAAGGGTGTCAAGGGTTTGACCGCCGGATTTTGTCGGAAACCAGTGGAAAGAGCCAGCAATTTTTCCACATCCCTGTGGATTTTCGGCCTCTCCCCTTCTCCCAGGAAAATGGCAAGGGCGGCACGTGCTCCGTGCCGCCCTTGCAAAAAAGAGGAAACGCTATGTTTGTTCGATGTATAGACTCAGTAACCAAAGCTCCCGAAGGGCCAGCCGCTGCTGCCTTGCTGCTGCTGTTGCGACTGCTGTTGCTGCTGCTGGCTCTGCTGGTATTCCTGCTGATACTCTTGCTGAGCCTGGTTCTGTTTTTCGGTTTTTTCGGGGGTGGATTCTTCCAAAGTGACCTCGACGGTCTTTGTCTCACCGCTGCGGAAGATGGTCAGGGTGACTTTGTCGCCCGGCTTGTAGTTGCCAATGGCGGAGGTCAGGTCGCTGGCGGAGGTGACGTCGGTGTTGTCGATCTTGGTGACGATGTCGCCGGCCTGCAAGCCGGCCTTGGCGCCGCACAGGTCGGGGGTGACCACCCGGATGATGGCGCCCTGGGGCACACCGTAGGAGGTGACGCTCTCGTCCACATCGGCCACGGAGATGCCCATGATGGGCTTGCCGGTCACATAGCCGTTCTTCACCAGGTCAGAGACCATGTTGGCCACGTCATCCATGGGGATGGCGAAGCCCAGGCCCTCCACGGAGGCGGAGGAAGAATTGCTGCCGGAGGAATACTTGGCGGAGACGATGCCGATGACCTCGCCGTGGCTGTTGAACAGCGGGCCGCCGGAGTTGCCGGAGTTGATGGCGCAGTCGGTCTGGATCATGTTCATCTGGCGGCCGTCGCTCATGGTGATGGAGCGGTCCAGGGCGGAGATGATGCCGGTGCTCTCGGAGAAGGTCAGCTCACCCAGGGGGTTGCCGATGGTGGTGACCTGCTCGCCGACGAGCATATCGCTGGACTTGCCGATGACCACAGGGGTCAGGCCGGTGGCGTCCACCTTGATCACGGCGATGTCGTTCTTCTCCTCGCCGCCCACATAAGTGGCGGTGTATTCCTTGCCGTTGTCAAACGTGACCTTAATGGAGTTGGCCCCGTCGATGACGTGGTAGTTGGTGAGGATGTAGCCGTCTTCGGTGATCACGAAGCCGGAACCGGCGGCGGCGCCGGTGACGGTCTGGCCGAAGACGTTGGTGCTGACAATATCGACGGTGATACCGACGCAGGAGTTGACATACTTGGCGTAGATCTCTGCCGTGGTCAGCTCTTTCGAGGTATCCACAGCGGCCGTGTCCACCTGGGTGGGCGTCCGGTCGCCGGTGTAGATCGTTGTCTCATTCCCGCCGGAGAGACTGGAATAGATGGGCTGGGCCAGCCCGCCCAGCAACGCACACACCAGGCAAAGGGCCACGATCTTGACCGCGCCCTTCTGCTTGGGCGACATGGGCTTGCGGCTGCGTTTGTTTTTGTTGTGGTGGTTGGGGTCCTCCCCGTTCATGCTGGGGCCGTTGTCCCAGCCGCCGGAGAAAGAGGGGTCGTTGCCCGGAGAAAAGGGATCGTTCTGGAATCCGCCAGACCCGTTGTTGTCGTTGCCGTAGTAGTCCATGGTGTTTGCCTCCTGTCTATCTGCCCTCGTGGGGAAGGGCCACCGGGGGATTGGCCCTGTGTTTTTTCACTGTGGCCAGTATAGCGGGTATTTATGAAGATTTCGTGAAGTCGAAGTAGAAATTTTTTTAACGTTCTGTCTCCGGTTTTTGAACGGGGAAAGTTTTCCACAGTTTGCTCGGAATTTGGGGATAAAAATGGGGCCGCCGATGCAAAAAAGGGCGCAAAAAAACCGCTTGACCCAAAGTCAAACGGTTTTGTTTGCGTCCTAGCAATGAAATTACTGAGGGATCTTGTTCAGGCGCAGAGTCATCTTGCTCTTGCGGTTGGCTGCGGTGTTCTTGTGCAGCAGACCACGAGCGGCAGCCTGATCGACAGCCTTGACAGCTTCCTTGTATCTCTTATCGGCCTCGCTGCGGTTGCCTTCGATGATAGCAGCATCAAAATACTTCAGCTGAGTCTTCAGTGCGGACTTTGCGGCCTTGTTTCTAGCGGCCTTTGTCTGATTGACCAGAACACGCTTCTTTGCAGACTTGATATTCGGCAAACCAAACACCTCCTCCGATGGGTAAAATTTCGTCACAAAAGTTCTGTGCGAGAATGTATTGTAGCATAACTTCTTCCATTTTGCAAGTCTTTTTCGGAAAAAAATTAAATTTTTTGCATAATGGGTGGGAAATTGCTAAACCTAGTAAAAACCGTCATGCGCCGCCACAATATCTTGTGGTCCGGCAGAAAGGAGCCGCCCATGCACTACGGCAGACGCAGCGACTTGGCCCTGGAGGCCAAGGAGCTTTTCGAGTCCTCCGCCGGGAAAACCACGCAGCTTTCCGGTGTCCGTGCCAGGGAAGAGACCCTCTTCGGCTATCCCCTCACCCGCGTGGACATCCTGGACGAGACCGGGGCCGAGGCCCTGGGCAAGCCCGTGGGGACGTATCTCACCTTGGAGCTTCCCGCCCTACCCCAAGGCCGGGAGGAGCTGCTTCGCGCCGCCCGCGCGGTGGCGGCTCTATTGGGCCAGCTGCCCGGTCTGCCGGACACCGGCCCTGTTTTCGTGGCGGGCCTGGGCAACCGGCAAATGACGCCCGACGCCATCGGCCCGAAGACAACGGATCTTCTCCTCATTACCCGGCATCTTGTGGAAAACCTGCCGGAGGAATTTTCTGGCTTCCGCCCCGTGGCGGCCTTGGCCCCCGGCGTCACCGGGACCACGGGGGTGGAGACCGGCGAACTGCTCGCCGGCGTGCTCCAAACCATCCGCCCCGCCTGCCTCATCGCCGTGGATGCCCTGGCCGCCCGACGGCAGGAGCGGGTGTGCCGGACGATCCAAGTCTCCAACACCGGCATCGTCCCCGGCTCCGGGGTGGGCAACGCCCGCATGGCCCTGGACGAGGAACACCTCGGCCTGCCTGTGCTGGCCGTCGGGGTGCCGACGGTGGTGGAGGCGGGGACCCTGTGTCTGGATCTGCTGGAAGAGGCCGGATTGGATCGAGAGGGATTGGAACCCTCGCGACAGTTTGGGCAGGGTTCTGCCTGGTTCGTCACACCGCGGAATATCGACAGCGAGGTAGAGGTCTTATCCAAGATATTGGGGTTGGGGATCAGCGCGGCCCTGCATGTGGACATTTCCGTGGAAGATGTGGAAAACTTGGTGGGATAACGCCCCAAAGCAAGCGATGCGGGAACAAAAAGCGAGAAAACAGTCCACAAACCAGCTGTTTTGTGTGGATACCGGTCACCGAAACTTTCGGCTCTCCCCCACCGCCAGCTCATCGCAGCGGTTGTTATACGCGTTCTCCGCGTGCCCCTTCACCCAGTGGTACGTCAGCTGATGCACATCGACCAAGGCCAACAGCTGCTCCCAAAGATCCGGGTTCAGCGCGGGCTTTTTGTCGCTCTTGACCCAGCCCCGCTTTTTCCAGCCTCTGGCCCACCCCTTCTCCAAGGCATCAATGACATACTTGGAGTCGGAGTAGAGGTCCACGGCGCAGGGTTCCTTCAGCATGGACAGGGCGGCGATCACCGCCGTAAGCTCCATGCGGTTGTTGGTGGTGGAGGGTTCTCCCCCGGAGATCTCCTTCTTGTGCTGCCCATACAGCAGCACCGCCCCCCAGCCCCCCGGGCCGGGGTTGCCGGAGCAGGCGCCGTCGGTGTAGATGCTGACCTGCTTCACGGCGTCTCCTCTTGGGGGGCAGAAGCGGGCGCTTCGGCCGGAGCGTCTGCCGGTTCGGTGGTCTCTTCGGTGGCTTCCTCGGTCTGGTTCTTGTCCTCCTCCTGGGGCACGCGGGCCAGAGAGATGACCTTCGTCCCCTCGGACACCCGCATCACGCGCACGCCCTGGGCCGTGCGGCTGTAGACGTTCACATCGGCGGCGGCCATGCGGATGATGGTGCCGTCGTCGGAGATGATGAGGATGTCGTCGTCCTCCCGGACCACTTTCACCCCGGCGGCCTTGCCGGTCTTTTCGGTGATCTGGTAGCCCCGGAGACCGAAGCCGCCGCGGTGCTGCGGCTCCCCGCCGGAGCGGATGTATTCCTCGATGGGGGTGCGCTTGCCGTAGCCGTTCTCGGTGATGGCAAGGAGCATGCTGCCCAGCTTCGCCAGGGCCCCGCCGATGACGTAGTCCCCCGCCCGGAGCTTGATGCCGCGCACGCCCATGGCCGTCCGGCCCATGGGACGCACGTCGCTCTCCCGGAAGCAGATGGCCTGCCCGTCGTGGGTGGCGATCAAAATATTCTCCTGGCCGTCGGTCTCCAGCACGGTGATGAGCTCGTCCCCCTCGTCCAGGGTCAGGACCCGCAGGCCCACGGCCCGGATGTTGCGGAAGGCGGATTTCTCCGTGCGCTTGACGGTGCCGTTCTTCGTGACCATGAAGAGATAGCCGTTCTCGTCATAATTCCGGCCGTGGATCATGGTGGTCACTTTTTCGCCCGGCTCAAACTGGAAGATGTTGTTCAGGTGGGTGCCCTTGGCCGTGCGGCTGGCTTCGGGAATTTGATAGCCCTTCTTCTTGTAGACCCGGCCGGAGCTGGTGAAGAAGAGGATGTTGTCGTGGCTGGAGGCGGTGAAGAGGGTGTCGACATAGTCCTCCTCCCGCAGGCTCTGGGCGGAAATGCCCTTGCCGCCCCGCTTCTGGGCGCGGTAGGTCGAGACGGGCATACGCTTGATGTACCCGGCGGCAGTGAGGGTAAAGACGCAGGTCTCCTCCTCGATGAGGTCCTCGATGTCGATCTCGTCCGCCACGTCCTGGATCTCGGTCAGGCGGTCGTCGCCGTACTTATCCCGAATTTCCAGCAATTCTTTTTTCATCTGGCCCAGCAGCAGCTCCCGGTTGGAGAGCAGCTCCTGGAACCAGGCGATCTTTTTCTCCAGCTCGTTGTACTCGTTCTGGAGCTTCTCCCGGTTCAGACCCTGGAGGGCGATGAGCCGCATGTCGCAGATGGCCTGAGCCTGGACCTCATCCAGGTCGAAGCGGTTCATCAGGTTTTCTCTGGCGTTGTCATAGCTGGACCGGATGATCCGGATCACCTCGTCGATGTTGTCCTGGGCGATGAGCAGACCTTCCAGCAGATGGGCCCGTTCCTCGGCCTTGCGCTTGTCAAACAGGGTCCGGCGGGTGATGACCTCCTCCTGGAAGGTCAGATACTCGTCCAGAATGTTCCGCAGGGACAGGACTCTCGGCTGCCGCTGGTTGTCCACCAGGGCCAGCATGTTGATGGCGAAGGTGGTCTGCAACTGGGTCTGGGTCAGCAGGTGGTTCAGGACCACTTGGGGGTTGGCGTCATGTTTCAGCTCAATGACGATCCGCATACCGTTGCGGTCGGACTCGTCCCGCAGGTCGGAGATGCCCTCCAGCCGCTTCTCCTTCACCTGCTCGGCGATGGCGGCGATGAGCATCCGCTTGTTGACCTGGTACGGCAGCTCCGTGACGATGATGCGGGTGCGGTCGTGGTTCCGGCCGTACTCCTCAAACTCGGTGCGGGCGCGGATGGTCACCCGGCCTCGGCCGGTGGCGTAGGCGGCGCGGATACCGGCCCGGCCCATGATGATGCCCTTGGTGGGAAAATCCGGGCCCTTGATGTACTGCATGAGGTCAGCCAGGTCGGCCTCCGGGTTTTCCAGCACGCAGACAGCGGCGTCGATGACCTCCCGCAGGTTGTGGGGCGGGATGTTCGTGGCCATGCCCACGGCGATGCCCGAAGAGCCGTTCACCAGCAGGTTGGGGAAGCGGGCGGGCAGGACCTTGGGCTCCTTGCGGCTCTCGTCGAAGTTGGGGGACCAATCCACGGTGTCTTTCTCGATGTCTGCCAGCATATCCCCGGCCATTTTGGCCATGCGGGCCTCCGTGTAACGGTAGGCTGCTGGGGGGTCGCCGTCCACGGAGCCGAAGTTGCCGTGGCCGTCGATGAGCCGGTAGCGCATGGAGAAATCCTGGGCCAGACGGACCAGGGCGTCGTAGACCGACGCGTCGCCGTGGGGGTGATATTTGCCCAGCACGTCGCCCACGCAGGTGGCGGACTTTTTGAAGGGCTTGTCCCAGGTCAGTCCGCTCTCGTACATGGAATATAAGATCCGCCGGTGGACGGGCTTCAGGCCGTCCCGCACGTCCGGCAGGGCACGGCCCACGATGACGGAAACAGCATAGTCGATGTAGCTGTCCTTCATCTCCTTGACCAGCTCGGACTCGACAATGACCTGGTCAGGGAAGGCGATGTCCTCCGGTCGGTAATCTTTGTTCTTTGCCATAGTTTCACTCCTTCTCTGCCACCCAAATCGTGACGCCGTACAAGTTCCACGCAAAGCCTTCCCCGAAAAGGAAGGTTATTTTTTTAGATCGGCCCGTCCTCGCGGGCGCTCTTTCGCAGCAGGCGGATGACGCCGATCACCAGCCCCGCGAAGTAGAAATAAAAGACCGCTTCAAACCCCATGAGCAAAAAGTCATACAGCCCATGCAGCACCGCCGGGACGAAAAACGACCGGCGCAGGTCCGCCCGCATCCGGTGCCGCTGGCCGTATTTCTCGGCCCACTTGGCACGGGAGAGGTAGAAGCCCATCACCACGCCGAACATGGCATGGCCCGGAATGGAAAAGATCGCCCGGACCACGGCCGTGCCGAAGCCGGCGTTCAGCACATACAGCACGTTCTCCACCCCGGCAAAGCCCAGGGAGACGAACACGCCGTAGACGATGCCGTCAAAACGGTAGTTGAAATTCGGGTCGTACCACGTTCGTTTCCGCAAGACCCGGTTCTTGACCCCCTCCTCGATGAACCCCGGCACGACGAAATAGGCCAGGAAGAGGTAGGTCATGGGGTCCCAGGGGAAAAAGTCGATGAACTGGTCGGCCACAATCTCCAAAAGCAGGATGGGGAACATCCCCAAAAGCCCCCGGAAAAACAGCGACCACAGCAGACGGGCCGGTTCCTTCTCCAAGCGGTCCATCCGGTAGACCACCGCCAGCAGGATCAGCGGCGGAAGGAGGGCCGCTGCGACCAAAAACGAAACCGATCCCAGCATCTCTAGCCCCCCTTTCCCCTAGTTTGCCAGCGGCCTGGCTCAAATATCCAGGTTTACGACATACTTGGCGTTTTCCTCGATGAATTCTTTCCGCGGCTCGACCTTCTCGCCCATGAGGATGGTGAAGATCTCGTCGGCCTTCACCGCGTCCTCCAGGGTGATGCGCCGCAGGGTGCGGGTGGCGGGATTCATGGTGGTCTCCCACAGCTCGTGGGGGTCCATCTCGCCCAGGCCCTTGAAGCGGCTGATCTCTACCTTGGCGTTGGGGTTGTCCCCGCGCATCTCGGCGGAGACCTGGTCCCGCTCCTCGTCGGAGTAGGCCACCCGCTGCTGCTTGCCGCGGGTGAGCTTAAACAGGGGCGGCACGGCGGAATACACATAGCCCTGCTCGATGAGCGGCCGCATGAAGCGGAAGAAAAAGGTCAGCAGCAGGGTGCGGATGTGGGCCCCGTCCACGTCGGCATCGGCCATGATGACGATCTTGTGGTAGCGCAGCTTCTCCGGGTTGAATTCGTCCCCGATGCCTGCACCCAGGGCGGTGATGACGGGGCTGAGCTTATCGTTGCCATAGACCCGGTCGGCCCGGGCCTTTTCCACGTTCAGCATCTTGCCCCACAGAGGCAGGATGGCCTGG
>ERZ809296.856-NODE-856-length-41610-cov-32.852894_pt1 | contig 41610 bp, 36 predicted proteins | sample MGYA00520511_ERZ809296 | MGnify/ENA primary metagenome ERZ809296 (study PRJEB31576, sample SAMEA3212662) | Homo sapiens | biome: human-gut; feature: human gut; material: fecal | place: Sweden | collected 2012 ...
TACCACACGCGGTTCGCTTTGTCAAGAACTTTTTTCAACTTTCTTTCGGAAGTTTCGGTCGTTCCTGACGCACAACCCCTCGCGTGTTTGATAATATAGCACTTCTTGTTGCCATTTGTCAATACTCTTTTTAAACTTTTTGACGTTATTTTTTCAGGCCTCAATATGTAGCGGGGATACACTGCCGCATCCCCTATTTTGCGGTGTTCTCGGACGCTCAGGAACAGAACCGGTGCTTGCCGATGACCGTGATGAGCGGCCGGGACCAGATCCACGAGCTGGTGGCCGTGGACGGATTGAAATAATAGATCGCGCCGCCGGACGGGTCGACCCCGTTGAGTGCGTCACGCGCGGCGCGATAGGCGCTCTCCGCGACCGGCTGATTGAACTGCCCGTCCGTGATGCACGTAAATGCCCCGCTCTGATAGATGACGCCAGAGAGCGTATTGGGGAACGACGGGTGCTTGATGCGGTTGAGCACGACGGCGCCGACGGCCACCTGACCGGAATACGGCTCGCCGCGGGCCTCGGCCGAGATCAGGCGCGCGAGCAGATCGACCTGTGAGCCGGATGCACCGCCGGAGCCGCCGGAATTGCCGCTGCCCGCGGACAAGCCCATGGCCGCCAGCGTCTGATCGCCGGCCTTTCCGTCAACGGTCAGGCCGTTTTTCTGCTGGAAGGCGCGCACGGCGCGCTCTGTACCGCTGCCGTAGACACCATCCACGCTGCCAGTATAGTAACCCCAGCTTTTGAGCTTCGTCTGGATCTGCGTGACCACGGCGCCGCTGGAGCCCTTTTTATACGAGACAGCCTCGACAGCCGGGGCGAGCGCGACGAGCACCATGCTCACCGAAAGCAGCACCGCGAGCACGAGACGCAAGCGTTTGGATCGTTTCTGCATATACAAAACTCCTTCGCAGACGTTTGGTTCTAGTCTGCGAAGGAGCGTGTTTCTTATACAGGCAAATTTGAAAAATCAGCTTTTGCGCGACTTGACATCCGCCTGCAGGCGCGCGATGAAGTCCGAAAGGCCCTCAACGCTCTGCTCGCCGGAGAGGGTGCGCACGGAGATCGTGTCGTTTTCCGCTTCCTTGTCGCCGAGGACGAGCATATACGGGATCTTCTGGCTCTGTGCCTCGCGGATCTTGTAGCCGATCTTCTCGTTACGCAGATCAGTCTCGACGCGCAGGCCGGCCTTCTCCAGACGGTCGGCAACGTGCTTGGCATAGTTATTCGTGCGGTCGGTAATGGGCATGACCTTGACCTGCACGGGCGCGAGCCACAGCGGGAACGCACCGGCATAGTGCTCAGTGAGAATGCCGATGAAGCGCTCGATGGAGCCGAAGCAGACGCGGTGGATCATGACCGGGCGGTGCTTCTCGCCATCAGCGCCGACATACTCGAGGTCAAAGCGCTCGGGCATCTGCATGTCGAGCTGGATGGTGCCGCACTGCCAAGTGCGGCCGAGGCTGTCTTCCAGATGAAAGTCGATCTTCGGGCCGTAGAACGCACCGTCGCCCTCGTTGATGACATAGGGCTTGCCGAGCTCGTTGAGCGCGGAGACAAGGCCGTTGGTCGCGACCTCCCACTGCTCGTCCGTGCCGATGTGGTCCTCCGGCATGGTGGACAGCTCCATGTGGTACTTGAAGCCGAAGAGCGAGTACACATCGTCGATGAGTTTGGCCACGCCCTTGATCTCATCCTTGACCTGATCGGGCGTCATGAAGATGTGCGCATCGTCCTGCGTGAAGCAGCGGACGCGGAACAGACCGTGCAGCGCGCCGGACAGCTCATGGCGGTGCACGATGCCGAGCTCGCCGACACGCAGCGGCAGGTCGCGGTAGGAGTGCGGCTGGGACTTATAGACCAGCATGCCGCCGGGGCAGTTCATCGGCTTGAGCGCGAACGGCACATCGTCGATGACGGTCGTGTACATATTATCTTTGTAGTGATCCCAGTGACCGCTGCGGTGCCAGAGGTCCTGGTTGAGCATGATCGGTGTCGAGATCTCGACATAGCCGGCCTTCTTATGGATCTCGCGCCAGTAGTCGATGAGCTGGTTTTTGAGCACCATGCCGTTGGGCAGGAAGAACGGGAAGCCCGGGCCCTCATCCATGAACGTGAACAGACCAAGCTCCTTGCCGAGCTTGCGGTGGTCACGCTTTTTGGCCTCTTCGATGCGGGCCAGATACGCGTCGAGCTCCTCCTTCTTCGGGAAGCAGGTGCCATAGATGCGCTGGAGCATCTTGCGGCTGCTGTCGCCGCGCCAGTAGGCGCCGGTGACGCTCGTGAGCTTGATGGCGTTGCCCTTGACGCGGCCGGTAGAATCCAGATGCGGGCCGGCACAGAGGTCCACGAATTCGCCCTGACGGTAGAAGGAGATAACGGCGTCCTCCGGCAGGTCGTTGATGAGCTCGACCTTGTACGGCTCATCGCGCTCCTCCATGAACTTCAGCGCTTCCTCACGCGGGAGTTCAAAGCGTTCGAGACGCAGCTTTTCCTTGCAGATCTTGCGCATCTCGGCCTCGAGCTTCTCGAGCACCTCAGGCGTGAACGGCTCGGGGCTGTCAAAATCGTAATAGAAACCGTCCTCGATGGCCGGGCCGATGGCCAGCTTCACCTCGGGGTACAGGCGCTTCATGGCCTGGGCGAGAATGTGGCTGGTGGTGTGACGGTAGGTATCCTTGTAGGTCTTGTTTTCAAAGGTGTACTGATCGTCCATAATGTCTCCTCCTAAACTAAAAACACCCCTGCGCCTTGCGGCACAGGGGTGCTGAAATCACACGGTTCCACCCTGAGTTTTTCTCAGTTGGCGCTGTAACGCGCGCCGCACGGGTCGCCTTACTGGAATGTTCGGGCGATCGGCTCGGGGAAGGTCTGCGCCGGAGGGGTGCCGCAGGCGGCTCACAGCCTATGACCGCCATTCTCTGTCCGTCCTCACTCGGGTGCAAGTCCCGTCATTGCCTTTGGAACGGTATCATCGTAACACCGACTGTTATCCCCTGTCAAGCACAATTTCATACGAAATCCGGGCGAAAATGCCGCCGTTTGTGCATGAAACGGTGCACGGGCCGCTTGCCAAATACAGGCGCTTTATGCTATACTGAATTTGGAAGTTCAGCCGATGACGGAAAGGAGCGTATCACAATGACCATCGGTGACAAATGCCCCTACTGCGGCAGGGAATTGCTCTCCGGCTATCTGCAGAGCGCGCGGCAGATCATCTGGAGTCAGGAGGAAAAGTCCATATCCTTTCGCGCGGACGAGGAAGGCGACCTTGTGGTGAGCCACGGGATCTGGGAAGGCAGCTTCGCCGACTGCCGGTACTGCGCGGACTGCGGCATCTTCCTGCTGGAACGCCCCACGCAGCCGCCAAAATTCGGCGAGCGCCTGCGCGGAACATTCAGCCGCCTGCGCGGCGGCGACACGACGGAATAAGAAATAAGAAAAGACCGCACGCGGCAAAATGCCGCGTGCGGTTCATCGTTTTCCAGGAAGATCAGACGTTGAAGCGGAAGTAGATCATGTCACCGTCCTTGACCACGTACTCCTTGCCCTCGGAGCGCAGCAGTCCCTTCTCCTTGGCGGCAGCCACGCTGCCGCCGCAGGCCATCATCTCGTCAAAGTTGATGGTCTCGGCGCGGATAAAGCCGCGCTCGATATCCGAGTGGATCTTTCCGGCGGCCTGCGGCGCTTTCGTGCCCTTTTTGATTGTCCACGCGCGGCACTCATCCTTGCCGTAGGTCAGGAAGGAGATCAGCCCCAGCAGATCATACGAGCACTGGATCAGGCGGTCAAGACCGGACTTCTCAATGCCAAGATCGGCCAGAAACATTGCCCGCTCCTCCGGATCATCCAGCTCGGCAATATCCTGCTCGAGCTTGGCGCAGATGGGCAGCACCTGTGCGCCCTCCTGCTCTGCCAGCTCGCGGACGCCCTGAAAATACGCATTGTTCGCAGCGTCGGCAAAGCCTGCCTCGTCCATGTTGGCGGCATAGATGATGGGCTTCAGGCTCAGCAGATCCGCCGTCTCAACGATGGCGCGCTCCTCATCGTCACACACAAAGGTGCGCGCGGACTTGCCGGCATCCAGATGCGCGGCGAGCGCCTTGAACACCTCGGCCTCGCGCAGGAACTTCTTGTCGCCCTTGGCAGCCTTGGTCGCCTTCTCGATGCGGCGGTTGACCATCTCCAGATCGGCCATGATGAGCTCCAGATCGATCGTGCCGATGTCGCCCAGCGGATCGACCGGTTCGTTCTGGCTGGCATCGGCCACCACGTGCATGATGTTCTCATCGTCGAAGCAGCGCACCACGTGGACGATGGCATCGGTGCGGCGGATGTTTTCGAGAAACTTATTGCCCAGACCCGCGCCCTTGCTGGCGCCCTTGACCAGACCTGCAATGTCGACAAACTCGATCACTGCGGGGGTCTTCTTGTCCGGCTTATACATCTCCGCCAGCTTATCCAGCCGCGCATCCGGCACGGCCACAACGCCCACATTGGGCTCGATGGTGCAAAACGGATAGTTCGCGCTCTCGGCCCCGGCGTTGGTAATGGCATTGAACAAAGTGGACTTGCCAACGTTCGGCAGGCCGACGATACCTAATTTCATAAAGGAAATCCTCCCTTTTTATTTTCAACAAAGTATTGTATCATCCGCAGGCGCAAAGTGCAAGCACGATTCTCCGGTGAAACGCCGACCCGTGCAAAACCCCGGAGAAACGCACAGTTTGTGCGTTCCTCCGGGGACTGTTCAGCATGGCAGATGGAAATTGTAATTTCTTGCATCCACTGCCCATGCATCGAATTGCGACTGACGAATCGCAAATTCGCTCAGCCTGTCTGCGTAATCCCGATCCAGCACTGCCGCAATGACCGCGCAATATGCCGCGTTTTTCACATTGCTCTCCGACGGGCTGTTCGTATTCTTCAACTGAAACCACGCCCTCAGCAACGACGCCGCTTGTGCGTATTCATCGTCAAAACCGTTATCCGTCGGTGCAGGTTTCACGTTCAGTGCTTTGAGAAGATACGCTTTCTGCTTTTCGGGATCATACCCCGCGAATGACATATCTCCATAGAGGCCCTCCATGGCTTCGGTGTTTCCGTTTTCAGCGGCTTTCGTCCACCACGCCAGTCTTTATCGTTTCTCTCCCCCCCGGATCACAGGCGCCGCATCGTAGCGCCGCACCGCGGGCACGTGCACGTGTCCCCCAGCACGCGAATACGCGTCGCGTAGCCGCACGAACCGCACTTGAACATATCGCTGACGTAAAATCTTGCGCCGAATACGTATTTTCTCAACATGATCTACTCTCTCTCTTCACGAAATAAAAATCGTTCCGCATCGTTCGCACTGATACCTCCAGTGTCCGCCGTCGATCGAACAGAGCGGATGCGCCACAAAGCCGCATTTTGGGCATGTTTTTTTCTCCATAAAAACGTCCTCCCAATAAAAAATTACCGATGATTCCTGTAGATCTCGCAGCGTTGATAGGCATCTTCGCTGTCGGAATTGCAGGTGAAGCGAACCTGCGAGCTGTCCGGCGCAAACTCCTGCTTACATAATCTGCAAACATATTTATCATTCGCCGATGAGAACACGCCACTCGACCTGTAATCCAGATAATAGCATCGTGACACTGTAAGCGCCTCCTTCTTCCGAATATTTCAAATTTTGTTTAATTATACTCAATCTTCGAGTAATTGTCAATGCTCAAAGATTGAGTGTGATACTTTTTTGAAACACCATTTCGGAGCGTGACATGAATTATCGGGATATCATCCGCGGCGTTCGCGAGGACAGAGATGATACGCAGGCAAGGATCGGAGAAGTATTAAACAAATCGCAGCAGGGCTATAGCCATATTGAATCCGGAAGAGCCGAGCTCAAAATTGACGATCCGATCAAGCTGTGCAAGTGCTATGACCTTTCGGCCGACTATCTGATCGGTTTGACCAGCACGCCAAGGAGCTACAAATGAAGGCACACATCCACCGGCCGCGCCGGTGGATGTGTGCCTTTTCTATTTTCGTATGCACTCGGTTTTGCCGCAGCCGTCTGTCGGCTGCGTCGATAGGCTTCCGTGCCCGGCCATTTCAAGCCGTCACTTCACCGGGTGATAGTTCTCCGGGTCAAGGTACTGCGCCGTCATGTGCACGTACCAGTCCTTCGTCTCGCGCCAGTCGGTGCGGTCCTTGTCGGTCAGCTCGCGCAGCGGCTTTGCGGGCACACCCGCGACGAGCGTCTCCGGCGGGATGATCTTGCCCTGCGGCACGAGCGCCGACTCGGCCACGACGCTGCCCGCGCCGATCTCGCTGCAGAGGCTGAGCACCGCGCCCATGCCGACGCTGGCCTCCGGCCCGATGGCGCGCGCGTGGATGATCGCACCGTGGCCGATGGTCACGCGGCGCGAAATGGTCACGACGGGGTCCTCCCCGCCGGTGTGGATGATGACGCCGTCCTCGACCGCGACCTCCTCCTCAAGCACGATGCGCGAGGCGTCGGCGCGGATGACGGCAAAGGGGCCGATATAGCAGCGCGGGCCGACGATCACATCACCGATGAGCTCTGCGCTCGCGCTGACGAACGCTGTGGGGTCGACCTGCGGGGCTTTCCCGCCGAAGGTATAGAGCATGGGTTTTCTCCTTTCACAGATAAAGGGCGGGGTGTCCCCCGCCCTTTCGCATATCATTCGGTTTTGTCGCTGCCGGCCTCCGGCGTATCGCCGTCTGTCGGCTGGGCCGGGGCTTCCGTGTCCGGCTGCGGGGCCACGGGGGCCTCGTCCATTCTGCGGATGACCTTCGCCGGCGGCTCGATGGTGTCGTCCGGGTGGACAGGCATCACACCGTGCTCACAGTAGTAGCGGAAGTCGTCGCCCTCGATCGTCTCGTGGATGAGCAGGTACTCCGCGAGGCCGGTCAGCAGATCGGCATGCTCGCGCAGCAGCGCCTCGCACTTGGCGTAGGCCTGATCGAAGATGTGCTTGACCTCTTCGTCGATCGTGGCGGCGGTCTCTTCGGAATAGCTCTTCGTGGTGCCGAAATCGCGGCCGATGAAGATGCTGTGGCTCGAATCATCGAACGAAATGGGACCGAGCTTCTCGGACATGCCGTATTTCATGACCATGTCGCGGGCGATGTTCGTCGCCTGCTGGATGTCACCGGACGCGCCGGTAGAGATATCGTCGAGGAAGAGCTGCTCGGCAATGCGGCCGCCGAGCGCGGAGACGATGCTGTCAAACATCTCGCCGCGGGACGTGAAGTCCTCGGCGTCCTCGGCCTTGCGGTACCAGGTGAAGCCGCCGGCCGCGCCGCGCGGGATGATGGTGATATAGTGCACGGGATCGGAGTTCTTGAGGAAGAACGACGCGATGGCGTGGCCGGACTCGTGGTACGCCGTCAGACGGCGCGCACGCTCGGACACGACGCGGCTCTTCTTCTCCGGACCCATGACGACCTTGAGGATCGCCTCGTCGATATCCGCCTGCATGATGAAGCGGCGCTTGCCGCGCGTGGCCATGATGGCGGCCTCGTTGAGGAGGTTCTCCAGATCCGCACCGGCAAAGCCGGCCGTACCGCGCGCGATGCTCTTGAGATCGACATCGTCACCCAGCGGCTTGCCGCGGGCGTGAACCTTCAGGATCTCCTCGCGGCCCTTGATATCGGGCAGGCCCATATACACGCGCCGGTCAAAGCGGCCGGGGCGCAGCAACGCGTTATCAAGAATGTCGGCGCGGTTGGTCGCCGCCATGACGATGACGCCCTCATTATTCGTAAAGCCGTCCATTTCGACGAGCAGCTGGTTGAGCGTCTGCTCACGCTCGTCGTGGCCGCCGCCGAGACCGCTGCCGCGCTGGCGACCGACCGCGTCGATCTCGTCGATGAACACGATGGCCGGGGCAACCTTCTTGGCCTGGTCGAACAGATCACGCACACGCGAGGCGCCGACGCCGACATAGAGCTCGACAAAGTCGGAGCCCGAGATGGACAGGAACTGCACGCCGGCCTCGCCCGCGACCGCGCGGGCCATGAGCGTCTTGCCGGTGCCCGGAGGGCCGACGAGCAGCACGCCCTTGGGGATGCGCGCGCCCATCGCGGTATAGTTCTGCGGACGCTTGAGAAAGTCCACAATCTCGGACAGTTCCTCTTTTTCCTCTTCCGCGCCGGCGACATCGGCAAACGTGACCTTCTTGAGGTTCTCCTCGCCGGTGCGCGTGTGCGCCTTGCCGAACTTGCCGACGCCCGGCGCACCGCCGCCGCCCGCCTTGTTCATGAGCAGGTACCACACGCCGATGAACAGCACGATCGTGATCAGGTACGGCAGGATGGACATCCACCACGGGGCCGTCCAGCCCTTGACGTAATCAAACTCCGTCAGCACGCCGCTGGCGGTCTGCTGCTCGATCAGATCACCCAGATCCTCGCGGAACCACGTGGGATTCGGAAGCGTCTTTTTGATCGTCGTGTTGCCGTCACTGTCCGGCGAATAGAGATTGAGCGTGAGCTCATCCCCTTCGAGGCAGAACGACTTGACCTGCTCCTGGCGGAACAGCTCCTCGATCTCGGAATAGGTGTATTCCTTCTGCTCTGCCGGAGTAGTCAGATAGAAGATGACGGCGAGAATGATCACGCCGATCAGCAGGTAGAACCCGATGCCTCTGGCACGGTTCTTATCAGGTTTCAAATCAAATCACGTCCTTTATGGGATCCGCACCGGGGCGCTCAGTTGGAATAGACCTCCGGCTTGAGCACGCCGATGTACGGGAGATTGCGGTACTTTTCTGCGTAGTCGAGCCCGTAGCCGACGACAAACGCGTCCGGCACCTCAAAGCCGGCATAGGCGGCATAGATCGGTGCCTTGCGGCGGGCAGGCTTATCGAGCAGGGTGGCAATGGTGATAGAGGCAGGCCGGCGGACGCTGAGATAGTCCTTGAGATAGTGCAGCGTGACGCCGCTGTCGAGAATGTCCTCGACGAGGATAATATCGCGGCCCTCGATGTCCTGATTCAGATCCTTGTTGATCTTCACGGCGCCGGTAGTCGTGGTCTGGTTGCCGTAGGACGACACGGCCATGAAATCGACCGAGCACGGGATGGTCACGCTGCGCATCAGGTCGGCCATGAACACAAAGCAGCCCTTGAGCACGCCGACGAACAGCGGCTCGCGGCCATCAAAATCCCTGGAAATCTGGGCGCCCAGCTCCGCCGTGCGTGCCTGGATCTCCTCGGCGGACAGCAAAACGGACCCGATGTCATCTCTCATATCGCTCATAGTATTCTCCCCCATATGTCTGGATCTGTTCCATGCGGATGCAGATCATGGTTTGATCCGGCGCCGCCGCCCATTGCTCGGCAACGCCGAAGCCGGCGATGGCCGCCGGCACATCCGCCGCGCGGATGATCGGCACGCGGTCACGCGCGCTCTGCGTCAGCCCCCGTTCGGCGAACAGGTCGCTCACGCGCTTCGTGCAGCCGCGCCCCGCCAGACGGATCCGGTCGCCCGGACGTCGCGGCGTAACAGATAGTTTATCATGGATAATCGCAGATTTAAAGCAAAAAGTCGTGAACGCGCTGTGAATTTCACGAAACGGTTCTGGCTCTCCGACCGTGATGCGCAGGCCCAGCTCCGGGATCTCCGCCGTCTCGCCGGGATGCAGCGCATGCGTCCCGAGCGGCGGCAGCGCCTGCGCGCCGAAAAACAGCCGTCCCTGCTCGCGCGTCACGCGCAGGCCGGGCACATCGGCATAGCCGAGTCCTGCCCCGCTGCACAATTCCTCCAGCGCCAGCAGATGCCGGCGCGACAGCTCCCGTCCGGCCGCCTGCTGCAGCACGCGCACGCGCACCGGGCGCGGCAGCGCCAGCAGCTTTGCGATCGGGATGCCGTCCGAAACCGTCTGCCCGGCCAGAAAATCAGCAGCCAGACCGCCGAGGAACCGCTCATCCTCGCGCAAGAGCGCCGCCGTATCGGCCGCGTGCTGCACAAAGGCGGCGTTCACGCTCTCGAGCGCCGGCACGGCATGGTGCCGCACGCGGTTGCGGGCATAGGCATCGGCCGCGTTCGTGCTGTCCTCCACGTGCGGGATGGCATGTGCAGTCAGGTAGGCCTCCGCCTGCGCGCGCGTCGTGTCCAGCATCGGACGCAGGAGCCGGCCGCGCTGCGGCGGGATGCCGGTCAAGCCGCGCAGGCCGCAGCCGCGCGCAAGGTTGAGCAGCAGCGTCTCGGCGTTGTCGTCCGCCGTGTGCGCCGTTGCGATCCAGTCATAGCCGTGCTCGGCCGCGCAGCGGCTCAAAAACGCATAGCGCAGCTCACGCGCGGCGGCCTCGGTGCCCATGCCGCGCACGGACGCAACGTCGCCGCGTCCGGCGTAAAACGGCACGCCCAGTTTTTCGCACTGCGCGCGCACGAACGCCTCGTCGCGGTCGCTCTCCGCGCCGCGCAGGCCGTGGTTGAAGTGCGCACAGCCGACGGCGAAGCCGCGCTGCGCGCCCAGCTCCGTCATCCGGTGCAGGAGGTACATGGAATCCACCCCGCCGGACACGGCACACAGCACGCGCGCGCCGGGCACAATGGCGTCAATAGTCATCGTCTTCGTACTTCTTTTCGATGGCCGCGAAGGATGTGTACTCCGGAAGCCACATGAGTTCGAGCGTGCCGGTCTCGCCGTGGCGGTTTTTGAGGATGATCGCCTCGGCGAGGTTCGGATTCTCGCACTCCTTGTTATAATACCCGTCGCGGTAGAGCGCGAGCACGATGTCCGCGTCCTGCTCGATGGCGCCGGACTCACGGAGGTCGGACAGCATCGGGCGCTTGTTCTGGCGCGCTTCGTTGGCACGCGACAGCTGCGACAGGCAGATGACCGGAACGTTGAGCTCCTTGGCCATGATCTTGAGCATGCGGCTCATGTCGGAGACGGCCTGCGTGCGGCTCTCGTTGGACCAGCCATGGCCGCTGCCGGCCGACTGCATGAGCTGCAGGTAGTCGATGACGACGAGGCCGAGGTTCGGGATGCGCCGGCACTGGGCATTCATGTCCGCGACGGAGAGCGACGGATTGTCGTCGATGCGGATATCCGTCGCGCTGATGGTCGTGGCCGCGGCGCCGACGCGCCGCCACTCGTCCGCCGAGAGCTTGCCGGTGAGGAGCTTCTGGCTGTCGACCAGGCCCTCGCCCGCGAGCAGGCGCGTCGTGAGCTGCTCGCGCGCCATCTCGAGCGAGAACACCGCGACCGTCTTGCCGGACGTCTTGCCGACGTACAGCGCAATGTTGAGCGCAAGGCTCGTCTTGCCCATGCCGGGGCGGGCCGCGATAAGGATGAGCTCGCCCGCGTTCAGACCGAGGATCGTCTGGTCCAGATCCGGCAGGCCGGTGGCCAGGCCGGGGATGCCCCCGCCGCTGCTCGCCGCCTCGGAGAGGTTTGCATACACGCGCTGGATGACCATGCTGATCGGCTGCAGGCCGCCGACGTTGCGCCCCTGCCGGAGCGCATAGATCTTGCGCTCGGCCGCCTCGAGCATGGCGTCCGCGCCGCCGGAGCCCTCAAAGATCATGTTGTTGATCTCATCGGCCGCCGTGTGCAGATTGCGCAGCAGCGCCTGATCGCGCACGATGGCCGCGTACTTGAGCACATTCGCCGCCGTGGGCGTGATCTGCATGACCTCCATGAGGTACTGCTGCGTCGTGTCCTTGTACACGCCGCGGACCTTCATCTGCTCGAGCACCGTGACCGCGTCCACGCTCTGCCCGTAGGAGAACATGGCGAAGATGGTGTCAAAAATATCGCGGTTGGCCTGAATATAAAATTCGTCGGACTTGACCTTTTCGATCACGTCCGGGATGCAGCTCGGGTCGATGAGCATCGCACCGATGACTGCCTGCTCCGCCGGAGCGGAATGGGGCGGCTGTCTGCCAAGCAGCTCCTCCATGACGGGTCCCTCCCTCGCCTGCGCGCGGTTTATTTCTCTTCGATGACCAGCACGTGGATGGTGCCGGTGACTTCATAGCCAAGCTTGCACTTGACCTCATACGCGCCGAAGCTCTTGATGGGCTCGGCCTGCACAATCTTCTGCTTTTCGATGGTGAGGTCAAACTGCTCGTGCAGCGCGTCGCTGATCTCCTTCGAGGTGACGGAGCCGAAGAGCTTGCCGTTGCTGCCGGCCTTCGCTGCGATCTTCACCTGAATGGCGCCGAGCTTCTTGGCGTTTTCCTCCGCCTCGGCCTTCTCGCGGGCGATCTGCGCCGCCTTGGCCTTCTCCTTCAGGCGGAAGGCATTGAGATTGTCAGCCGTGGCCTCCGTCGCGAGCTTGCGCGGCAGGAGATAGTTGCGGGCATAGCCGTCGGACACTTCCTTGAGTTCGCCCTTTTTGCCCTGACCCTTTACGTCTACATTCAAAATCACTTTCATAGCAAGATACTCCTTTGCTTAATTTTCCAGATTGTCGTCGATCGCCCTGCGCGCCATCTGCACTGCCCGCGCGACCGACACGTCATGCAGCTGCACGGCTGCCGACGAGCGGCTGCCGCCACCGCCGAGCGCCTCCATGACGAGCTGCACATTCAGTTCACCGATCGAGCGCGCGGAGATGAACACATCCCCGTCGCCCATCGGATAAATGACCATGGATGCCGTGACCCCGGCAATGTTGAGCAGTTCATCCGCCGCCTGCGCCGCGACAATGCGGTCCTGCGGCTCGGTGGGCGCGGCAATGGCAATGTCCGCGCGGTAGATGGACGCCGTCTGCAGGATCTTATAGCGGGCGACCGTGTGCTCCATGTCCGTCTGCAGGAGCTTTTTGACCTCCGAGGTGTCGGCCCCGGCGCGGCGCAGGAACGCCGCCGCCTCAAACGTGCGCTCGCCGGTGCGGACGGTGAAGTCCTTCGTATCGAGCATGATGCCCGAGAGCATTGCCTCCGCCTCCACGCGCAGGATGTCCGGCTGCTCGACCAGCTCCTCGAGCAGCTCCGTCATCAGCTCGCAGGCCGACGACGCATACGGCTCGTGGAAGCTCATGGTCGCGTTGGTGATATAGGTCGCTGCGCGGCGATGGTGGTCGATGACCGCCACGCGGGTGCAGGCCTCGAGCAGGTTGTGGTTCTCGACCTGATCCGGGCGGTTGGTGTCCACCACGACGAGTAGCGTGCGGCTGTCGGCGTGCAGGTACGCCTCCTGCGGGGTCAGAAACGCTTTGGCATACTCCGGCACGCGCAGCATCCGGTCGCGCAGCTGGCCGGCCGCCGTCTTGTTCGCATCCATGACGATGCGGCAGGGCGTGCCGAGCTTGCGCGCGATGCAGCAGACGCCGGCGGCCGCGCCGAGCGTGTCCAGATCGGAGAATTTATGGCCCATGACATAGACCTTGGACGAGTCCTGAATGAGCTGGCTGAGCGCGTTGGCCATGACGCGGGACTTGACCTTCGTGCGCCGCTCGACCTCGCCGCCGCGGCCGCCGAAGAACTCGAACGTGACGCGGTTTTTCACCACGGCCTGATCGCCGCCGCGCGAGAGCGCCATCTCGGTGCCGAGGATGGCAAAGTTATAGTTTTCATCCAGGCTGTCGCCGTCGCGTCCGATGCCGACGCTGACGGTCGCGCGGATGCCGCTCGGATTTGCGACTGCGTGCACGCTGTCGAGCAGGGACGCGAACTTGTTCTCGCGCAGCTCATCGAGGTGCCGCTCTTCGAACACGTACAGATACCGGTCGCGGTCGTAGCGGCGGAAGAAGCCGCCCTTGCCCTCGCACCACTGCAGGAGCTTGTCCTCAATGGCGTCACGCAGCTCGTTGCGCTTGCGGTCGGTCAGGCCGCGGATGAGCTCGTCGTAGTTATCAATGACGATGACGGCGATGACCGGGCGGGACGCGTAATACTCCAGACGGATCTTTTCATAATCCGTGACATCGACCCAGTAGGTGATGCCCATGTAGCTGGCGGCATCGTCGGGGTTCGTGCGCACGAGGTTGCCGTGGATCTGGTACTTATGGCCCTGATACTCCAGCAGCTCCGGGCACTGGGTATTGCCCTCGAGCAGCCAGCGGCCGGAAAACTCCGGGATCACGTCCGTGATGCGCATATCGACCGACGGCTTGTGCCGGCCGCAGAGGTCGAAAAAGTTCTGGTTGGCCCAGATAACCTGCGAATCCGCCGGACGAAAGACCGCCATCGGCAACGGGAAATTCTGCAGGGTATTATTTCGTGCAGACTCCGTATCATAGGTGACGGATTCAATATATCGTTCGAGCGTGCGGCGCTTGCGCGCGCGCATGATGACCGAATAGATAATGAGCAGCAAAATGATGACGCCCTCGCCGATCGACAGCCAGAGCCGGTCGGAGAAGAAAAACGTGATGACTGCAAACACGATCAGAAACAGCAGAAACATCCGTGAATTGGGCATCAGCGCACGCTGCAGCTTGGATTCATTGGGTACATTGCTGACTTTGGGGTCCCGCATCGTCATACCTCCTTGCACCCTGTGGGGCAAAAGCTATTACCCCTATGATAATCAATGATTATACCAGCTTTTGCGGGTATCCGCAAGCCATTTTCCCGTTTATGAAAGGAGCATGCGCATGAAAGCCATTTTGCTGGCCGGCGGTCAGGGCCGGCGGCTGCGCAGCATCACCGGAAACCTGCCGAAACCCATGGTGCCGCTCGTCGGCGTGCCGGTGCTCGACCGGCTGCTGGATCTGCTGCGGCGCAACGGCTTCACGGACGTGTGCATGACGCTGTGCTACCGGCCGGAGGTCATTCAGGAGCACTGCGGCGACGGCAGCGACTACGGCGTACACCTGAAATACCGCATCGAGTCCGAGCCGCGCGGCACGGCCGGCGGCGTGCGCGCGTGCAGTGATTTTTACGGCAGGGAGGATTTCCTTGTCATCAGCGGCGACGCCGCGTGCAGCTTCGACCTGCTGGGGCTCTACCGCCGGCACCAGCAGGCGGACGCGGCCGTGACGATCGCGCTCTACCCGAACGCGGAGCCGCTGCAGTACGGGCTCGTGCTGCAAGACCGGCAGGGCTTTGTGCAGCACTTCATCGAAAAGCCGGACTGGGAGCACGTCGTGACCGATCTCGTCAACACCGGGATCTATATTGTCTCCCCGCGGGCGATGGCCTATGTGCCGGAGGACCAGCCGTTTGATTTTGCCAAAGATCTCTTCCCGCTGCTGCTCGCGGCGCACGAGCCGATCCTCGGCGTGCCGATGGACGGCTACTGGTGCGACATCGGCACGCCGCGCGCCTACTACCAGTGCAGCCTCGACGTGCTCGACGGGCGGCTGAGCCCGGCACGGCCGGACGCCCCGGATGACCTGCCGCCGCAGATCGCACGCGCAGACCCGAACTGCCGCACCGTCCCCTGCCGCGACCGCGCGCACCTGATGCGCACGATCTCGGAGGCCATGATGGAGGCCGGAGCGGACTTTACCGACGGGCTGCGCATGCGCGACGGCGGCTGGGAGCTGACCATCCGGCCGGACGCGAATACCTCCGCCCTGCAGGTCGAGGCAAACGCGCCGGACGCCGCCGCCGAGACGGCACATCTGCTCGAGCTCATGGAGCGGGACGAAAACCGATAAAACAAAATGGCGCGCAAAAACCGCCGCATCTTCCGATGCGGCGGTTTTCCGATATTTACTGCTTGTAGTGGTGTGCGTCCTCGAGGACCATTTCCTTGACCTTCATCAGGCGCACCTTGGTCGAACTTTCGTTCTCGTCCAGCTTCATGGAGATGTAACGAATGTTCTGCTCCAGCTCGGGGATCATAACGTATTCGAGCGCGTTGACGCGGCGGCGGGTCTTTTCGATCTCCTGCGCGAGCATCTGCGTGGTCTTTTCGACCTGCGCGAGCTCGAGCATGTCCTTGAACACCTCCGCCAGCTTCTCGAGCGCATCGTCCAGCTCGCCGGACGTCTGCGCGAAACCGTACGGGAAGATCTCGGACGGATCACTGTTGCGGGTCTGGAAATCGTAGACCGGCACGTTCACGCTCATGATGTTCTGATAGGTCATGCCCAGCTCGACGCTCTGCCGCGGGTAGAGCAGCGACTGCTCGAGCATTTCCGGGGACATGATCGCGGACGCGACCGACAGAGAGCCGAACGCCTCCGTGAGTCCCTGCTCGACCTTCGCACGCAGCTGCTTGTTCAGGCGCACGTTGTCGAGGAACTGACGCATCAGCTCATCACGCTTATCCTTGAGGAGCTTATGACCCCTGCGAGCGGTTTTCAGCCGGCCCTTGAGCTGGTTGAGCACCATTCTGGTCGGGGTAATTGCCGTATTTGCCATCAAATCACCTCACTTGGTAAGTCTGCGGGACGGGTGCGCTCAGGTCTCGGGCATATACTTCTCGATCAGTTCGGGCTTGATACGCTTGAGCTCGGTGCGCGGCAGCAGGCTCAGCAGCTCCCAGCCGAGATTGAGGGTGTCCTCAATGGAACGGTTGGTGTTGTTGCCCTGGTTGACGTAGCGCTGCTCGAACGCGTCGGCGAACTTCGCAAACTGCTTGTCGTCGTCGGACAGGGCCGCCTCGCCCAGGATGGTCATGAGCTCCTTGGCGTCCTTGCCGCGGGCATACGCCGCGAACAGCTGGTTCATCGTGCCGGAGTGGTCCTCACGGGTCTTGCCCTCGCCGATGCCCTTATCTTTCAGACGCGACAGGCTGGGCAGCACGTCCACGGGCGGGATGATGCCCTTGCGGTACAGGTCGCGGGAGAGGATGATCTGACCCTCGGTGATGTAGCCGGTCAGGTCGGGGATCGGGTGGGTCTTGTCGTCCTCGGGCATGGTCAGGATCGGGATCATGGTGATCGAGCCGGACTTGCCGATGCGGCGGCCGGCGCGCTCGTAGAGCGTGGCCAGGTCGGTGTACAGGTAGCCGGGGTAGCCGCGGCGGCCCGGGACTTCCTTCTTCGCAGCGGAGACCTCACGCAGAGCCTCGGCGTAGTTGGTAATATCGGTCAGGATGACCAGCACCTGCATGTCCTTTTCAAAGGCCAGATACTCGGCCGCGGTCAGCGCCATACGCGGAGTGGCGATACGCTCGACGGCAGGGTCGTTGGCAAGGTTCGAGAACACGACCGTGCGGTCGATGGCGCCGGTGCGGCGGAACTCCTGAATGAAGTACTCGGATTCCTCGAACGTGATGCCGATGGCGGCAAAGACGACGGCGAAGTTCTCGTTGTCGCCCAGCACCTTCGCCTGACGCGCGATCTGCGCGGCCAGCGCGGCGTGCGGCAGGCCGGACGCCGAGAAGATCGGCAGCTTCTGGCCGCGGACGAGGGTGTTCAGGCCGTCGATGGTGGAAACGCCGGTCTGGATGAACTCTGCCGGGTAGGCACGGGCCGCCGGGTTCATCGGCAGACCGTTGATGTCGCGGTGCTCCTCGGCGAGGATCGCCGGGCCGCCGTCGATGGGCTCGCCCATGCCGTTGAAGACGCGGCCGAGCATATCCTCGCTCACGCCCAGCTGCAGCGGGTGGCCGAGGAAGCGGACCTTCGACTGCGCAAGGTTGATGCCCTGCGCGCTCTCAAAGAGCTGCACGACCGCGTGGTCGTCCTCGACCTCGAGGACCTTGCAGCGGCGGACTTCACCGTTCGGAAGCTCGATCTCGGCCAGCTCGTCGTAGGTCACGCCTTCGACGTTCTTGACGATCATCAGAGGGCTGGCGATCTCCTGGATTGTTTTATACTCTTTAATCACTGCTCCTCACCTCCGGCGATAATCTCTTTGATCTGCGCGGTCATGTCCGCGGCGATCTTGGCATAAACCTGCTCGTACTCGTCGCTCGGCACGCTCTTGGCGCGGCCGATGTCGACGCGGGCAGGGATGGCAAAGAGCTTGTGCATCGGCGCGTTCTTCTCGAGCGCGTCGCGGCACTCGGCGTCATAGTGCAGGATGAGGCCGAGCAGCAGGAACTGACGGCGGTACTCGGAGTAGCTGTCGATGTCGACGAAGGCATTCTGCTGCAGGAAGTCCTCACGGATCATCTTGGCAGTCTCCATCGTCAGGCGGTCAGCCGGGGACAGTGCGTCCTGACCAACGAGGCGGACGATCTCCTGCAGTTCGGATTCCTGCTGCAGGATGCTCATGGCCTTGTCGCGGTTGGCCATATATTCCTCGCCGAACGTGGCCTCATACCACGGCTTGAGCGAGTCGACATACAGCGAGTAAGAAGTCAGCCAGTTGATGGCCGGGAAGTGGCGGGCATACGCCAGGCTCGAGTCAAGCGCCCAGAACACCTTGACGATACGCATGGTGGCCTGAGAGACCGGCTCGGAAATGTCGCCGCCCGGAGGCGAGACAGCGCCGATGGCAGTGACGGAGCCACGGCGGTCGCCCTCGCTGCCGATGCAGCGGATGCAGCCGGCGCGCTCGTAGAACTGCGCGATGCGGGATGCAAGGTAGGCCGGGTAGCCCTCTTCGCCGGGCATCTCTTCCAGACGGCCGGACATCTCACGCAGCGCCTCGGCCCAGCGGGAGGTGGAGTCGGCCAGAACGGCGACGTCATAGCCCATGTCGCGGAAGTATTCGGCGATGGTGATGCCGGTGTAGATGGACGCCTCACGCGCCGCCACGGGCATATCGGAGGTGTTGGCGATGAGCACGGTGCGCTTCATCAGCGGCTCGCCGTTGCGCGGGTCGGTCAGCTCCGGGAACTCCATGAGAACGTCGGTCATCTCGTTGCCGCGTTCGCCGCAGCCGATATAGACGACGACGTCCACGTCCGACCACTTGGCGAGCTGGTGCTGCACGACGGTCTTGCCGCTGCCGAACGGGCCGGGCACGGCGGCCGTGCCGCCTTTGGCGATCGGGAAGAGCGTATCGATGATACGCTGGCCGCTGTTCATGGGCTTGTTCGGGGCAAACTTCTGCGCATAGGGGCGCGCGATACGCACCGGCCAGCGCTGGATCATGTTCAGCGCATGGTCGACACCGTTGGCGTCCGTGAGCACGGCGACAGTCTGGTCGACCGTGAAGTCGCCGCCGGTGATGCTCTTGATCGTGCCCTTCATCTGCGGGGGCACCATGATCTTGTGCAGGATGGCCGTCGTCTCCTGGACGGTGCCGATCACGTCGCCGCCGGTGACGGCGGTGCCGGGCTGCACAACGGGATCAAAGTGCCAGACGCGCTCGCGGTTGAGCGCGGGCACCTCGATGCCGCGGGTGATGTTGGAGCCGGTCAGGTCACGGATCTCAGGCAGCGGGCGCTGGATACCGTCATAGATATTCTCCAGCATGCCGGGGCCAAGCTCCACGGACAGCGGCATACCGGTCGTCTCGACTTTCGCGCCGGGGCCAAGGCCCGAGGTCTCCTCGTAGACCTGGATGGACGCGCTGTCGCCGGTCATATTCAGGATCTCGCCGATCAGGCGCTGCTCACCGACACGCACAACGTCGGAGACGTTGGCATCGGCAAGGCCGTTCGCCACGACCAGCGGGCCGGAAACTTTTGTAATGGTTCCGCTCAATTTCATTCTTCCTTTCCTTAAAGGATATCGGAGCCAACCGCTCGCTCGACGGCCGCCTTGAGCGCGGTCTGGCCGAGGCCGAGGGGGCCTTCCCTGCCGGGGATCAGGATGATGGCCGGCTTGGGAACATCTTTGAATTTGTCGATCTCATGCTGAAGCTCCTGCGCCAGATTCTCTTCGACATAGATGATGGCGTAGTCCTCAGAGTCTTTCGTCAGGCGGCGCAGCGTTTCGCGCGCCTCCTCGGCATTGGCGACCGGGCAGGCCTCGAGGCCGAGCGCCTTGAATCCCATGACGGTCTCCGCACCGCCGACAACTGCAATTTTAAGCATAAGTCTCACGCAGCCTTTCCCGGATGACCGCGGGCTGAAGCCCGGCGAGTCTGCCCGTCAGGATCATTCTGGCGGCCGTGGTCTCGTTTTCCATGGCGGCGAGATACGCGGTCACGTGCGCCGCACCGAAGCTGCGCAGCTTGGCCGCGCGGATGTAGTCCATGAGCGCATTGTCGCACAGCAGCTCAAACGCCGTCAGCGCGCCGCCGCTCATGGCCGCCGCGCCGGCACCCGCCGCGTTGCTCAGCCACGTGTTGCCGTAGAGCGCGGTGAGCGCCTCAGCCGAGTCGAACGCCGCGAGCACACGGTCCGTGCCGATCGTGCCGCCCGGGATGAGCGCGGTCTTGAGAAAGTCCGCGTCCTTGGCCATGCGGCGCGTGCGCACGGCAGCGCGCAGGTTCGCGCTGTCGATCTGCAGCTGCACATAGCCCCTGGCAAAGCCGCCGTCGCTCAGACCGTCGGCAAGATCGAGCATCTGCGCGAAGTACGCGCGGTCGAACTCAAAGTCCGCCGCCTGCGGATTGGTCGTGTGCGCCAGGATCGCAGCGGCGCTGACCATGGCCTGCGCCAGGACGGGCGGGATGTCACGGTAGTCCTCCTCGAGGAACGCCGTGAGCAGTTTCTGCGGCGCCACGGTGCCGCGCTGCGACAGGATCGCATTGCACTCCACACCCATGGCCTGCGCCTTGATGAGCGCCTTGGCATTGTGGTAGTCATACTTGAGGCGGAACAGCTGCACGAGCTGCGCCTCCGGGACCATGCCCTCGACCTCATCGAACAGCGCCGCGATGTGCGCCTCGAGCGCAGCGGCGGCCGCCTTCGCGGACAGGCCGCTCAGGTCGCCGTAGCCACATTCCTCCAGGATCTTGGCCGCCTCCTCGTTCGTAGGCGCATCGATCATGCGCTCCATGCGCTCAGCGGAGAGCATTTTGGTCTCGCGGGCTGCCAGCATTGCCGTAATCGCAAGGTAATTCGTATCTTTTACTTTAGACAATTCGGTTCCTCCCTCATGCGGCGCAGCACTCTGCGCCCCATATAGGATAATTCATTCCCCCGCGCGGGGCGGGGCAGGTCACGCGCCGAACAAGACCTCGGCAACCTGAGCAGCCAGGTCACTGCGGCAGAGCTCTGCGATCGTCTCCACTGCGCAGTTGACCTCGATATCTCCCTGCTGGAGCACAAACCCGGCGCGCAGGTCGCGCGTGGCCTGGCTCATGGTGAGCCGGCCGGGCTTGCCCTGCTGCGCGAGCAGCGCGTTGGCAGCGTCCACGACCGCCTGACCGCACGCGGCCTGATCCTTGGCGTTGAACACCAGGGTCTCGGTGCCGGTCGTCGCGGCCTGGGCTGCGAGCTTGGCCAGATACGCCACGTAATCCGCCTGCGGCATGGTGCAGATCTTGTCGAGCGCGGCGGCAAACGCCGCGTCGACCATCTCCTGCTTGAGGGCGAGGACGCTCTTTCTGGCTTCCATTTCCGCCAGACGGCCCATGCGCTGCACGCGGTCCTCGCACGCTTTCACACCGTCACGGACGCGGGCCCAGTACTGGTCCTGCGCCTGTTTGTCATAATCGGCGCGGATCTCGGCGCACTTGGCCTCGGCTTCGGCCGCGATGGCCTTTGCCTGCTCCTGCGCGTCCGCCTCGATGCGGCCGGTGATTTTTTCAATACCATTCATAGATTTCTATTCCCTTCTGTCGGAAGAGGATGGGGATTACTTCAAGCCGTTGAGCATCAGGAAGGATGCCAGCAGGCAGAGGATGGCGTAGAACTCGACCGTGATGCAGAAGATCATGCCCTTGGACCAGTCGTCGGGCTTCTTGGCCAGGATGTTCAGGGACGCGGCAGCGACCTTGCCCTGCGCGATGGCGGAGATCAGACCGCCGAGCGCGATCGGCAGGCAGGCTGTGAAGTACTGCAGGCCCTGCGCAACGGTCAGCGGAGCGGCAGCGTTGGCAGCGAAGATCTGGCTCTGAGCCAGGAACCAGATAACGAAGCCGTACAGGCCCTGGGTGCCCGGGATGACCTGCATGATCATCGCTTTGCCGAACTTGCTGGGATCTTCCGAGACGAGACCTGCGCCGGCCTCACCGGCGATGCCGGTGCCCTTTGCAGAGCCAATGCACGCGAGAGCCGCTGCGAGTGCAGCGCCGAGAAGGCCGAGAGCCAGACCACCGATGGATTCGAGAAATGCCATTTTCATTTTCCTCCTTAAATATCTCTTGAATACGAATGTTTAGAAATTATGATTTTCCACGTCGACATAGCGCGTATTGATCTCGAGCGGGCGGAACGGTTTGCCGCCGTCGACATAGAACTTGCCGAAGAACTCCAGGCACTGCAGACGCAGGTCATGCACGAAGCAGCCGAGCAGGTTCAGGCCGAAGTTGAGCAGATGGCCCAACAGGAAGATGATGATGAAGATCAACATCGACACGACCGTCACGCCGCCGCTCGACGGCATCGCGGCGAGGGTGTTGAACACCTGCGCGATGACGCTGCCGGCCAGCATCAGAGCCATGAGTCGGGAATACGAGAGAATGTCGCCGAACCAGCCGGTCAGCCCGTTGTAGAGCGCGCCGAACACAGCCGTGACCTTGCCGAAGCCCTTGGCCTCACGGCCGGAGCCGTAGATCAGCATCAGACCGCCGATGCACAGCACGACCGGGACACCGGCGATGTTGCCGATCTTGAGCACATACAGCGCAAGTCCCGCAAACAGGACCAGCCATGTGCCCTCGTTGAAGATCGCGTCGCCGACCTTGCCCTGGCGGCACTCCATGACCATGTTCACGATCATGCCGGTCACGAGCTGGATAAAGCCGAGCACCATAGCGCCGATGAGGATCGTCGTCGTATCGGTCAGCGGGTCGAGCAGCGGACTCGTCAGGATGCCGAGCTTGACGTCGTGACCGAACATCTTCACGATCGTCGGCACTGCGTTGCCGAAGAAGCCGCCCGTCACGATGCCGAGCAGGAACGTCGACACGCCGCAGGCAAACAGCAGCTCGCAGAAATACTTGCTGCCACGTTTCGGCTTCATCTTGCCGAGCGCGACGAGCGCCGCGATCATCATCATAAGGCCGTAGCCCATGTCCGCCATCATGATGCCGTAGAACAAAATGAAAAACGGCGCCATGAGCGGGTTCGGATCCACCGTGCCGTAAGCCGGCAGGCTGTACATGTTCGTGACCATGTTCAGCGGCTCGGTAAATTTGTTGTTTTTGAGTTTGACCGGCACCTCGGAGTATTCGTCCTCCGTGGGATCGGCCAGATCCCAGGCGCAGTCATACTTTGCAAGCACCGCGGTGAGCTCGTCCTCCTCCGGCGCCGTGAGCCAGCCGCGCATGCACACGACGCTCTCGGTGCCGACGAGACGCTCTTCCGCCTCCGCGCGGCCGAGCTTCACGCTCGCGCGGTCGATGCAGAGCTTGAACGCATCCCGGTGCGGGGCAAAGGCGGCGATGTCCGTCTGCGCCTGCTCGCGCTTGCGGATGATGTCCGCGATCTGCATTTGTGCGTCCTCGATGTTCTGCTTTGCCGTGCCCGGCGTGCCGCTGAGGTTCGCCAGCGTGAAGCCGGACGCGCGCAGCGCCGTGATGGCTTCCGTCAGCTCCTCCTTCAAACAAATGAGCAGCACATAGTGCTGTTCCTTGTCCGAAGAGATCTCATACAGCTGCGACTCGGGCGCAGCGTCCGCCAGCGCTTTGGCGGTCTCGGCAAGGTCCACTGCTGCGGGCAGCATGCCGAGAGAAATGCGGGTCCTTACGGTTTCGCCCAGATTCAGCGGCAGGTCAAGCGTCTGCCACGGGCGCAGGGCCTCCATGTTGCTGCGGAGCTTGGCCTCCTCGCCGTTGAGCCGGCGCACAGCCGCCTCCAGCTCCTCGAGCTGGGCGACCGCATCGAGCTCCTTCCGGTATGCACCGTCATCCAGGAAGTCGGTCTCCGTGACCTCCGGCCGGGAGCTGAGCAGCTTGGACTTGACCGGCGCATACTTGTCGAGCAGCTTGAGTGCGGCGGTCAGGCGCGTGAGTTCACTGCGCACCTCCGTCACATTGCCGCTCTCCTGACGCAGGACCGCGGCAGCTTCCGCGTCCGCAAGCAAGGCGTCCGGTTCCGAGATCTGCACGCAGCCGAGCAGCATCAGATCCCGGAGCAGCTCATCTTTCTGCCGGCGAACGACCATGAGCCGCAGCTTTTTCATGTGTACAATGGCCATCAGCCGTTCACAATCCTTTCCACGATGAGTGATGCAGCCCGATCCAGATTGGTCTTGGCCTTGATGCGCATGGCAGCTTCCTTGTTCTTGGTCTCCGCCGCCAGCGTTTCCGCATCCGCCTTTGCCTTTTCATCCGATTTGGCCCGCAGCGTCTGCAGTTCCTGCTGCGCCTTGCCGACGGCAGCCTCTATCACTGCCTTTCCCTCGGCCTGGGCCGCTTCCACTGCCGCCGCAGCGGCTGCCTGCGCGTCGGCTTTGATCTGCCTGGCCCGGTTTTCTGCGTCACTGATCGTTGTTATCGCCTCAAATGACATCCGTACACCTCCCTACGAATCAAACTGTTATTATGCCGCGCAACGCCCGCTTTCACGAACTGTTTCTACATAATGTAGGTATTTTACCTTATTCACCGCTGTTAATCAAGTAAAACTGCCCAAAATTGTCTGTCAAAATTCAAACACCTGTGTGTTAAAAAACTATTGATCTTGCTAGCTTTTTCACGTCATTGACGAAAATTTAACGTTATCGAATTTGCATGATTTCTCGCAATGGGAACATTCATAATTTCTGATGAAAAAATGAACAAAATGTTGGAAAATGCAAGATTTCAACATTTAAAGTGTTTTTCCCCTTGCTATTGTGCCGGAAATAGCCTATAATGTTTTTGCTAAAGTTAAAAAGTTTGAACTATATTCGCATATTCGGAGGTACTTTCAATGGAGAGCAAACGCCGTTTCGGCGACCGCAAGGACGGCCGCCTGATCCAGTCTCTCGCGCCGTTTTACAAGTTCATGCCCTACATCATGCCCACGAAAAACGACGCCTGCAATCAGTTTGAGGACTGCATCGAGATCACGAACACCGACCGCTGGCTGCGGCAGAAGCGCCTCGAGGGCTACAAGGGTCTCGGCTACCTGCACCTGTTCATCGCGGCCTACATCCGCATGGTCTCCCTCCGCCCCGGCATCAACCGCTTCGTGGCCGGCCGGCGCATCTATGCACGTAACAACATCGAGGTCGTGCTGACCGTGCGCCGCAGCATGTCCACCACCTCGAATGAGACGACCATCAAGGCCGTCTTTGCCCCGACGGACACGATCTTTGACGTCTACCGCAAGATGAACGAGAAGATCGACGAGATCAAGTTCGGCGGCGAGGACAACAACACCGAGCAGGTCGCCGGCGCGCTGCTGAAGCTGCCGCGTTTCCTGCTGCGTTTCGCCGTTGGCTGCCTGCGCGTGATGGATTACTTCGGCATCATCCCGCAGAAGCTGCTCGACGCCAGCCCCTTCCACGGCTCGATGATCATCACCGACATGGGCTCGCTCGGCATCCCGCCGATCTATCATCACCTGTACAACTTCGGCACCCTGCCGATGTTCATCGCCTTCGGCGCCAAACGCAAGGCGGTCGAGCTCGACCGTGAGGGCAAGGCGGTCGAGCGCAAGTACATCGACTTCATGGCCGTCATGGACGAGCGCGTGTGCGACGGGTATTATTACGCCTCCTCGTTCAAGTACATGAAGATGTATATGCACAACCCGGCGCTGCTGGAAGTCCCGCCCGAGAAAGTGGTCGAGGATCTGTTCTGAGCACCGATACAAATGCAAAAACCTCCTGCTGTGCAGGAGGTTTTTGCATTTGTACGGCCCGCGCGGCGGGCGCCGCCCGGACCGCACGCGCAGCCGAACACAGCAGCAGCATGATGAGCATGACAAAGATCACAAAGCGGAGTTTCTTCACGGATCCATCCTCCTTTGCTTTCGTTTGACACCAGTATACACAGCCGCCGCAAAAAAAGCCGTCGCATCCTGACGGCGGACAGAAAACTTTGCGGAGACAAGGAGCCCCCCGGCGCGGAGTGAACCCGCGCCGGGGGATTTTTACGCATTCAGGGCAGCGCGATGCACCGCGAAAAAACAGGGCCATCCGTTCGGATGGCCCTGTTGGATATTATGCCTCGTCGTCCTGATTTGTGCTGAACTCCGCCAGCGTCAGGCCGGGGTTTTTCTGTTCCGCCCAGCGGATGCTCCACTCATTGTTGAAAATGAGCAGGTTATGGCCGCGGAAGTCCTGCACCCACTTCGTGTCGGAAGCGAGGTTGAGCGCCGTGGGGTCGGTGCCCTCGCTCGTGATCCAGCGGATATAGGAATACGACAGGTCGCGGCGGCGGATGTCGATGTTGTACTCGTTCTTGAGCCGGTACTCCAGCACCTCGAACTGCAGCACACCGACCGCGCCGACGATGACCTCCTCCATGCCGCTGTTCGGCTCGTGGAAGATCTGGATGGCGCCCTCCTGCGCGATCTGGGTGACACCCTTGACAAACTGCTTGCGCTTCATGGTGTCCACCTGCGAGATGACGGAGAAGTGCTCCGGCGCAAACGTCGGGATGCCCTCAAAGCGCACACGCATCTTCGGGTCACAGATCGTATCGCCGATGGAGAAGATGCCGGGGTCGAACACGCCGATGATGTCGCCGGCGTAGGCCTCGTTGATGATCGCGCGCTCCTGCGCCATGAGCTGCTGCGGCTGCGCGAGCTTGAGCGTCTTGCCGCCCTGCACGTGCAGGTACTCATGGTCGCGCTCGAACTTGCCTGAGCAGATACGCATGAAGGCGATACGGTCGCGGTGGGCCTTGTTCATGTTCGCCTGAATTTTGAACACGAACGCGGAAAACGCCGGCTGCAGCGGGTCGACCACGCCGTCGGCCGTCGTGCGCGGCAGCGGCGGCATCGTCATGTGCAGGAAGTTTTCCAGAAACGGCTCGACGCCGAAATTCGTCAGCGCGGAGCCGAAGAACACCGGACTGAGCCGGCCGGCGCGCACCTCGTCGAGATCGAAGGCATAGCCCGCGCCGTCGAGCAGTTCAATGTCCTCGGTCAGCTTTTCGCGCTGGCGCGATCCGATCAGCTCATCGAGCCGCTCGACATCCGTAAGCTCGCACTCGATGGGACGGATCTTATTCTGGCCGCGGTGAAACTCCTGAAACGCGAGAATCTCGCGGCGGTCGCGGTCGAACACGCCCTTGAAGTCGTGCCCGCAGCCGATGGGCCAGTTGACCGGATAGGTGCCGATGCCGAACTCGTTTTCCAGCTGCTCCATGAGCTCGAACGGGTCGCGGGCCTCGCGGTCGAGCTTATTGATGAACGTAAAGATCGGGATGTGGCGCATGGCGCAGATCTTGAAGAGCTTGCGCGTCTGCGGCTCGATGCCCTTGGCCGCGTCGATGACCATGACGGCGCTGTCCGCCGCCATGAGCGTGCGGTACGTGTCCTCCGAGAAGTCCTGGTGGCCGGGGGTGTCGAGGATGTTGATGCAATAGCCCTCGTATTCAAACTGCATGACCGACGACGTGATGGAGATGCCGCGCTGCTTTTCGAGCTCCATCCAGTCCGAGACCGCGTGGCGCGCGGTCGCCTTGCCCTTGACCGAGCCGGCGAGCTGGATGGCCCCGCCGTACAGCAGCAGCTTTTCCGTGAGCGTCGTCTTGCCGGCGTCCGGGTGCGAGATGATCGCAAACGTCCGGCGGCGCTCGATTTCCTGTTTCAGATCCATAGTCCGCTCCTCTGTTGTTCTTTCGAATATCAAACCTAGATAGTATACCCGATTTTTCCCGCGAGTGCAACAAAAACCTGCCCGTCAGGCCGTCTGCTCGCGCAGATAGAGCGTGAGCGTGGCGAGGAAGATGTCCTTGGCGTCATAGCGCGGCGTGAGCGGGGCCAGCTGCGTGAAGAAATGCTCGCTGCCCAGCGACGCGCACAGCGCGTGCGCGCGCTCGAGTGCCGGGGTGTCCTCGTCCTCCGTCAGACGCATGGCCAGCTCCGGCAGCAGGAGCTTGAGATCGTAGATCTCCCCGCGCGGGTAGGCATACGCCTCCAGCACGCACTCCACGCCCGCGAGCGCGCAGGCCGTCAGGTCGCTGCGCTGGTCGCTGAGGATGCGGTCGGTCAGCGGCGTGTCGCTGCGGAAAAAGTCCAGCATGGAGTCCGGCGGCGTCAGCTCCCGGCGCAGCAGCCAGAGCAGATAGTCGCGCGCGACGCCCTCGAGCAGCGTCTGCCCGTCGGGCTCAAATGTGTAGGTATGGCCGATATAGCTGCCGAGCACGCGCAGCGTGTCCGTATAGCCGAGGGCGATGCTGCGGCGCAGCGCGTTGGGGTCAAACTCCAGCAGCTTGCCCAGCGGCTCCGCCGGGGCAATATAGGTCACGAGCGGGTGGTTGGTGTATTTTTTCTCCGGCGTCTCCGGCTTGAGGCCGATGGCAATAACGCGGTCAGCCCCGAGGCGAAACGCCGTGCTGATCGGAAGATTGTCCGAGTACGCGCCGTCGAGATAATTCTGCCCGTCGATCTCGCACATCGGAAACATCGGGTAGCACGCCGACGACGCAAGGATCCACTGCGGCAGGTAGCCGGGCGCGATGTCCTGCTTGCGCACCTCGACCGGCTGGAACGACGGGAAGCGCGCCGTCATGAGTCCGAAATCCACCGGCGAGGCGAAAAAGCGTGCCTCGTCGAGATATTGGTGCACGAGCGCGCGGTAGGGCGTGATGTCCGCCGTACGGCGGTTGAGATCCGCCCAGTCCTTCACGCGCGCGATGAGCTGCTCCGGATGCTCGGCCAGGGCCGCCAGCTCGCGCTTCTCGCGCGGCGTGGCGTCGGCCCGTTCAAGCATGATCTGCTCTTCCGTGATGTGCGTCCAGAGCTCCCACGCGCGGTCGAAATCGCCCTGCACCATCAGCGCCGCCGTGACCGAGCCGATGGACGTGCCTGTGACGATGTCAAACGGGATGCCCAGCTCCCGCATTGCCTTCCACGCGCCGACCTGATACGCGCCCTTCGTGCCGCCGCCGGCCAGCGCGATCGCCTGCTTCATGGTACATCCCTCCTTGGTTTCTGACATGTTAGTTTACACGCGGCGGGTGCAAAAAGTCAATTCCGAATAGCAAGCACCGGAGGACAGCCTGTCCTCCGGTGCGCTTTTTCATGCCTGCAGCAGGGCGCGGCGGGCCTTCCAGTCCGGCAGATAGCGCGCGATGAGCGCGTAAAACTCCGCGCCGTGGTTCATGTAGCGCAGGTGCGCCAGCTCGTGCACGACGACGTAGTCGATCGCCTCCGGCGGGTACTGCATCAGCCGCCACGAAAAGCAGATGTGCCCCTGCGAGCTGCAGCTGCCAAAGCGCGTGCGCGCGCCCGTGATGCGCACCTGCGTCGGGTAGAGGCCCATCCGCTCGGAATAGTACGCCACGCGCTGCGGCAGGCAGGCTTTCGCCTGCCGGATGTAGGCCGCCCGCTCGGCGTCCGTCGGCTCCGGGTGCGCGGCGGCGCGGGTCTCCTGCTTGGCCACCCCGCGCGCGATCCATTCGGCATGCGACGCGACAAAGCGGTCAATCGTTGCCTGCGGTGTCCGGTACGGCGCGCGCACGATTACGCGCCCGCCGCGCAGCTCGAGCGCCAGCGTGCGGCGGCCGGAGCGAATGAGTTCATACGGCTGCATGGCCTGTCTCCCCCTTTTTCTGTGGTATGCCAAATCGGTCTTCCGGCAAGGTTATTCTGTCTGCTGCAAACAGCCGTCCATGTACTGGCGGACGCGCGCTGCGTCTTTCCTGCATTTCGCCTTACTGCCATAAGTCAGTGCAACGACCCACGGCTGTCCGGCATCTGTTTCAAACGTCTGCCGGTAATTCACAGTCTGACCCCCTTTCTATCCACTGTCCGCTTATGTCCTGATTGGAAAAGCAGAGTATCTTCTCATGGACCCAATGATGGCTATAGACGTCTCCTTCCACGCAAATACACAGACGGATCTGCTCGCTCCATGGTACGAACACAGGTTCCGAACGCTTGGGATCTACAACCGCAAAACCTTGCTGGCTGACTTCAATCATCGTGCGGTATCCAGCTGATTTTATGATATAAACCAATGCCGCAGCGTAACCAAAAACAAATACCGTCACCAGTACCGACACGAAAACCAGTTCCCCTTTTGTAAGAATCTTGTACCCATCCGGGAACATGGCATAAACAAAGTATCCTAGAATAAAGATAACCGGTATCGTGCAGCCGCTTATCACGCCCTTTTTATTGGGCTGAAAAGTCAATGATTCCACGCCATCACATCCTCCACCATCAAAACGAATCTACGAACAGCATACACCATCCGCGGTGCGGTGGCAAGCTTGGCAGCCGCCGCGCGGTGTGCTATGATGGGAGCATCCATTCTTTGAGGTGATCGTATGTTCCGGATCGGCTGCCACATTTCCTCCGCCGGCGGGTATCTCGCCATGGCAAAGCGCGCAGAGGCGCTGGGCGCAAATACGTTTGCGTTCTTCACGCGCAACCCCCGCGGCGGCAGCGCCAAGCCCATTGAGGCGGCAGACATCGCGGCCTTTCACGCCGAATGCGCCCACGCGGGCATCGACCGGCTGGTCGCGCACGCGCCCTACACGCTCAACCCCTGCGCAGCCAAGCCGAACGTGGCGGAGTTTGCGCGCATGGCCTTTTCCGACGACCTGCAGCGCATGGAGCACACGCCCGGCCAGCTCTATAATTTCCACCCCGGCAGCCACGTCGGGCAGGGCATCGACGTGGGCATCGAGAAAATCGCCGCGCTGCTCAATGAGGTCCTCTTCCCCGATATGACCACGACCGTCCTGCTTGAGACCATGGCCGGCAAAGGCAGCGAGGTCGGCGGCCGCTTCGAGCAGCTGCGCGCCATCATCGACCACGTGGAGCTGCGGGAGCACATCGGTGTCTGCCTCGACACGTGCCACGTCTGGGACGCGGGGTATGACATCGCAGGCGACCTCGACGGCGTGCTCGCGGAGTTTGACCGCGTGATCGGGCTCAAGCGCCTGTACGCCGTGCATCTCAACAACAGCCTCAATCCCTGCGGCAGTCACAAGGACCGGCACGCAAAGCTGCTCGACGGCTGCATCCCGCCGGAGGCGCTCGTGCGCGTCACCCGCCACCCGGCGCTGGCGGGGCTGCCGTTCATCCTCGAGACGCCGAACGATGACGCCGGGTACGCGCAGGAGATCGCATGGCTGCGCGCGGCGCAAAATTAACGGGATCTTTGCCTCCACTGTCCTGATTATCGGACTTTGCATGTGCTATGCTGTGATAAAAGGGAGAAAACAGAAACACAACATGGACATGGGAGGAGAAGAATCATGACCCTGCGAACGTACATTGACCACGCAATCCGCGACGGCGCTGCCTTTGACGCCGTCATCTGCGGCTGCGATGTGCAGCAGACCTTCTGCTGGCAGCCGGACATGTGCATCACGGACGCCTGCGAGGCGGAGTACCGCCCGCTGCTCGACGCAGAGATCCGCATCCTGGCCGCCGCGCCTGGCGAGCGGTTTTCCATCATCGAGATCTGCACGGACAGGCTCTTTCTCGGCGATGCCTTTTCGCAGTGCGCGGCAGGCTACTGCAGCCCGCGCGAGTACCGGCGGCTGTTTCGCGCCGGATGATCCGATAAAACGCCCGCACGGCCCCGGAGCAAAAAATGCTCCGGGGCCGCGCATTTGCGGCGGGATGGTGCTTGACTTCCGGCGCGCACGAGACTACAATACAATCCGAATTTTCAAAAAAGGCGTGAGATACGTTGCATCATCCGATCATCAAACCGAATCACATGCAGATCCCATGGCACGACCCCATCCGGGATCAGAAAGAGCTGCCCGTCTCACAGGCGCCGCTGCCCATCCGCGCCGGCGTCGTCGGCCGGGTCGGTCTGCTGCTGCTCTCGTGCGGCACGGGCGCGTGGCGCGTGCGCAGCTCCATGAACGAGATCGCCGAGGCGCTCGGCCTCGTGTGCGCCGCCGATATCGGGCTGCTATCCATCGAGTACACCTGCTCCGACGGCGAGAACAGCTTCTCGCAGACGCTGACGTTGACCGCGACCGGCGTCAACACCGCGAAGCTCGACCAGCTCGAGCGCTTTGTCAAGCGCTTCCCGCTCGACGGCGTATATATGACGGCGGACGGCCTGCACACACAGCTTGACAAGATCGCGCAGACGGGCGGCAGCTACACGCCCCTGCAGCTGGGGCTGGCAGCCGCGCTCGCCTGCGGCGGGTTCACGTTCCTGCTCGGCGGCGGGCCGATCGAGATGCTGCTGGCCTTTCTGGGCGCAGGCGTCGGGCAGTATGTGCGCGCGCGGCTGACGCAGCGGCACCTGACGCTGTTTGGCTGCATCGCGCTGTCCGTCGCAGCGGCGTGCCTGGTCTATGCCGGGCTGTTCCGGCTGGCGTCGCTGCTCTTCCCCATCGACCCACAGCATCAGGCGGGGTACATCTGCGCGATGCTGTTCATCATCCCGGGCTTCCCGTTCATCACGAGCGGCATCGACATGGCCAAGCAGGACATGCGCTCCGGGCTCGAGCGGCTGGCCTACGCGATCATGATCGTCGTCGTGGCGACCTTGACCGCCTGGCTCATGGCGCTGCTGCTGCGGCTGCAGCCGATGGATTTCCTGCCGCTGGGGCTGCCCGTCTGGGCGCGGATTTTGCTGCGGCTGGCCATGAGCTTCTGCGGCGTGTTCGGCTTCTCGCTGATGTTCAACAGCCCCGTAAAGCTCGCATCCGTCGCCGCCGTGATCGGCGCGCTGTCGAACACGCTGCGGCTCGAGCTCGTCAGCCTGGCTGGCTTCCCGCCGGCGGCGGCCGCGTTTTTCGGCGCGCTGGCAGCGGGCCTGCTCGCGTCCCTGTACAAGCAGCGCTCGGGCTACCCGCGCATCACGATCACCGTACCGTCGATCGTCATCATGGTGCCGGGGCTGTATTTCTACCGCGCCGTGTACGATCTGGGCACGATGAACCTGAGCGACAGCGCGTCGTGGCTCGTCGCCTCACTGCTGATCGTCATTTCCCTGCCGCTGGGGCTGATCTGTGCGCGCATCCTCACCGACGGCAGCTTCCGCCGGTGCACATGAAAAGGGCATAAAAAAAGACCGCCGATCGGCGGTCTTTTTTTATGCAGGGATTGAAATTACAGGTGCTTCGTATTGAGCGCGCGGGCGGCGTTGAGCACGCACAGGACCATGACGCCGACGTCGGCGAAGATGGCGACCCACATGTTCGCAATGCCGAGCGCGCCGAGCACGAGGCAGACGGCCTTAACGGCCAGCGCAAAGACGATGTTCTGCCAGACGAGACGCATGGTCTTGCGCGAGATGCGCATGGCCAGCGAGAGCTTGCGCGGGTCGTCGTCCATGAGCACGATGTCCGCCGCCTCGATGGCCGCGTCCGAGCCGATGCCGCCCATGGCGGCGCCGAGATCGGCGCGCGCGAGCACCGGTGCATCGTTGATGCCGTCGCCGACAAAGGCGAGGTATTTCCCGGGTGCGCCCTCGCCGAGCAGCCGCTCGACCTGTGTGACCTTATCCTCCGGCAGCAGCTCACTGTGCACCTCCGCGATGCCCAGCTCCTCCGCCACGGCATCGGCCGCGCTCTTGCGGTCGCCGGTGAGCATGACGACGCGCACGCCGTCCGCCCGCAGGCGGGCCACCGCCTCGCGCGAGCCGGTCTTCGGCTCGTCGGAGATGACGATGTAGCCGAGATACGTACCGTCGGCCGCGACGTGGATGACCGTGCCGATCTCATCGACCGCGGGCACTGTCAGGCCAAGGGTATCCATCAGCTTCGTGTTGCCGGCGGCAACGGACCGGCCGCCGACCTGCGCGGTCACGCCGTGACCGGCAAGCTCCTTGGCGTCCGTGGTGACGAGCTCCGCCGGCAGCTCCCCGGCTGCGCGGCGCAGGCTCTGGCTGACCGGGTGGTCGGAAAACTGCTCCGCCGCCGCTGCAAGCTGCAGCAGCGCCTGCTCGGACAGCTCCGGCTGCGCGGGATGCACCGCCGTGACGGCGAACGTGCCGCGCGTGAGCGTGCCGGTCTTGTCAAAGACGACACGGTCGGTCCTGGCCAGCATCTCCAGATAGCTGGAGCCCTTGATGAGGATGCCGCGGGCGGACGCGCCGCCGATGCCGCCGAAAAACGACAGCGGGATCGAGATCACAAGCGCACACGGGCAGCTGATGACGAGAAACGTCAGCGCACGGTAGACCCACTCACCCCAGTCGGCCAGAATGCCCGCAATGAGCCGCACGACCGGCGGCAGGATCGCCAGTGCGAGCGCCGCGCCGCACACGGACGGCGTGTAGACGCGGGCAAACTTCGTGATGAAGCGCTCGGTGTGCGCCTTCTTGAGCGAGGAATTTTCCACGAGCTCAAGGATGCGCGCGACCGTGGACTCGGCATACACCTTCTCCACGCGCAGACGCAGCACACCCGACAGGTTCACGCTGCCGCTGACGACGGCGCTGCCCTCCGTGACGTCCACGGGCGCACTCTCGCCGGTCAGGGCGCTCATATTCAGCGCCGACGTGCCCGTGAGCACCGTGCCGTCGAGCGGGACGCGCTCGCCGGGCTTGACGACGATCGTGTCGCCGACCGCGACCTGCTCGGGCTTCACGCGCGCGACGCCGTCCGCCGTCTCGACATTGGCGTAGTCCGGGCGGATGTCCATCAGGTCGCCGATGTTCTTGCGGCTGCGGCCGACGGCGTAGCTCTCAAACAGCTCGCCGATCTGGTAAAACAGCATGACGGACACGGCCTCAGGATAGTCCCCGAGCACCATCGCGCCGATGGTGGCCACGGCCATGAGCAGGTTCTCATCGAACGGCTGGCGGTTATAAATGCCCTTGCAGGCATCGACGAGCGTCTCGCCGCCGACGAGCAGATACGGAATGAGGTACAGCACGAGCTTGAGCCAGCCCGTGACCGGCACAAAGTGCAGCCCAATGAGCAGCACGGCCGCTGCTGCTATGAGCAGCAGCGACCTTTTCTGTTCGCGCGACATGAGATTCAGTCCTCGAAGCGGAAGTCCGGCTCGACCTTGCGCGCGGTCTTGAGGATCTCCGCTTTGGCCTCGGCTTCGTCCACGCCGGGGGCATATTCGACCAGCATTTTCTGGGCCATGTAGCTCACGGTCACTTCCTTGACACACTTGAGCTTTGCCACGTGCCGCTCGATGGTCGCCGCGCAGTTGGCGCAGTCTACTTCGATCTTATAGGTCTTTTCCATGATGATGTACGCTCCTTCATCTGTCATTGAATGTTCCTTGAAAAGATGGCCGGGCCATCATTTTTCCAGCACATGCTCCATGCCGAGGGCCAGCACGGACCGGACGTGATCGTCGTCCAGGGAATAAAATACGGTCTTGCCCTCCCGCCGGAAGCGGACGAGATTCGACGCCTTCAAAATGCGCAGCTGGTGGCTGACCGCCGACTGCGTCAGGTTCAGCAGCCGCGCAATGTCGCACACGCACAGCTCGCTCTCAAAGAGCACATAGAGGATCTTGATGCGCGTCGAATCGCCAAAGACGCGAAACAGCTCCGACAGGTCGTAGAGCGTCTCGTCGTCCGGCAGGGCCGCGAGCACCTGCGCCACCGCATCCTCGTGCACGTTGAGATATTCGCACGCCGGCGCGCTGTCGGTTTTCGGTTCTGCCATGAGATCTCCTCGCTTTCGTTTTAACATATGAACGATTGCTCATGTGTTTATATAACCACTTCTCTGCCCGTTTGTCAAGAGCCTATTTGCATTTTCTCAAAAAGAATTCCCGGATGCACACACATCCGGGAAGGGGTCTCATTTTTCTTCGGTTTTTGGACTGCGGAAAGCGAAAAAGCGCTGGCCGAGGTAATTCAGACCGGTAAAGAGCACCATGCCGACAAGCATGGCCACATTATCGCGCGTACTCACCGCAGCGTTGGCAAGCAGACGCAGGCACAGCGGTTTTGCGATGCCATAAGCGATCAGATAGCACACGGCGATGTTCGCCGCGAAGCGCACGACCTGACCCGCGCCGCGCTCCCGGCTCTGAAATGTAAAGTGCTTGTTGAGGAAAAAGCTCAGGATGCTCGTGAGCACGTAGTTTGCCGCCGAGGACACCCAATACGAGCAGTTGGCAAGGTTATACAATCCAAACATGATGCCCGTGCCGACGAGCGTGTTGATGACGCCGACGAGCAGAAACTTCCACAGCTTCGCGTCAAAGAGCGTGCGCAGGCGCTTCAAAGCTCCGCCTCCCGGTCATCGAGCTCCGTCTCGATGCGGTAGCGCGGGCGCGCCTTCGTCTCGAGATAGATCTTGCCGATGTACTCCCCCACCACGCCGATGGCCAGCAGCTGCAGCCCGCCGATGGCCCAGATGGACACGGCGAGACTCGACCACCCGGCGACGGTATGGCCGGTGAAATAGCGCACGAGAAAATAGATGAGCATGGCGATGCTGACGAGGAACATCACAATGCCGATGCGCGTGATGAGCCGCAGCGGCGAGACCGTCAGCGACGACACGCCCTCCCACGCAAACGAGAGCATCTTGCGCAGCGGGTACTTGCTTTCGCCCGCAAAGCGCTTGCCGCGCTCGTAATACACGACCGTGCTCGGATAGCCGACGAGCGGCACGAGCCCGCGCAGGAACAGATTAACCTCTTTATATTCCGCGAGCGCGTCGAGTGCACGGCGGCTCATGAGCCGGTAGTCGGCGTGGTTATACACCACGTCCGCGCCAAGCGCGCGCAGCAGGCGGTAATACCCCTGCGCAGTGGCGCGCTTAAAGGCGGAGTCCTGCTTCCGGCTCGCGCGTACGCCGTAGACGATGTCATTGCCATTCTGAAAGGCCGCGAGCATGGCGTTGATGGCGTCAATGTCGTCCTGCAGGTCGGCGTCCATGGAAATAACGCAGTCGGCGCGATTCCGCAGCGTCATCAAACCGCACAGCAGTGCGTTCTGATGGCCGCGGTTGCGCGACAGGCGGATGCCGGAAAAGACCGGATCGCGCGCGTGCAGGCCGGAAATGAGCTGCCAGGTGGCGTCCTTCGAGCCGTCGTCGATGAAGCAGATGCGGCTCAAGGGACCGATCGTTCCGGCAGCGCGCAGGGCGGTGAATTTCTCCCGCAGACGGCGCGCCGTCTCTGGCAGGACCGCCTCCTCGTTATAACAGGGGATCGCAAGATAGAGCGTCACGGACATGGCCGCGCCTCCCTTCCAAAAATCACGGTTCAGTCGATCGTGCCGCCGCCGAGCACCGTGTCCCCTTCGTAGAACACGACGGCCTGGCCGCGCGTGATGGCGCGCTGCGGGGTCTCGAACGACACATGCACCGTGTCCGGCCCCGTGGCCGTGACGGTGCACGGCTGCTCCGGCTGCCGGTAGCGGATGCGGGCCGTCACGCGCAGCGGCGCGTCCGGCACGTCGCCGGAGATCCAGTTGCAGCCGCTCGCGTCCAGCTCAGTCGAAAACAGATCGTCATTGCGGCCGAGCACCACTTCGTTGTTCGGCACGTCGATGCCGCAGACGTACAGCGGCGTCTCGGCCGCGATGCCGAGGCCGCGGCGCTGGCCGATCGTATAGTGGATGATGCCGCGGTGCGTGCCGAGCGGCCTGCCCTGCGTGTCCACGAAGCGGCCGGGCTCGCTGTGCGCGCCCGTCAGCCGCTCGACCGCAGCGGCGTAGTCGCCATCCGGCACGAAGCAGATGTCCTGACTGTCGTGCTTGTGCGCGTTGCAAAAGCCGTACGCCTCGGCGATGGTGCGCGCCTCGGTCTTGTGCAGGCCGCCGAGCGGAAAGCGCGTGTGCGCGAGCTGCTCCTGCGTGAGCCAGGCGAGCACGTAGCTCTGATCCTTTGTCGTGTCCACGGCTTTTTTGAGCGTGTAGCGCCCATCCGGCAGCTGCTCGATGCGGGCGTAGTGCCCGGTCGCCAGCACCTCACACCCGAGCGCGCGGGCACGCGTCTCGAGCAGGCCGAATTTCAGGTAGCGGTTGCAGTCCAGGCAGGGGTTCGGCGTCACCCCACGCTGATAGGCCGCGGCAAAGCGCGCCATGACCTGCTCACGGAACGCATCCTTATAATTAAAGACATAGTACGGCATGCCCAGCGCATAGGCCACGCGGCGGGCGTCCTCCACATCGTCGAGCGCGCAGCAGGTGTGGCCGCGCGGCACGCCGGCATCCTCGTTTTCATACAGCTTCATGGTCACGCCCATGCAGTCGTAACCCGCCTGCTGCATCAGGTATGCCGCCACGCTCGAATCCACACCGCCGCTCATGGCGATCATCGCCTGCGGGCGGCCGCTCTTTTCCGTCTGCATCCGTACACCTCGTTTCCTGGGAATTCTCTTTAGATTATACCGCACAGCCCCCGCTTGTCAACGCAAAACACCCCGCCTGCGCGCGGCAGGCGGGGGAAGGCAGGGCAAACAGCATCAGGTCTGCGGATCGTTCGGGATGTCGGTGAACGAGCCCTCATAAACGTGCGGGCCGCCCTGTGCGCCGACGAGCCGGTTATAATAATTTGCGTTCGTGATGGCACGGTACGGGTCGAGCCAGATCGTCACGGGCGCGAACATGGCGCTCAGCAGCATCCAGCCGAGGAAGCTCAGGTCCAGCACGAACAGCTCCCACTTGTGGCCGCGCATGAGTGCGCCGCTCTCACGCAGGCACTGCCAGGCGGACTTCTCCGGGTGGTCGAGCAGCAGGTACAGCGCCTGCCGGTAGCGGTAGGCCGCGATGATGCCCGGCACGAACAGCAGCAGGCTCCACAAGAACACGAGCAGCCCCTGCAAAATAGCGAGCCACAGCACGCGGAAAAAGAGCCCGAACCCGTCAAAGAGGTTGCCGATCTCGGCGGTTTCGTCCCGGCTGACGTGCAGTGAAAAGATCACGAAGCCGACGCTGACCATATAGCTCATGATCTCGAGCGCGATAACGAGCACGACCGCAACAGCGGACACACTGTAGTGCTCAAAGAAGCTGATATACGCCTGCTCGACCGCGTCGGGGCCAAACTGCGCGGCGTTTGTCAGCGCCGTGGTCAGGCGGTCGGCGCCCATCAGGTACGACGAGAGCGTCGAGATGAGCAGCCCGAGGGCAAAGACGATCAGCGCCGCGAGGATCGGGCTCGGGTGATAGCCGGCGGCGCGCCGGCGGGCGTCTGCTTTGAGTGCAGCACGGTTCAAATCCATTTTGATCACAACTCCGTTCCCGGCACGGCCGGGTTTCATTTTTTCATCGTTATAGTATACCAGATGCCGCCGGATTTGAACACCCGGGGCGGAAAAAATTCACGTTTTCGACACACGTTGCGATTTTTTCGGGAAGTTGCGGAAAATGCGCTTGACAATCCGCGCGTGAAATGCTATATTAAACAGGCTTTGAACGACAAAGCCTATGCGCGAGTGGTGGAATTGGCAGACTCGCTAGATTCAGGTTCTAGTGTCCACTCCGGACGTGCGGGTTCAAGTCCCGCCTCGCGCACCACATCCCCGGGAGCTTCGGCTCCCGGGGATTTTTCTGTCTGCGGCAAATATCACAGCAAAAAGCGCCGGTCTCCCGCGGGAGACCGGCGCCGGTTTTTTACGCGCCGAAGCACGTGAACATGATGATCAGATAAACGATGTACAGTCCGCCGATGAAAAAGCCGACCCAGCGCTTGAACCTGCCCTGCGCCAGCGCCGGGATGAGCGCGCCCGCGCACACGACAAGACACGCCGGAATATCCAGCAGCATGCCCTGCCGCTCGACCGGCAGCGGTTTGCCGAGGATGAGCGCGCACAGCGGCATGATGAGCGTGAGGTCCATAATGTTCGCGCCGATGATGTTGCCCACCGACAGGGACGACTGCTTTTTGCGGATGGCCGTGATGGTCGTCACGAGCTCCGGCAGCGAGGTGCCGATGGCGATCATGGTCGCGCCGATGATGGCATCCGGCACGCCGACCATCTGTGCGAGCGCGGTGCCGTTGTCGATCAGCAGCTGCGCGCCGAGCACAATGGCCGCAGCACCAAACACAAACTTGCCGATATTGAGCGCGATCGTCCGGCCGTCCGTCTTGGGGCGGGCATCCTGCTCCGGGGCCTCAAGCGACTGCTCACGCCGCGCGGCGACAAGGCTCTCGGCAATAAAGCACACAAAAATGACAAGGATCAAAACGCTCTCAAGGATGGACAGCTGCCCGTCGCGCGTGAAGCCGAACAGAACCGCGATCGCCGCCAGCAGCAGCACTGCCTTGACGGCATACTGCCGGCGCGGCATGGTACACTCCATGCAGATGAGCGACAGGCACATGATGAGACCGGTATTGGCCGTGACGGAACCGACGGCATTGCCCACGGCAATGTCCGCGTTGCCCTCCAGGGCCGAGAACACGGACACAAGCATCTCCGGCAGCGTCGTGGCGAAGCTCACGACCGTTGCGCCGATGATGAATTTCGGGATGCCGGAGGCCTCCGCGATCCACGTGGCGGCGTCGACAAAAATGTCGCCGCCCTTGATGATGCACACAAGGCCCGCCGCAAACAGCAGCAGGACGAGAAAGAGGGTACTGCCGGTAAAATCGAGGTTCATAACGCATTCTCCTTCGTGATCGCGCAAAAAAAATGAGACTTTCGGCACGATCATAAATATGATGTGCTAAAAGTCTCATTACCTATCACAATAGGCGCATGACCACCGGCGGGAGCCGGGAGATTGTTGGCCATGCATTTGCAACTACTCCCTTTTAACGAGAAAGCATCATAGCACACCGCGCCGGGCTTGTCAAGCAATTCCACGCCCGGCCGCCGCTCAGCGCACCAGCTTCATGAGCAGTCGCTCAAACTCGCCGAGCATGCCCACGGAATCGGCAAAGATCATGCTCTTTTCGTACATGCGGCGGTAAGCGTCCACGTTCTCGTCCGTGCGTGCGGTGTAAATGATGGGGATGACGAGCAGGCCCCGGCGGCGCGCCGCCTGCACGGCCGTGCGCACGTCGTCGATCGCCTCCGCCTCGCTGAAATAGCCGGACGGCAGCCCGTCGGAGAGCACCATGAGGATCTTGCGGCGCTCGGTGCGCTTGGCCAGATCCAGCGCGGCGGCGCGGATGGAATAGCCGTCCTTGTTGCCGTTTCCGGCGGCGATCTGCGTCATGGCGTCCATGCAGCGGCTGCCGATCTCCTTCTGGTCAAAATCCTTGATGACGCAGTGCTCCACGGCGTTCGTGCCGCCGTCAAAGGCGACGATCTTCGTATAGGCGATGCCCTTGAGCGCCTCCTCGAGCACGGCCGCCGTGGCCAGCGCCGTGAAGAGCTTGGAGTTCCCGCCGCCAATGCCGGCGCCCATGCTGCCGCTGCGGTCGATGAGCAGGTAAAACGCCGTCTCGCGCTTGGACGGCGGCGCCTTGCGGCGAAAAACGTCCTTGGCGTCGAGCGGGATCTTCCATAGCTCGCGCTGCGAGAGCGCGCCGGTGCGCTGGCTGGCGCTGCGTTCGCGCTGCTGGCGCAGGAGCTTGTCGAGCCGGTGGTGCAGCGCCTTCGCCCGCTCGGCGAACGCGGGCGGCAGCCGTCCGCCGCCCGGCGTGATATACGTCTCCGTAAACGTCAGTCCGGCGTAACGCTCGGCCAGGCCCTGCCGCTCGCCGGCATCGAGCCGGGCGGCACACGGCCCCGCAACATGCAGCTGCTGCTCGAGCGCCCGCTCGCGCGTGAGCGCCTGCGCCGCCGCGGCGAGCATGGCGTCCGTCTCGGCCGCGCTGAGCGCAAAGCCG
>ERZ809296.860-NODE-860-length-41476-cov-41.441660_pt1 | contig 41476 bp, 31 predicted proteins | sample MGYA00520511_ERZ809296 | MGnify/ENA primary metagenome ERZ809296 (study PRJEB31576, sample SAMEA3212662) | Homo sapiens | biome: human-gut; feature: human gut; material: fecal | place: Sweden | collected 2012 ...
ACTGCAAATTAGCAGGCCATTAGCAAAAAATGAGGCAGATTTTCCTTGCGCGTGTCCGAATCTGTCACTTATTCTAATGGCAAAAAAGTATATCACATCATGTATGCAAAAGCAGTCATGCTTAGCAAAGGAGGCCACCCATGGCAGACTAAGAGAAGTATAGGAGGTACATAGACATGTTAATTGCTGTCGATCACGGGAACAAACAAATCAAAACCGTCCATACGCCGCCGTTTACCTCCGGGCTTATCCAGAGCGACACGCCCGGCTTCGGAACGGACGCATTGACCTATCGGGGGAAGTATTACACATTGACCGATCAGCGGATTCCCTACCGCAGAGATAAGACGGAGGATGAACGCTTCTTCCTTCTGACGCTTTTTGCCATCGCGCATGAGATCGAAGCGATGGGACAGTACAGCGGCAGCCTCATGCGCGTGCAGCTGGCGGTCGGCCTTCCTCCCGCGCATTTTGGCGTGCAGGCAAAGCGGTTTATCAACTATTTCAATGGGCGGGGTGCGGTTGCTTTTCAGTTTAAGGGAAAGCCCTATGCCATTTTCATTGAAAATGCCGCCTGTTTCCCGCAGTCCTTTTCTGCCGCTGCGGCCACGGTAAAAAACCTCGCCTCATTCCCCAGAGCGCTGGTGGTCGATATCGGCGGCTTTACGGCGGATTATGTGCGTTTGCGGAACGGTGTGCCGGACATGGCAGCCTGTGATTCTCTGGAAAACGGTGTGATCCTGCTCTATAACCGCATCCGCGCAAAAGCAAATGCCGAGCTGGACATTCTGCTGGAGGAAAGCGAGATCGACCGGATCCTGCGCGGCGAGGATCAGGACGCGGCGCCGGAGGTCATCGCTCTGACAGAACGGGAAGCACAGGGATTTATCAACGACCTGCTCAGCGGCCTGCGGGAGCGGATGCTGGAACTCAAGTCCGGCAAAGTGATCTTCTTGGGCGGGGGCGCTACTCTGCTGCACCGGCAGATCGAAGCGTCCGGAAAAATCGGGCAGGCGATTTTTGTGGAGGACATCAATGCCAATGCCAAGGGGTATGAGTATCTTTACCGGCTTCAACACAGCGGGCGGTGAGTGCTATGACCGACAAGAAGGACCCCGGGAAATTCACGATTCGCTTCAACATCTGTGACCCACAGCATAAAACGGTGATCGACCTGCTCAACCGGCAAGGCCGCAGCAAAGCGCAGCTTCTTGTCAGCGCTGTCCTGCACTATATCAACTGCAAGGAGACGCCGGAGGTGTCTGTTCCGGTTCCAAGTCAGGCGGCGCTGGAGGAGATGATCCTTGCCATCCTGACAAAGAACCAGAGCTGCCTGAAAAAGCAGCCCGAGCCGAAGCCTTCCACCGCACAGTAGGATGCGGCTATCTCCGCTGCGCCTGAACCCGTGCCGCCCGCAGACGGATAGGAATTGGAACAATGGTTTGGCGGGCAGGATGGTGTTGCATCGATCCTGAACTCTCTGAAAATGTTCGAGCAGGATTAAAAGCAAAGGTCTGGGACGAAGCCGCTCCCGTCAGGCTCAACGCTTGACAGGGGCGGCTCTTTTCTTGTTCAGTTTTGTGCTTCTCGCTCCTGACGCAGAAGCGCGATGCAGATCTTGAGCTGATAGGCTTTATGGATGCCCAGCTTTCTGTAAATGTTTTTGCGGTGTGTGGCGATGGTGCTCTCCGAGCAGTTTCTTTGTTCGGAAAGCTCCCGGGGACTGCTGCCATCGGCCAGGGCCTCCAAAATCTCCCGTTCCGTCGGCGTCAGCATATCATAGCCGACCAGGAACATCTCATAGGTCGCCGGATCGATCTCGGATTTCCGGAAGTAGGCCAGCCGCTGGGCATCGGCCTGGGCCGCTTCAAACTGCCCTTGCAGCTCTTCATTCTTATCCAAAAGCTGCACGGCCTGCTCCTGCACGGTCTGCTTTTCTTGCTCCAGCGTGGTGATGATCTTCTCATTCTCCCGATCCTGCGCTTGAAGCGTGGCAGAGATCGGTTCAAAGTCTGAAAACGCCATCTGCTCGCCGCCGCGATCCTCGTCCCGCAGCCGATCCAGATCCCGATGCACCGGAGCGAGATACCGGCGCGCCAGATACAGACAGCAAACGATGGCAGAAAACAGCAGCAGCGCCGAAAGCAACACCGTCTGCATAATATTTTTGGCAACAGCGAGATTGTAATCCTCTTTCGGGATCAGCACTGCCAGCGTGTGGGGCGTTCCATCGCCCTTTGCTGCGGTAAGGCTTTTCACCATGCCAACAAAAGAAAAACCGTCGCCGTTCAGGGACACCAAACCGCTGCTCATCGGCTTAACGGTGAGTGCTTCGGGAGGAACATAGCAGAAGCCTTCCTCCGTATAGGTCATCAGGGCAGCTCCCGCGTCTAAGGTATCGCCGCTCTCCGCGGTCAGCAGGCAGGCGAGGTGGCTGAGGTTGGAGGGCTGGTCATAGCGCACGGAAAAGAAGGACTGATTGATGGCGAAGCCACACATTCCATAGACCGTACCGTCTGCCCCGATCATGGGGATCGTCAGCAAAACCGCCTTTTCCGAGGTTCCCGGCAGCGTAACAAGGTCTGTGGTGCGGCGGGAATCGGCAATCGGGGCGGCAGCCTGCATGGTATGCTCCGCGTAATTGGGGAACTGCCCAATATGGAATTCCTGAGCCCACTTCCGGTGCGGCATGACATTGTGCGCTTTGCCCACGCTGGCGATGCCCCGGAACAGCAGCAGGTTATTGGTCACGCGTCCCGCGTTTGCCCTTTGCACATAGAGGCCGCTGCGGGCGTCTGCCGCATCCCCGTCGCTCATGGAGCTTTCCAAGACGACGAACCCGCCGGAGCAGTCCGCCTGCCGGACATACTGGCTCAGCGGCTCCAGCATGGCGTCCTCTGCCGCTTTGGTCGCCTCCACATTCCCGTCCAGATCATCAAAGGAGATGCCCTGCTGTACCAACGTATCCTCCAGCAGCGCGGTCATATCCTCGGATAGAAGGATGCTCATAACGGAGACATTGTGCCAAAGGGATTCCATATCGTTCTGAAAGACCTCCATCTGGAGATCCAGCGTCTTTTTAATTTCAGCCTTGGGGCTGCTCAACCGGCCAAACAGGGTGAGTCCCGCATAAAGCGCCGCGACCAACAGCACCGCCAGCGCGATCATGTAGCCGATGAGCTTATGCCGCATGGAGCGCCGCGCGTTTTTCAGATAGGACGATACCTGCATGGCCTTCACCTGCCTTGATGGAAAGTTACGAAAAAGTGATTTACTGGATGGAACGGAACAGCGCCCAGGTCTCCTCCGCCAGCGCCTCCACATCCTCACCGGCAGCGGCCCGCTGGGGCAGCTCCTGCTGCATCTGCCGCAGACCGTCATACAGGGTATGGACCTTGGAATAGTAATCCGTGAAGCGCACTTCGGCCAGCGGGGTATAGGTTTCCTGCATGGTCTTGAGGGCGGCGTAGAGATTGGCATAGCCCTGATCGGCAAATTCTACTTCGTCAATGGAGTCAAACGCCCCGTTCCGCACGGGCATATAGCCGGTGGAGGTCACGAAGTCCAGATTGCGCTGCTTCTCCGTCAGCCAATGGGCAAACAGGCTGGCAGCCTCCTCCTTCTGTTCCGTGGTCTTGTAGGCGCACAGGCCCACGCCCGCCTGGGTCATCAGAGGCTCCGCCCCCGCTGTCATGGGCAGGGGGACCACCTGCAGGTCCATCGGCTCGCTGTGCCCGTCCTCATAGGTCACGGTATCATTATAATAAAGGATCGCCGCGGAGGAGCCAAGGCCGGACAGAACCTCGCCGGTCATCACCTGCGTATTGGAATAGAGGTCAGACACCACGATATGCCCCTGAGCCAACGCGCGGGCAAACTGCATCCAGCTCTCCTTGAAAACGGCGTTGTCGAAGTCATACCAGCCGTCTTCCGTGTAGAAATCCTCCGCGCCATGCTCCAGCGCGCAGAGTTCCACGGCGCGGATGGGATAGTCCATCGCACAAAACGGCTCCGTGCCGTTCGTCCAGTCATAGAACTTCCCGGCAGCGTCATAGAATCCCTCCCAGGTGGAGAGGTCGTCATAGCCCACGCCGGTGGCCTCGGAAAAGCGGGCAAAGCCCGTGCCGTTGAGCATGAGCAGCTGCGTGGATTTGGACAGGGGGAACACCAGCAGTTTGCCATCCGCCTCGCCGTCCGCAAGGAAGCCGGACACAAACTCGCTCTGTTCCTTCTCCGTAAACCAGTCATTCCAGTCCAGCAGCTTGTCCTCGCCCAGGGCGATGGCGTCCCCGATGTGGCAGGTAAAGAGGTCCGGCATCTCCTGCGCGGAATCCCCCTGTGTCTCCAACAAAAAGCCGCCGATCTTCGCGGCGCTGCTCAGCTCCGTCACCTTGACGCGGACGCCCTTCTCCTTCCCCTCGGTGCGGTTGAATTCCTCCACCAGCGTGTCCATCGGGGAACCGGCCTGCTCGCCGTATACATGCCACATCGTCAGCTCCACCGGCTCCTTGGCCGAGAGCTGGGACTTGTTTCCGCAGCCCGTCAGGGCAAATATCAGGATGAAAGCCATGAGAATGGCGTAACCTTGCTTTTTCACCGCTATGTCCTCCACATACAAACACTTGTCCGCAAAAACGCCGCTTTCCGGCGATTTTTGAAAATTTTTTTTCGTCCGTCTACCCTAAATCGAGGTTTTAGGGTATGACAAGATTCCAAATCTATGGTACAAAACAGGCAGACGGGGAGGCGAGATTGCCGTTCGGCCCCCGTCAATGAACAGAGAATCGTGAAAGAGGTACCCCTTTCGGTTGGAGCGAAGCTCCAACCGAAAGATCGCTCGACGCTCTATATCCTGTCGAGCCGACCGCCTCGTTAGGCATTGTAGCATATTCCACGACAGCTTTACAAGACGAAATGAAAAAAGAAAGGAGGAATGCGGATGACGCAGGTACGGAAAACGGCGACCTACCGGGTCGTCACCGACTCAGGAGGCGGCAGGATCTTTCGCTTCTACTGCGACATCTCCGGCGAGCTGTGCTGCGTGACAAAGCCCATCCGGGTGGACACGGAGAAAGCGGCGCTGGAGATCGCGTGGGAACAGGAGGGCAAGTGGGAGTTCAACCTCTGCCCCAAATGCGGGAAGTATGTTTCCTCCGCTATGTTCAATGTCAACGCGGGATTGTGTCTGGACTGTGCGCCGTGGGAGGACGAGTACCCCTTGTTCTGTCATCACTGCGGCGTCCGCCTCCAGGAACCGGACGCCTGCTTCTGCCCCATCTGTGGAGCAAGATTGCAGGTGGGCGGCACAGACGGAAAGGAGGAAGCCAAATGACAGACTACGACCTGAGAACCCGGAAAGCCCTGCGCCGGGTGGTGCTGCTGGAATATGGCTTCGGGCCGGAGACATTGCGGGGACGCAAGGTCTGCCCCAGCTGCGGCAAGGCCAACAGCGCTGACCGGACGGACTGCGCCGACTGCGGCGCGCGTCTGCCGGAGATGACCCTCTATGACTTCTACCGTTCCCGCCACCGCTGCTGCCCCGGCTGCGGCGTGGCCGTCACCAACGTGGCGCGGTACTGCCCCGAGTGCGGGGCGCGGCTGCCCAAGGGGGCGGCGAGACGGGAGGCGGCGGTATGAGCCTCTTCCGGAGGCGGGAGCCGCCCTTGCCGAAAGCGGCGGTGTGCTTCAGCTCGCCAATCAGAACGCGCCGTGCGGCGGACTGGCTGAGAAATCTGGGCGGCTGCCGGCCAATCGGCGTCCTCTCGGATGACTGCGACGACGTGGTGTGGCAGTGTGCTGCCGAGCAGGCGGACCTTCTGCTGCTGGAGACCGACTTCACCGAGGGCGTGGAGGACAAGGACGTATCCGCTCGCTGCGACATCGCCATCGAGGTGCGGCGGAAGCTGCCGGATTGCCGGGTCTATCTCGTCTGCGAGGACGGCCACCCGGAAAAGCTGCCCGCACTGGAAAAGGCCGTGGAGCTAAAGCTCATCGACGGCTTTTGCATCGGCGACCTCGCCGCAGAGCAGATGCGAACATGGCTCGACGAAACGGCAGAAACCATCAACGGGCGGAGCGCCCGATAAAACGGCCCGGTGGCCGCGGGCCGGGGACAAAAACGCGGCGCACAACAAATTCTTTCGATGAAGGAGGAAGAGGAGCATGAAGAAGAAACTGTTGAGCCTTCTGCTCTGCCTCGTCATGGTGGTGGGATTGCTCCCGACCGCGGTGCTCGCCGCCGATGAAGTGGCAATTAACGAGGCCAATTTCCCGGATAAAAATTTCCGGAGCTATGTTCAAACGGACTTTGACAAAGACGGGGACAACAAACTCAGTAGTGCGGAGATCGCTGCGGTTAAAAAGATCGAAGCGAACAACATGGGCATTAAAAGCTTAGAAGGCGTCGGATTTTTTACGGCGCTGGAGACGCTGAAATGCTGGGATAACGAACTGACCGGGCTGGATCTGAGCAAGAATACGGCGCTGAAAGAGCTGCAATGCTCGAACAGCAAATTGCAGTCACTGGATTTGAGCCAGAACCCGAATCTAACACAGTTGTACTGCGGAAGGAACCCGCTGACCACGCTGGATCTCAGCAAGAGCGCAAAATTGAAAGTGTTGAATTGCAGCGGTTTTGGAAACAAACACATGGAGTTGACCGAACTGGATTTGAGCCAGAACACGGCGCTGGAGTCCCTGGATTGCTCGCTCAATAAATTGAAGGAGCTGAATGTGAGTGGCTGCACGGCGCTAGTAAAGCTGGACTGCGGAGGTAACCAATTGGACGCACTGGATGTGAGCAAGAATAAGAATCTGATAGAATTGCTCTGCTCGTCTAACCAATTGGAAGCGCTGGATGTGAGTAAAAACACCAAATTGGAAAAATTGTACTGCAGGGACAACTTTCTGGCTGAATTGGATGTGAGCAAGAACCTCGAATTGAAAAGTATCAGCTACGGGAAAAACGGGTTGACCTCGCTGGATCTGGATAAGAACGAAAAGATAACAGACGTAAATTCAGATAATCAGCAGTTTTATAATAAGGGCACTCTGCCTGCCGGAGGAACCTTTGACCTGAACGGTTTGCCGGGGGCTTTTGATCTCCAAAGAGCGATCAACTGGCAGGGCGGCACAGTGAATGATGCGACCGGTATCCTGACGGTGGACGCAGCCGCTACAGAGGTCACCTACAAGTATAAGACCAAGTCTGATAGTACAGAAGCAAAGTATCTCATGCCATGCAAAATGGAAGTCCGGGGGGGCACGACCCCGCCGCCCACGCCGGGCACCAAAACAAAGGTTGACGTTCCCACTGCCAAGACAAATCTTGTTTACAACGGTGCGGCGCAGACCGGCGTTGTAAACGGTGTGGGATACACACTGACCGGCAATACTGCGACCGATGCAGGAACATACACTGCGACCGCGACGCTGGTGACGGGCTATCAGTGGACTGATGGCAATACAGATGACAAAAAGATTGAGTGGACGATCCGCCAAGCGGATCAGGCTGCACCCGAAGCCCCGGAGCTTGACAGCCGCGATACGACCAGTATCACGCTCAAGTCTGTTTTCGGCGCTGAGTACAGCATGGATGGTACGAATTGGCAGCCCAGTCCAAGCTTTACGGGACTGTCTTCCAACACTTCTTATTCCTTCTATGCGCGCCTCGCTGAGACGAAAAACTATAACGCTTCTCCTGCGAGTGCCGCGGCAAACCTCTCCACCACCGGCACCGGCACTGGTACCGGCACTGGCACTGGCACTGGCACCTCCACCGGTACCGGCACGACCACCTATCCCATCACCGTGAAGAGCGCCAAGAACGGCGAAGTGACCGCGAGCCACAAGACTGCCTCTAAGGGCACCACCGTCACCCTGACGGTCGATCCCGACAAGGGCTATGTGCTCGATACCCTCACCGTTCTGGATGGCAAGGACAAGGAGATTAAGCTGACCGAGAAGAACGGCAAGTATACCTTCACCATGCCCGATTCTAAGGTCACCGTGGCGGCCACGTTCAAGGCTTCTGCCCCCACCGGCAAGAATCCCTTCATCGACGTGCCCGCAGGCTCCTACTATGAGGACGCCGTGATCTGGGCCGTGGACAAGGGCATCACCACCGGCACCAGCGCCACCACCTTCAATCCCAATGGCATCTGCACCCGTGCGCAGGCCGTCACCTTCCTGTGGCGCGCAGCAGGCAGCCCCGCCGCCAAGTCCAACGCCATGCCCTTTACCGATGTTCCCTCCGGCAGCTACTACTATGATGCTGTCCTGTGGGCGATGGAGCAGGACATCACCAAGGGCACCAGCGACACCATGTTCAGCCCCGACGCCACCTGCACCCGTGCGCAGATCGTCACCTTCCTGTGGCGTGCCAACGGCAGCCCCGCTGTCAGCGGTAGTTCTGCCTTCACCGATGTGGCCTCTGACGCTTACTACGCGGCGGCAGTCACCTGGGCGGAGAAGAATGGCGTCACCGGTGGCATCGGCGGCGGCCTGTTCGGCTCCGACAACAACTGCACGAGAGCCCAGATCGTCACCTTCCTCTATCGCAGTGTGAAGTGATCCTCCGGGCATAATGCGCAAGCAAAGCACCAAAAGGCGCGGCGGCCACGCCGCCGCGCCTTTCCCCCCTTGAAAGGACGATTATGAGAGGAAGAAAAACGGGCGTGAAGAATGAACCCTTTCCCACTGAGCGAGGAGGCATATCCATGAAAAAACGAATCTTCCTGCTGGCGGCGCTGGCCGCCGGTCTTGTGCTGTGCCTCGCCGCTTGCGGGGAAACCAACGGAGACCCCATCACCGTCACCCTCTGGCATGTTTACGGAGGTGAGGTGAACTCGCCCATGAACGCGCTGGTGGATGCGTTCAACCGCACCGTCGGGCAGGAGCAGGGCATCCGGGTGCGGGTGGACAGCGTCAGCAACAGCGGCGTGATTCACGAGAGCGTGCTGGCCGCCGCCTACAAGGACCCCGGAGCGCCCGAGCTGCCGGACCTGTTCGTGTCTTACCCAAAGACCGTGCTGGCGCTGCCGGATGAGAACATTCTGGCGGACTACCGGGACTATTTCACCGACGAAGAGCTGGAGGGCTACCTCCCTGAATTCGTTGAGGAAGGAACGATCCATGACCGGCTGGTCATTCTGCCGCTGGCAAAATCCACGGAGATCCTCTTTGTGAACAAAACGGCCTTTGACCGTTTCGCCGCCGAAACCGGCGCAAGCCTGGACGAACTGGCTACCTGGGAGGGGCTGTACGCCATGGCGGAGCGGTATGCGGACTGGTCGGGCGGCAAGTGCTTCTTCGTTCACGACTACCACTTCAACTATTTCCAGGTGGGGGTGGAATCGCTGGGCGAGGACTTTTTCGACAAGAACGGCATTGCCTTCGGCCCTAAATTCGCCTACGCATGGGAGCCTTACGCCAGAGCCGCGCTGACCGGCGGGCTGTGGCTGGGCAGCGGCTATGCCACCGAGCCGCTGCGCACCGGCGACGTGATCGCGTCCGTCGCCTCATCCGCCAGCGTGCTGTACTATTCCGACGTGGTGACTTATGAGGACAACCGCACCGAGCAGGTGGAGATCGTCTCGCTGCCCTGTCCCATCTTTGAGGACGGAGAAAAGTTGGTCATGCAGCGGGGCGTGGGAGTCTGCACGGTAAAGTCCACGCCGGAGCGGGAAAAGGCCTGCATGACCTTCCTGAAGTGGCTGACCGAGCCGGAGCGGAACGTGGACTTCGTTACGTCTCTTGGATACATGCCAGTGACGAAGGAGGGCTTTGACCGCTACCTGCCCGCCGCCATCGAGACGCTGAGCGATCCCATGTATGTTTCGCTCTATGAAGCCTTTCTGAAAACGCGGCAGGACTATACGTTCTATGTGCCGCCCCAGCGGGAGGATTATCTCAATCTTGAGACCCACTTTGAAAAGACGTTGCGTCTGCGCCTGGCGGCCGGGCGGGCGCAGTACTTGGAGCAGGGCGCGGACGCACTGGAGCCGCTGCTTCGTACCGTGCGGGAAGAGCTCCAAAAAAGCTATGGCAAGTGACAAAACGGGAAGGGAGGGATCTCCGTGCTGCTTTTGAGCAGACGTCTGTCCAAAACTGACAGTTCAGCGGGCAACCGCAGCATCGGCGGCAGTCTGGTGCTGTACTGGCTGTGTATGGTGCTGGCGATGCTGGCTGCCGCGCTGCTTCTGCTGAGCGTGACGGGTGTCCTCTCCCGTACAGCACGCCAATTTGGAGAGACGGCGGCTTTGCAGCAGAGCAACACCGCCGCACTTTTTACTGCCCAGATGGACGCCCTCGCCGCGCAGGGCATTGAGCTTTCCGAAATGGTCGGCGGAGAGCTGGAGAGCTTTCTTGCCCATCGCAGCATTTCCTTTGACGCGCTGAATGACGATCCGGCGCTTATCGCAGAGCTGGAATCCCTGCTGATCCCCGCTCTGGAAACCGCCATGGCGGGCAGCACCTGCAGCGGTGTATATTTCTGTCTGGATGCCACAGCCAATACAACGCTGCCGGAATCCAAAACCTCCCGCATGGGGGTGTATCTGCGCTATTCCAGTCTGCGCTCCGCCCATCCCAGCGGCACCACAGCCTATTTCCGGGGAACGGTGGATGCCGCGCGGGAAAACGGCCTGCAGCTGCATAACCGCTGGAATCCGGAGCTGGACACGTCCCTGATCCCCGGCTACCGGCAGGTCATGGCGTGGGAGGGTGAGCGGCTCTCCGGCGGCTGCCTCTGGACGGGGCGGGTGCCGCTGCTGGATACCTGGGAGAGCGTGACGCTGCTGTGTGTTCCTGTGCGGGATGGGAATGGAACGGTGCGGGGCGTCTGCGGCATGGAGCTCAGCGAGCTCTACTTCGGCCTGTCCCACAGCACGGTCCCCAGCTCCTACGGCAGCTTTCTGATGCTGCTGGCTCCCATGAACGGGGATACTCTCCTTCTGGATAAGGCCATGCTGGGCAGCACGGAGGGGACGGACCTGTCGGCCTCCGGTGAGATGAGGATCCGAAGCGGCCGGGACTACGATACCTTTATCTGGAACGATACGACCTATCTCGGAAAGTACCAGGTTATCCCCGGACGGCTGGCGGATGGCTATCCCCTGGCGGCGGTGACGCTGGTGCCGGAGAGCGGCTACCGCCACCGTGCCCAGACCGCCCGCATCGGCTGGATCCTTGGCTCCCTGGGCTTCCTTGCGGGGATGCTGGTGCTGGCCGCCGCCCTTTCCCGCCGCTTTACCACGCCCATTGCCCAGGGCTTTGCGGCGGCCAGAAGCCCGGCGCAGGACTGGCAGCCCACGGGGATTCGGGAGATCGATGAACTGACGGCGTACTTCCACAGCCGCCTGCGGGAAAGCCAGCCCGAGGCCGCCCTGCCCCGGCAGGTGGAAAGCCTTGTGTCCGAGCTGATCGACCGGGCAAAGGGGCTGACCGGTACGGAGCGCGTGATCCTGCGCTACTATGCCGAAGGCTATGCGGTCAAGGACATCTCCGGCCTGCTGTTCATCAGCGTGGGGACGGTGAAGGGTCACAACAGCCACATCTACAGCAAGCTGGGAGTGGATTCCTACGACAGCCTGAAAGCTTATCTGGATGTTCTCCGGCGCTGTGAGCGGCTGGAGGAGCTGCTGCAGGGCGGCGGTAAATGATCGTACCGATGAAAAAGGCTGCCGGTTGGCAGCCTTTTTCATATCGATAACGGACACAGGGGTGTTTTTCCCGCGCCGCAGCATCTGCCCAAAGGGCGAACATCTCTATCAAAAGACGGAGGACGGAAAAACCGTCCTCCATCTTTTCCTTATTGAAAATATCCAACAGGTACCGTTTTCTTTTGTGCGTTCCGTCTATGACTGAGTCCTGTTTTTGCGGGTTTTGCCCCAAAACAGGACTTAGGCATATATCTTTTTTACGGAAAACTATGGTAGAGATAAACTGAGACACGGCATTCCCGCCGCCAGGCCGTCCCCCATTCCAGCGGCGGGAAAATTGATTTTTTTCATGGTTCCGCAGGAACCGGAAAAGGAGGAAGACGACAAATGAAAAGACGAAATCACGAAGAAGTGTACACTTCTTCCGCGAGGAGAACGCCTCGTGGAAAGAGGCTCCTGTCGTGGCTGCTGAGCATCGTGATGCTGCTCTCGCTGCTGCCGGGCATGGAGCTTCATGCCCACGCCTTCTGGGACGACTACGACGACGGCTTCGATTGTCCTAACTGCGACCACTACCATTTTGGCAGCGATTATATGTGTGACTGCCTGTTCTGCACCATTGACTGCAACTACGAGTGCTGGGTTGAAACCCATTGTAACGACTGCGGTGTGTGCTTTGGAGACACGCCCTATTGGTGCGAGACGTGCTATAAATGTGCCGACTGCATGGAGGACACGCACTGCTCGACCTGCGGCAAATGCTACATCGGCGAGGATGACCAGCTGTGCGGCGAATGCCATAAGGGTTCCTGCTGCTCCATAACCATCTGCGACACCTGCGGCTTCTGCGATGACTGTGCAAACGATGACAGCGACCCGATGCACTGCTCGCTGTGTAACGCCTGCTTCGGTTCGGTGGACGAGTGCGTGGACGACGATGATACCGGCGTCATACACTGCATCGATTGCCACACGGCCTGCGAACAGTGCGAGGAATGCCTGCTGAACCAGGAGTCCTGCGAGGACTGCGGCCTGTGCCTGGAGTGCTGCCGAGATAACTCCGAGAGCGGCGGCTGCCCGGACGGTGAGACCTGTGTGGAAAGCGCCGAGTGGGACGAGCACATCTGTCAGGTCTGTGACAGCTGGGTCACGGATAAGGAGGACGAGGACGAATTCTGCGAAACCTGCGAGATGTGCAAGGAGTGCTGCGAGGGCAACTCCGACTGCTCCGAGGGAATGTGCGCAATGGACACTGACTATGCGGATCACTTCTGTGAGGACTGCGGCCTGTGCTTCCACGACAGCGATCCCTGCGAGGACGGCTGCGATCAGCGCTGCAAGGACTGCTGCCGAGATGCCGTAAGCGCTATGGGCTGCGATCATGACGATTGGTGCTTCAGCGACTCTGATTTTGAGGATCATTTAAAGACGGAGCATGCCGGCGCCGGACATACCCACATAGCCTCAGCCACCTGGGCGGCTGACGGAACACAGCACTGGCACCCCTGCCGCTATTGTGACGATAAAAAGCTGAATGCCGCCAACCATGAATTTGACGCCAAGGGCGTGTGCAAGGTCTGCGGCTACATCAGCGGCAGCTCCATCGTCATCACCCGCCAGCCGAGGGACGTCAAGTGCAAGACCTCTATCTACGACGATTATAACGAAGAGCCGGAAAACGGCCTGCTGTTCTATGAAAATAACCCGGTCACCTTCTCCGTCTCGGCAAAGAGCCTGAAGGGCGACGAGCTGACCTATCAGTGGTATCGGAAGGATAATGAGAATCCCACGGCGGCGCCCCGCAAGCTGCCGGAGGATGGGTACTACAAGGGTGTGACGACCGCCACGCTGGAGATGCCGGTTTCCACCCAGGCATGCCTGGAGGACTACTCCTACTACTGCGTCATCGGCAGAAAGGGTGACCCTTCGGACACCATGGAAACGGCGGCGGCAAAGCTGACGGCCGCCCATGCCTACAGCTATAAGCAGGCGGGTGTGCCTGTGCCCACGGACGACAGCGAGAGAACGCCGCGATACTATGTTTGGCATGTAAACCCGGACGGGAGCAGAACAGAAGCTGCCGTAGGCAATGACCCGAAATGCGACGGCCACAAGCTCCCGTGCCTGCTCGAAGTAGGCGAATACGAAGCGCATTATATGACCACCGGCTCCAAGGAGCGCATCTTCCCGCATACCTTTGTGCTTGACATTAGCTATGACGCAGTGGGCGGCGGCAGAGTCGATGTGCTCAGATGTTCCGTCTGCGACTATATCGTTCCTGTGAAGAGCCATGTCCATGATTACGGCTGGAACTGGGACTGCACCGGCTTCGGCAGTATCTATGAGTATACCTTCAACATCGGCGGCTCGACCAAGACGGTGGAGGAGCTCATCATTGAATCTGACTATGCCCACCCCGAAAAGTGCAAGGTTCCCGGCTGCGAGGAGTTCATCATGGTTCCCCATAGCTGGGGCTACTGGAATGTGGTCGAAAACCCCGATACCACAGGCGGCGAAGGCGGCATGGAGGCTGAGTGCAGAATCTGCGAATACAAAAAGACGACAATTGACGATGATTGGACGAAGGACACCGCCATTGTGACGGTGAAAAACGGCCGGGCAACCCGTATGATCGTCAAGCCCGGCGACAAGATCAAGCTTTATCCCGAGGAGAGAACCGATCAGAAGGCCATCGGCTGGAAGGTGGAGTATCGCCGCGAATACAACGTGTCTGACGGCATAGCACCGGTTCAAAAAAATTGGGATGCCAGCGCGGCGAAGACCCTGTTCCAACTGGTGACCAGCGGCTCCGCCCTTGAGTGGGGCTGCACGATCCCGGCGTTCAGCGCCATGGACGACGCGCCCGGCGGCGGCCAATTCTTCTTTGAGCCTGTCTATGAAGGCTGTAACCACAGCGGCGGCACCACGGTGCTCAATGCGAAGGCGCAGGTCTGCGACCGCAAGGGCTACACCGGCGACACCGCCTGCGCAGACTGCGGCCATGTCATCAGTGCCGGTTCGGATATCTACCCGCCCGCAAACGCCGGTCATACCGGTACGCTGCAGCCGCTGTACTACTACGGCACGAACAACTCGGCCACCACAGACGCGAGCCATGGCGGCAGACGCTATAACGCCAGATCGGGCGACTGCAGGCACCGCGCCTATGAGGGCGACTACCGCTGCACGGCCTGCGGCGGCACCGTAAAGGGCGAGACCGGCGACTTCGAGCATAGCGGCCCCTTTGAGCTGCGCGATGAAAGAACGGCGACCTGCACCGAGAAGGGCTATTCCGGCAACCAGTATTGCACAGCGTGCGACAGGATCGCGCAGAAGGGCGTCTCTACCCCGTCCCTCCACGAAATTGCCGACAACTCCGAGCGCGTAAACAAGGTCGAGCCGAGCTGCACCGCCGTGGGCTACAGCGGCGACTACCAGTGCAAAGCCGGCTGCGGACAGATCTTCCGCTACGGCCATGTCGTCAACAAGCTCAACCATGACTGGAATAGCGGAGAACCCAAAACACAGGGCAAGAGCGAAGGAATTCTCTACACCTGCCAGCGCGCCGGCTGCGGCGAGACAAGGTTCGTAAAGAACCCCGCTGCGACCGAATACACCGTCACCGTCAGCAATGTCGGAAACGGCACGGCTTCCGCATCTCCTGCAAAGGCTGCGGCCGACACAGAAATCACCCTGACCGCCAAGGCCGACAGCGGCTATCACTTCAAGGAGTGGCAGGTCGTATCTCCGACGGGACTTGTAATCGCCAACAACAAGTTCACCATGCCTGCCGAGAATGTTGAAGTCAAGGCGATCTTCGAGAAGAACAGCTCCACCGGCCCCATCGGCACCGGCACGATTACCTATCCCATCACCGTGATGGACAGCAAGAACGGCGATGTGACCGCGAGCCACAAGTCCGCCGCCAAGGGCACCACTGTCACCCTGACGGTCGATCCCGATAAGGGCTATCTGCTCGATACCCTCACCGTTCTGGACGGCAAGGACAAGGAACTTAAGCTTACCGACAAGGGCGACGGCAAGTTCACCTTCACGATGCCCGACAGCAAGGTCACCGTGGAGGCCACGTTCAAGACGGCCGGAAACAACCCCTTCACCGATGTTCCCGCGGGCGCTTACTATGAGGACGCCGTTGTCTGGGCGGTCGGCAGGAACATCACCACCGGCACCAGCGCCACGACCTTCGACCCGAGCGGCAGCTGCACCCGCGCGCAGGCGGTCACCTTCTTGTGGCGTGCTGCCGGCAGCCCCGCTGCCAAGTCCAGCGCCATGCCCTTTGCCGATGTGAAGGCTGGCAGCTACTACTATGACGCGGTGCTGTGGGCTGTGGAGCAGGGCATCACCAAGGGCACCAGCGACACCGCTTTCAGTCCCAACACCACCTGCACCCGCGCGCAGATCGTCACCTTCCTGTGGCGTGCAGGCGGCAGCCCCGCTGTCAGCGGCAATTCCGCCTTCACCGATGTGGCCTCTGACGCTTACTACGCGGCGGCAGTCACCTGGGCGGAGAAGAACGGCGTCACCGGCGGTATCGGCGGCGGCCTGTTCGGCTCCAACAACAACTGCACGAGAGCCCAGATCGTGACCTTCATCTATCGCAACGTGAAGTAAGCTTCATCAAAAGACGGAGGACGGAAAAACCGTCCTCCATCTTTTGCTTGTTGAAAACGCCCAACAGATGCCGATGGCTTTTGTGCGTTCCATCTATGACTGAGTCCTGTTTTTGCGGGTTTTGCCCGAAAAACAGGACTCAGGCCTATATTTTTTTCCTGCGAAAACTGGTAGAGATAGAGTCAACAAAGCCGCAATCGGGAGAACTGCCGGAGAGGAGGGACTACACATGAAGCAGGTCATAAAGGAGGCGATGGGAGACTGCTCTACCATAGGGGAGTTTCGCTTTCTCCTTCGCTGTCAGGAGTGCGGCAGGACATGGCACAGCGGCCCCATCCGCTTTTCCAAGGCCGGCACAAAGCCGGAGACAGATGGGATGCGTGCGGTGTTCCGGACGCTCTACGAGCGGGAACGGGCGGCTGCACGGGAAAAGGCCGCGGCGGAAGCCTCAGAGATCTTCAGCCAATGCCCTGTCTGCGGCAGACTGGTGTGCGACCGCTGCTTCCTGATCTGCGAGGATCTGGATCTATGCACTGCCTGCGCGGAAGCGTTGCAGGTGCGCGGTGATGTTGTGGCAGGAGAAACTTCCTCCCCGCGGGAGTTCCCTGCCGAAGCAGCCGGAAGGATTTCAACAGAAGAAGATAAAACGACATGAGAAAACGGAAGCTTGCTGAGAGAATACTCTTTCCGCAAAGCAAACGCAAATTATGGGAGAAAGGAACGTATCATGCAAGTAACACTCACCCATCTGCCGGATACGGCGGCGGAATTTGAGGCTTTGTCCCGCCGCACGCCGGAGGAGGTCTGCGCATGCTTCCTGTGCGCATTGAACCTATACATAAAGGACAAGGACGCGGGTGTGGCCGCCATGGACCTGCTGCGCGGGCCGCGTCCCATGACGCCTTATGACGCCCAATTTCTGCGGGACCGTCTGCGGGGCAAGGAGTATCTGCCCCTGGCCTACTTTGAGGGCGCAGCGCCGGAAAACAGCTATACCCCTGCGCAGCCCTATGTGCTGAATGTTCTACCGGATCCCCGGCCCCAGGACATGGAGCCGGGCTATCTCCGGCTGTTTCTCAGGACGGCAGGTGCGGATTCCCCCCGCCCCATCAAGCTGCGGCAGAAGCCCTCTACCGGGGAATGGTTTTTGTGGGAGTATTCCAGCCCCTTGAGCGGCATCCGCATCCCCGCAGCGCAGGACCCGTGGGCATGACGCGATGGGGAAGAGACGTTTGGTGCTGGCGCTGGCGCTGCTGCTGGCACTCAGCCTGAGCGCCTGCGGCAGCCAGCCGGATACCACAACTCCCCCCACTGGCAGCGGCGGAGAAAACGACAGCGCATCGCCCACACCTGCATCGCATGACACCACCTATTGGACTGCCGTGCGGTACGAGTCCTACAATCCCTCCTTCGGCCGCACGGAGGTCAGCGCCATGCCCACGGAGAAATGGTGGGCAGACCTCTACCTCAATGAGGACGGAACCGCGCTGTTCCGGGAGGCGCTGGGCTTTGGCTACGCCTCTTACCTGATAAACGCCGAATGGTGGCTGGGGGCGGACAATGCCCTGCGGCTGACCGGAGAAGACCTTGACGGAAGCTTCATCTCCATGGACGGACGCAAGGAGAAGGACGGCTCCGTGATGCTGGAGACCCCTTACGGGAACCGCTTCTATTTTGAGCCGGCGGAACGGCCGGTTTCCGGCGGGGAGCTCTGTATGGCGGATCTGGAGGGGACCTGGCGGATGAGCGCCGGTGAAGCGGAGGGCGACGAGTTCAGCCCGGAGGAGATGCACATGGCCTCTCTGCTGAACATTGAGCGCTGGTGGTCCGACGATGAGGGCGGCTATACCCTGCGTGCCGACTACTACAGCGCCCACCTTTTAGATACAGACGCCCCGGAATACGAGACGGAGTATGAGCTGCTGACGGAAAAGCTGGATGAGCCGCTGATGTGCGGCCTTCCCAACGAGCTTTGGTCCGCTCGGCTCTACGCCGAAGACTCTGAGACGGAGTACTATGTCGCTCTGACGGACCGGAACACCCTGTACCTCCGGCAATACGATGAGCTGGACAACGCGCCGGCAGCCCGCACCGCCATCTATACACGCGAAGAGAGCCTCCTGCCGGAGACGCTGACGCTGGCCCTGGCGGACGAACCCAACAAGTCGCTGATGTTTTACTGGCGTGACCCGCCTGCGGAGGTGGCGCAGCCGCTGGCGGCGATTCCCATGACCGCGCTGGAGAAGGGTGGGCAGAACAAGCTGCTGCTGGTGGGACGCTGGTACGAGTCGGATATCCGGTTCTGCACGGGAAAGCCCCAGCTAAACGCGGACGGCACCATGCGGGAGTGGATCACGGATACGATGCTGTATGAGGGAACGATCCGGATCAACGAACCCCAGCGGTTCTCTCTTACGATTCCGGAGAAAACGGCAAAGCTGTGCCTGTTCATGAAGCGGCCCTGGGACGAGAGCTGGTTTACCTGGCCCATTACGGATCAGGATCCGTTTTTTGTCAGCGGAGACACCTTCCTGACGGAGGTAGATTAGTGCTCCGCCGCCCTGACGGCGAAGCGGCAGTCATTGCAAGGAAACCATTTCAAACAAAACCAAACAGAAAAGGAGACAGGAACTATGGGACTCATTAAAGCGGCATTGGGCGCAACCGGCGGCGTGCTGGCCGACCAGTGGAAGGAATACTTCTATTGCGAAGCCATCCCCTCGGATGTGCTGGCGGTAAAGGGCAGGAAAAAGGCCACGGGCCGGTCCAGCAACAAGCACGGCGACGACAACATCATCACCAACGGTAGCGTGATCGCCATTGCGGACGGCCAGTGCATGCTCATCGTGGAGCAGGGCAAGGTGGTCGATGTGTGTGCAGAACCCGGCGAATACACCTACGATATGTCCACCGAGCCGAGCATCTTCTCCGGTGATCTGGGCGATGGCGTCAAGGACGTGTTCGCCAACATCGGCAAGCGCTTCACCTTCGGCGGCGAGGCCCCCAAGGATCAGCGCATCTACTATTTCAACACCAAGGAGCTGACGGGCAACAAGTACGGCACGCCCAGTCCCGTTCCCTTCCGCGTGGTGGACCAGCGCGCGGGCATCGATCTTGATATCGGCATCCGCTGCTTCGGCGAGTACAGCATCCGGCTGAAAAACCCGCTGCTGTTCTACACCAACGTCTGCGGCAACGTCAGCGAGGACTATAAGACCGAGAATATCGCGGGCCAGATGAAAACTGAGCTGCTGACCGCTCTTCAGCCCGCGTTTGCAAAGATTAGCGAAATGGGGATCCGCTACTCCGCCCTTCCCGGCCACACGCTGGAGCTGGCGGACGCCCTCAATGAGCAGCTTTCCGGAAAGTGGCGGGATCTTCGCGGCATGGAGATCGTTTCCTTTGGCGTTTCCAGCGTGAAGGCCAACGAGGAAGACGAGCAGATGATCAAGGAGCTGCAGCGCAACGCGGCCTTTATGGATCCCACGCGCGCGGCGGCGCACCTTGTCGGCTCGCAGGGCGATGCGATGAAGGCGGCGGCCGCCAACACCGGCGCAGGCCCCGCCATGGCCTTCATGGGCATGGGCATGGCCGGTCAGGCAGGCGGCATGAACGCACAGAACCTCTTCCAGATGGGCCAGCAGCAACAGATGCAGCAGCAACAGATGCAGATGCAGCAGCAGGCGGCGCAGCCCGCTCCCGCTCCGACGGTGCAGGGCTGGACCTGTTCCTGCGGCCAGAGCGGCATCACCGGCAACTTCTGCCCCAACTGCGGCAGCAAGAAGCCTGAGCCCAAGCCCGCCGGCGATAGCTGGAAGTGCGCCTGCGGTGCCACCGCCACCGGCAAGTTCTGCCCCGAGTGCGGCAGCCCCAAGCCCGCCGTCGCGGACGACGGCTGGACGTGTGCCTGCGGCGCGGTGAACAAGGGCAAGTTCTGCTCTGAGTGCGGCGCGAAAAAGCCCGCCGGCGTCCCCCAGTATAAATGTGACAAGTGCGGCTGGGAGCCTGCCGACCCCAAGCATCCCCCCAAGTTCTGCCCCGAGTGCGGCGATCCCTTTGACGATGGGGACATCGTTTGATGAAGCGCCGGATGATCTGGATCCTTCTGGCGGGGATACTCGTAGGTTTAGCCCTTTCCGGGCTCTATAAGCACTTTGTCACAGATCGGATCATGGACGGGGGCGACGGCATGGAAAATCCGGATGCCGCGTTCCTGCTGGACGGCGACCACACCTATGCGGACAATTCCGTCCTCTGGCCCGTGCTGGAGGGAGCGTGGGAAAGTGAAGACGGCCGCTGGCAGGCGAGCATCGGCGAAGAGAGCGGCATCGTTCTCAGCGCGGACGGCGAGACCGTCTTGGCGTCCCCCCTCAATTTTACCTATCTCCGGCCGGGCAAGGTCGTCTGGACGGAGCTGGAAGTGGAGGAGCGCGAGCTTGTGACGCCGGACGGTGTTTCACTTGGCAGGATCAAGGAATTTGGCTATGAGGCAGCGGACGGCGAGGACAGCGGAACGCTGACGCTGACGCTGGAACGGCCGGACGAGAGCGAAGAAACGGTGACATTCCAAAAAACACAGGAACAGGAGCAATAGATCATGGGCTTATTTGATAAGAAGTACTGCGACATCTGCGGCGAGAAGATCGGCCTTCTCGGCAACCGCAAGTTAGAGGACGGCAATCTTTGCAAGGACTGCGCGAAAAAGCTTTCGCCGTGGTTCAGCGACCGCCGCCGTTCCACGGTGGAGGACATCAAAGGGCAGCTTGCCTACCGCGAGGAAAACCGGGAAAAGGCGGCGCAGTTCCGCACCACCCGCTCATTCGGCGAGGATTGGAAGGTGCTGCTGGACGAGGATCACCATTGGTTCACCGTCACCCGCGCACGGGATCTGGCGGAGGCCAATCCCGATATTCTGGACTTTGACGCCATCACCGGCTGCCGAATGGACATCGATGAGAGCCGCACGGAGCTGACGCGCGAGGATGCAGACGGCAAGGACGTGAGCTACGTTCCGCCCCGCTACGAGTATTCCTACGACTTTTTCCTTGTCATCTCCGTCCGCCACCCCTACTTTGACGAGATGCGTTTTTCGCTCAACAGCAGCTCTGTGTACTATGAACCGCAGAAACTGCCGCAGCGCGCTCCGATGAGTCACGCGCCGATGGATCGGCCCTCGGGACGCCCCAAGATGATCAATGCGAGCCGTGTCGATCCGGAGGACTGCGCGGAGTACCGCAAGTATCGTCAGATGGGCGACGAGATCTGCCAAGCGCTTGAGCAGGCACGCAGCGGCGGCAAGCAGCCTGCCGGCGCTGCACCGGAAGAGAACATCATCATGCGCGAAGCTGCGCAGGACATTCCCGCGGCAGGCCCCTGGACGTGTCCCGCCTGCGGCGGCGCCAACACGGGCAGATTCTGCGAATACTGCGGTTCCCCCCGCCCCTGACAGCTGCCCGCACGGCATGAATGCTGCTGCGGCAGAAATGGCATGACCACATGGGAAGACCCTGCAAGGGATCAACAATATATAAATACAAAAATTTTAGGAGGAAACGATTATGGCTAACCTGACCGAAAATTTGAAGGACTCTATGACCGCAACCTTCCCCCGCGAATTTGATATCCCCAACGCAATGACGATTCAGGAGATCTATGACAAGCTGAACGCCCGCGCTGCGGCGTTCCAGATGCCGTTTTCCGTCAAGGGCGGTATTCCCGGCGAGCGCGTCGTCTTTGAGAAGGAACCAAACCTTGATGTTATCATCTGGCTCCATGTCAAGAACGGCACGCACATCAAGATCACGCCGGTCACGCAGGACAGCAGCGCCACGATCAACGGCATCGACGTCGGCAAAAACAGCGTGATGCGCAAGGGCGTCAAGGGCGTTGCCAGCAGACCGCTGCTGCAGGGCCAGTACATCGACGGTGTGACCGACACCATCAAGAAGATCCTTGCCGACGAGACGGTGCCCGATTATGTGGCGCCTGCGGTAATGCCCGGCGCGGATAAGCCTCTAAACTGGCTGACGCTCCTGCTGCTGTGCATCTTCGTCGGCGGCGCGGGCATCCACCGCTTCTACGCGGGCAAGATCGGCACGGGTATTCTCTACCTCTTCACCGGCGGCCTGTTCGGGATCGGCTGGCTCATCGACCTCGTCAAGATTGCCACCGGGAAATTCACGGATAAGAACGGCAACGTGATCCAGAAAGCCTAAAGGAACTGCGCGCAAAGCGCGCAGTTCCGGCTCAGCAAAATTGATGAGATAAGGAGTAAATCATGAAAAAGATATTATCTCTTGCGCTGGCACTGATGATGCTTCTGTCCCTTACCGCCTGCGGCGGTAAGGATGGCGGGAAATCCGCCGACCCCAACCTCGGCAAATACATCGGCACAGAGTACTCCAGCGACGGCGACACCTGGTATTCCTTAGCCGACCTCTATGACAGTGAGAGCTACATCGAGCTCAAGAGCGGCGGCAAGGGCGTGTTCTGCCTCGGCGGCGAGGCGACCGACATCAAATGGACGCTCGAGAGCGACGGTTCTTTGACGCTCGAGCGCGACGGTCTGGAAAGCAACTGCGTTTTGCAGGACGGCCACATCATGCTCGGTGATCTCTGGGGCAACGAGGTCTACATCCTCTACGAGAAGGAAGGCGCCTCCTCATCGCCGGAAAAGACCGGCGATGATCTGCTCGACTGGTGGAACGGCGACTGGTACGGCTGGTGGAAGATGACCGGCTGCTCGGGCTATTACGAGGACATGGAGGGCGACTGGTGGGATATCTGCGGCAATATTGACATCGGCGCAGACAAGACCGGCGTCGTCCGCCTCTGGGATGAGGACTACTCAAGAGACAGCCTCATGGCGAAGGTGAATGTCACCCTGAGCACCGCCGGCACCGGCGAGCACGGCACGATGACCTCCGAGGACGGCCAGTTCACGGATATCGCTATCGAGCACGCGGACTGGATCGTTGACCCCGGCCTGGCGGATCGGGACGACCTCATCTGCATCGACGGCTGGTATGAAAACGGCGAGGATGAGTTCTACTACGAGATCTATCTGCGCCCGTGGGGAACCTACTGGGACGACGCGGATGAGGATTCTCGCCCCAAGTCCTACGACGACTGGTATCTGCCCCTCATCAAGGCGGGCAAGTCCATGCCGGACGCCATCGGCGCGGACGCCCCGGCAAGCAGCGGCGATACGAAGTCCACAGCGCCGAGCGGCAATTCAAATGCTCCCGGCGGTACCGGCCTTGTGAGCGAGGAAGCGGTGCAGAAGGGCTACGTGTGGATGAACGAGGTCAATAACAATATTTTTGACAGCACCTACGAAGACCTCGTCGATTACTTCGGCGTGGAGGGCGAGTTCGTCAAGGAAGAGTACAGCGACCACATGAAGTGGAACCAGCGCTACTACAAGTGGGTCTCGAAGGACGATTCCAGCCACTACGTCTACGTCAACTTCGCCGAGAAGGAACCGGGCGTTTATACGATCAACAGCTTCAACACCAGCGGCTTCTCCGGCACGGAGGCGATTGAAAAGTATCTTGATACCGTGAAGGCTGAGGCGGCTGAGGCGGATAAGGCCGCCACCGCAAACACCAAGATGAAGGACTTCTCCGTAACCGTCACGCAGTTCGCGCACGATGATGTCGCGGTCAAGATCACGACGAAGATCCCCGAGTCCGGCTGGTCGTATGACGAGGGAAAGAAATGCCTTGTGGAAAACGACGATCCCACAGCCTTCGGCGCGGGTGCCATCAGATTCGAGGTAAGAGCCAATGTGGAGGACTTCGACTACTATAAGGACGACTTTAAAGATTATCAGGATATCGATGATCGCGTGATCGGCGGTATCACTTTCAAGGGCCGCACCTACAAGCACATCGGCTACGACTGGATCCAGTACGTCGCGCAGATCGACGATGGGCGCGCGCTGTCCATCGGACTGACGAAATTGGACTGCGTTCCCGGCACGATGCCCGACGTCATCCTCAGCGGCATAACGATCAAGTAAGGTCATCGGCATATTTTGCCTGACCACAGCGTATCAAACGGCGCCCGCCCGCAGCGCGGGCGGGCGCTTCCTTGTGAGAAAAAGAAAGAGGTGGAACCATCTATGCCAACACAGGTAACCAACTATCAATGCCCCGGCTGCACCGGTCCGCTGCACTTCGTAGGCGCTTCCGGTAAGCTGGAGTGCGAATACTGCGGCGCGAGTTACGACGTTGCGGAGATCGAGGCGCTCTACGCGGAGAAAGAAGAGAAGGCCGCGGCGGCGCAGCAGGCGGCTGAAGAAAAGGCCGCGGAGCAGAAGAAAGCGTCCGCCGACGGCGGCGATTGGGATACCTCCGGCTTCAGCGACGACTGGGGCGAGGAGGGCGCGCACATGAAAGCGTACAGCTGCCCCAGCTGCGGTGCGGAGCTCATCTGCGATGAGAGCACGGCGGCAACATCCTGCCCCTATTGCGGCAACCCCACGGTGGTGCCGGGGCAGTTTTCCGGAGAGCTGAAGCCGGACTTCATCCTCCCCTTCAAGCTCAGCCGGGAGGACGCCATCAAGGCGCTCAGAGAGCACTACAAGGGGAAGATTCTTCTGCCTAAGACCTTTACCAACGAAAACCACGTGCAGGAGATCCGCGGCGTTTACGTCCCCTTCTGGATGTTTGACGGCAAGGCGATGGGCGACGCCCGTTACGAGGCCACCCGCTCCCACAGCTATACCTCCGGCGATTACGAGATCACGAAAACCGAACACTTCGACATTTACCGCGCCGGCTCCGTCACCTTTGAGAAGGTGCCGGTGGATGCCTCCAGCAAAATGCCGGACGATCACATGGATTCCATCGAACCCTACGATTATAAGGGCTTGAAAAGCTTTTCCACAGCCTACCTTCCCGGCTTTCTTGCCGACAAGTACGATGTGAGCGTGGAGGAGAGCCGCGAGCGTGCGGATCAGCGCTGCGAGGGCACGCTGGACGCTGCGCTGCGCGGCAGCGTGAAGGGCTACGATACCTGCACCCGTCTGACCGGCAGCACGGATCTGGCGCGGGGCAAGGTACATTACGCCCTCATGCCCGTGTGGATGCTCAATACCAAGTGGCAGGGAAAGAACTTCCTCTTTGCCATGAACGGGCAGACCGGAAAGCTGGTCGGCGACCTGCCGGTCAGCTGGGGAAAATTCTGGGGCATGTTTGCCGGCATTGCGGCACTCCTTTCAATCGTCGGCTCCATCGGAGTCACGCTGCTGATGCTGTAACAAGGGGGGACGGACATGAAAAAAAGAATGACAGCTTTGCTGACCACGCTTTTGCTGGCGCTGGCTTTGTGCGTCCCCGCCATGGCGGCGGTGGAGTACGGCGTGATCTACGATGAGACCGAGGAGCTCGGCTCCGTGGAATTGACCTATCAGGGGGAGCAGACGCTCCCGCAGCTTACGGAAGCGCTCGGCATTGACCTGCGGGTGGATGTATTTACCGACGAGGGCGTGGAAAATAGCAGCGTCTCGGATATCGCGGTATATGTTTATGAGGATTCCGGCTACGGCTGCGGCGAGAAAAGGGACGGTGTCTCGCTGACGCTGCTGCTGCGCGGCACGGAGGACGGCGCGTACACGCTCTCGGAGACGGATTGGTGCGTGTACACCCTTCTTGATGCGGCGCGAGGCAGCGCACAGGAACTGTCCGACGTTGTACGCGACGCGGTGTCGCCCTACATGGTCCAGCGCGCATGGAATGGCGAGGACATGACCATGAGCGCCACGGCGCTCTCGCAGGCGGTAGCCGCCATGGCGGAAAGCGTGGAGAACTACCTCCAGGCAGACGCCTCGCCGGACGTCACCGGCGATGATGCTGAGGCGCAGACGCCGGAGCAGACCGGCGCCGATATGAACTATATCTTCGATCTCAGCGACCAGCTTTCCTTCGAGGAGTGGGCGGAACTGGAAGCACGGGCTTCGGACATTTCCCAGCGCCACGGCTGTGGTGTCTATGTTGCTTTCGTGGATGATTTCACGGAGTACGGCGGCGGGAACGATGTTTACAAAACCACCTATCAGCTCTATCACGCCAATGAGCTGGGCATGGGCGAGAACCGGGACGGCATTATCATCCTGCTGAGCATGGACGAGCGCGACTATGCCATGTTCGTCTACGGCAAAAACGCGGAATATGCGTTCAATAAGTACGGTCAGGAGCAGTTGGAGGATGCCTTCCTCGGCTACTTCGGAGATAACGACTGGTACGGCGGTGCTTCCCATTATCTGGATACCTGCGATGAGTATCTGACCCTTGCGGAAGAGGGAGATCCCGTGCGGAAGAATACTCTTCCGATGTACCTCATTGTTGTGGCGGCCTCCTGCATGATCTCCGGCTTCATCTGCATCATGCTCAAGTGGAAGATGCAGACCGTCCATAAGAAGGTAGAGGCCGACGAGTATGTCGCCGCGGGCGGCCTGACGCTGACAAAGCAGTACGACCGCTACACTCACACCACCGAAACTCGCACCAAGATCAGTTCCGATTCTGACAGCGGCAGTACCAGCAGCTGCAGCGGAGGCGGCGGCAGCGGCCGCAGCGGAAAGTTCTGAGAAGGAGGCGGACGATGAAGCAGTGTATCCTACGCAGAGCCCTTCCGGCGCTTCTCTGCCTGGTATTGGCGCTGAGCCTGACTGCCTGCGGCGGAGGGACCGAGTCGCCCGAGACAGAAGGCGGCAGCAGCATGACAGGGGCGCTTTCCGGCGGCAAGGGCAATGTGTCTGAACCAAAGGACGATCCAGAGAAAGCGGAGGCGGGACTTGTCCTGCTGCGGGCGTGTATGGCAGAGGATGACCAGTTGGCCGGCGCGGTGGCCTACCTTGGTCAGCGCGAGCCAAACGACAGATCGTCGATGACGGAGTGGCTGCTCGAAAACAGCGACGATCTTGTTTCCGAGCTGCCGTTCCTGCTGGAGATCCCGGCGGAGCGCGTACTCGGCGGAGAGAGCGGCAAGCTCTACTGCATCGTCCCCCGGGACGAGAGCACCAGTCTCGCTGTAAATCATGTGACCTGGGAGTCACAGGGCAACGGCGTGTGGCCAGTGGCGGACGAGGTCCTCTATCGGGAAGAATACGCGCAGCCTGTGCTGGTATTCGTAAATTATGAGGAATGGCCAGATGAGCCGGACACGGAGGTCAACCTTGTGACCAACAACGGCCTGGAGGTGAAATGGTATCCGCTGACCGATGAGTCCGGCTGCCCCGTCGTGCCCACCGGTGTGAACTACGCCCCCATGCTGATGGATTTTGGGATCTTTGGCGCTATCACAGGTCTTGACTATCCCGAGGATTGGGAGCCGGCGGGCGACGACTGGTGGCTGCCGCCTACGGATATGGGTCTGGCAGACACCACCTGGGTCTGTGATGACTGGCTGATGAGCCTGCACTACGGCGACTGCGACCCTGACTATGCCGGGATCGCCGAGCTCTACCACCGCTTTGAAGACAATACAGAGCTGACACGGGTCTTTTCCGGCGTGTGGCGCATGGAGGATGACTGTCTGCGGCTGGATCTCTCCGCCGGCGTCGGCAGCTCCCTCAGCGGCAGTTTCCCGATCCTCATCTCCCCCTCCGGCGAGGAGATGCATTTCCAGCGTTCGCGCAGCGGCGAAGGGGTCCCCTTCCTGCCGGACGATATGGACTCCATTGATCTGACACGGAGCTATGGCTAAGCCCCTTTCATTTTTCCGAACACTCGCAGTTTGCCCCACATCTATGCTATCGAGAGACGCTGAAACAAAAATGCTCGTATCGCAGTCATAGCTTAGAGTGCGTAGTACCAAACATCCCGGCTCTTCAGCCATGTAAAAACGGATGGCATGGTGGGAGATTTACCGTACATGAAGCAGAGTCCTCCTTTCCAGTCGGGAAGGAGGACTCATGCGTTCCGTGAGAAAAAGAATGCCGCTCAGTTTGAGTACGTCAAAGTAAGATAGGTACTCAGGGGCACGGAAGTGTTTACGAGAGGCCGAAAACCTCTTTCTATCTCTGGCAAGGGACCATATTGGGGATGAGATGTTTTGGTTCCAAATCCTTGCCGCTTACCAAGCAAAAGCGCACAGACGCCGTGTATGCGTCTGTGCGCTTTTGCTTGCACGCGGGCAACAAGATGGCCTGTTCGCTGCCGTGGCCCGCCTCCGTTATCTGTTTCCCAAAAAACAGATAACGGAGGAACGAAAATGTATTATAGAAACGATGGAAAAGGGGAAAGCAACATCACCCAGAATGGATTTACCGCCTATTTGCTCTCGGCGGTCGCGCACAGGAAGGCAGACTATCTTCACGCCAAACAGCGCCGACAGGCGAGAGAGGTACTGACAGATCCGGATGACCTGTCAACTGAGGAGTCTCCCGGCATTTCTGATCCGACCGACTTGCTTTGCTGCATTGAAAATGCCGCGCTTGAGGAGGTTTTGAATCGCATCAGCGAGAGAGACCGCTATATCTTCTTTTCCCGTGCTTTGCATGGGCGCAGCTTCCATGAACTCGCTTTAGAGCTTGACCTTGGGTATTGCGGCGGACAACGCCTATGTCTACATCGATAAGGAGCTGGCGCGGGCCTCCAAGCGGGCCATTGAGATGCTGGGGCAAAAGGACATCTACCATGTGTTCACGCCGCTGTTTCCCAACACCAGCACCAGGATCATTTTGAAAAAGCCCAAGACCGATTCCAGTATCCGCAAGGTGTGGCTACCCAAGACGCTGGCTTACATCCTGCGGGAGTGGAAATCCGCGCAAGACGAGCTGCGGGCGCTGCTCCGCGACGAGTATCAGGACTACGATTTGGTGGTGGCGCTGGTCAATGGTCGCCCCTGTGAGGACCGTATCATCCTGAAGTCGTTTGAGAAGCTGCGGGAGAAGGCGGGGCTTCCTAAAGTGGTCTTTCACTCCCTCCGCCATTCCAGCACGACCTATAAGCTGAAGCTCAACCACGGTGACCTGAAGGCCACCCAGGGTGATACGGGCCACGCTCAGATCGACATGATCACCAGCGTGTATGCGCACATTCTGGACGAGGACCGCAAGATCAACGCCCAGAAGTTTGAGAGTGCCTTCTATGCCAATCCCGACCTGCGTTCGGTTCGTCCCCCGGAGGAACCAAAGGAACCGGCACCCGCCACATTGGATTTGGAGGCCCTGGTGGAACAGCTTCGCAAGTCGCCGGAACTGGCCAACACACTGGCTGCATTGCTGGCGTCGGCCCCATCCGAAAAATAGGGCTGAAAAATCGTATTAGCAAATCGGCGTTTTTTATTAGCAAGGCCGGAAAAATGGTTCGAAGCCAATTAGCAGGCATACAGCGGAAAATGTATAAAATCGTTCCGGTAGAGTAGCAAGAATGCTCTGGCAAAACGATAACAAAAAACCGCTGTAAACCATCAAAAAATGGCTTACAACGGTCATTTTTGGCACCCCCGGCTGGGTTCGAACCAGTGGCCTGTCGCTTAGGAGCTACATCGTTCGGATCGTGCCTTATAGTACGCCGTGCTTCAAAATGTCCGCAAACCCGCATGAATACTGGCTTTTTTATCGAACTGCCTGTTGCGGAGTATCTGAAAATATCGCCTAATATTGGCTCGTTTTGCACTCAAATCGAACCTGCTATTAGACAAATATTAGACAGATTTTCAGCTGTCACCCCAAACACCGGGGACTCTTTGGAACTATCTTACCCAATAATTTGACATTGTTCAAGAGGAAGAAAGCGTAAGCTGACTTCCTCTTGTTTTTATATACAGATGCAGGAGGTGACGCCTATGCCGTTAAATCTACCCTATTACTACGGTCATTCCGGTGAACAATACGCTTTCTTCCGTATCCCCAAATTGTTGCTGACCGATGACCGCTTTGCAGAAATCTCGACCGATGCCAAACTGCTGTACGGACTGCTGCTGGATCGTATGGAGCTGTCCTATCGGAACGGCTGGATCGACGAGCAGAATCGCGTCTTTATTATCTTTACAGCGGAGGAGGTCATGTCCACTTTGCGCTGCCGTTCTGAGAAAGCGGCACGGCTTTTCTCTGAATTGGACAGCGCCAAGGGCATCGGTCTAATTGAGCGTAAACGGCAAGGGCTGGGGCGGCCTACGCTGATTTATGTGAAAAACTTTTCTGGTGCGTAATGTGGTTTATTTCAACTTCAATACGCCATTTTCGCCGCAGGATTATTCTGCAATTTCCAGAGATTCGATAATCGAATTTCAAGACATTCGATTTCCGAACTTCTGGACATTCGATAATCGAAATCTAATAAGACTGAGATATAGCAAGACTGAGAATAGAAAGAATACCACCCGAAAAAAGAATAACCGTAAGAAGCAACAGCTTTGTTAGAACAGGGGCCGCAAGGCTCCTTTTTTGTTGGAGGAGGTGTCCCATTGAAAACAATCGCACTGGCAAATCAGAAGGGCGGCGTGGGTAAGACCACCACAGCCGCCAGCCTCGGCATTGGTCTTTCTCGGCAAGGTAAAAAAGTTCTGCTGATCGACGCCGATGCACAAGGCAATCTCACGCAGATGTTAGGCTGGCCGCAGCCTGACGAATTATCCCCCACGCTCTCCACCCTGATGGAGAAGATCATCGCGGAGCAGTCCATCGCTCCCGGTGAGGGTATCCTGCACCACCAATCCGGCATCCATCTTGTTCCCGCCAATATCGAGCTGTCGGCACTGGAGGTCACGCTGGTCAACACCATGAGCCGTGAAACGGTACTGCGGCAATATCTGTCCACCGTGGCAGAGCGCTACGATTACGCGCTCATCGACTGTATGCCGTCCCTCGGTATGCTGACCATCAACGCCCTGACTGCGGCGGACAGCGTGATCATCCCCGTGCAGGCGCAGTATCTTCCGGCCAAAGGGCTGGAGCAGCTTTTGCGAACCATCACCCGCGTCAAGCGGCAGCTCAACCCGAAGCTGGAGGTGGACGGCATTGTGCTGACGATGGTGGACAGCCGCACCACGCTGGCGCGGGAGATCAACGCGCTTGTCCGCAAGACCTATGGCGGTCATGTGTTCGCAAGCGAAATTCCACGTTCCATCAAGGCGGCGGAGATCAGCGTGGAAAACAAAAGCATTTACGACCACGACCGCAGCGGCAAGGCGGCGCTGGCGTATGAAAATCTGACAAGGGAGGTGTTGAGCCTTGGCAAGCAAATTAAGCGGCATCGAACTGACCCGGTACGATGACCTGTTCAAAACGGACGCGGAGCGAGAAGCTGACCGGCAGGAGCGGATTCAGATCGTTCCTGCCTCAGAAGTTTTCCCGTATTCCCGTCAGCCGTACACCATTGACCGCCCCACGCCTGACTTGGTGCGCCTCATGGACAGCATTGAGCATATCGGGATTGCCGAGCCGTTAATTGTCCGCCCCCGTGATGCTGGCGGATACGAGATCATTTCCGGCCACCGGCGCGATTACTGCGCGAAGGCTGTGGGGCTGGACACCCGCCCCATCCTCGTCCGCAATTACAGCGATGAGGAAGCGGACATTTTGGTGGTGGATTATAACATCAACCGCGAGGACTTACTGCCCAGTGAGAAAGCCAAAGCCTACAAGCTGAAACTGGACGCCATGAAACGACAGGCCGGACGACCCTCAAAAAATTCTGGCCAAGTTGGCCAAGATTTTCGTGGAAAAGCATCGGTAGACATTTTGGCTGAACAGGCAGACGAAAGCCGCAAGCAGGTGCAACGTTACATCCGCCTGAACAAGCTGATTCCTCCGCTGTTGGATGCGGTGGACGCGGGAACGCTCAAGTTCGTTCCCGCAGCAGATTTCCTCTCCCACCTGTCCGAAAAAGAACAGACCTACCTCCTGCTGGTCATGGAGCGCGATGAAGTGTCCCCGTCGCTGGGACAGGCCCAACGGCTCAAGCAGTTCAGCGGTGAGGGCAAGCTGGAAAACAATATCATCGACCTCATCATGCGAGAGGAAAAGCCACTGGAACGCAAGGTCACGATCCGCAACGACCGGCTGCAAAAATACTTTCCCTCCAGCTACACCCCAAAGCAGATGGAGGATGTCATCATCAAGCTGCTGGAGGGTTGGCACCGCAAGCGGCAACAGGAGCAGGCGCGATGAGGAACGAACCGATGCGCAGGAATGACCTGCCGGAAACCTGTTTTTCCATTCTGCCGTCCAGCGGGCAGCTTATTATCATCCGGTGCGGTGAGCGCGGCTATTATCCCTCTGAGTGGGATACCGGCAGCCGGGAGGAAAACCGTGAGATCGCCAGCAACCATAATGTGCGGCGCGGCATTACGGATATTCAGGAAGCGGCAATGCTGGCAGGCTCCATGTTCGGCTGGAATACACCAGGCGCGAACCCGCAATGGTATTTGGACAACGCAAGATATGTGAATTCCAACATCGTCCAAGGCCATATCAAAGACCCAATCATGAGCGTGTACTATTCCGTCAGCAGTTTCCTGTTGCGCTATGAGATCATGGGCAAGCAGCACTTTTACCTGCCTATGGACAAACTGCCGCAAGAGCTGATGAGCCAAAGGTCGCAGTTCATCATGCTGCCGGATATGCTATGTGGAGTACCGGCCATGCCGGTGACAGCGACCTTTGCACAAAACGGGAGCTGCACCATCCAGTTAGAACACGGCAGCTATGTAGTGGGCGAAGCAGTCAATCAGGAATACCACATCACCGCCCGCATCCGCGTCGGCAGTGCCGAGTTTGTCATGGGCGAATGTGAAAAAGCCCCTGCCCCCTTTGTCACATGGCAGCGCAACTGCAAAAACGACGGGGACGGCCCATCCAATTTCTTTTGGGGGCATTACCGCTCTGACCGTTCTTCCTGCATCGAGGATTTCTGTGAACGGGCAACTGATGAATATAAAAAGCAACAAAATCGCATGGTGCAGCAGGAACAAAAGCGCACCACGCCGAAAAAAGAAAGAGGTGAATCACGATGAGTGACCGTGAGCCGGTAAACATCATGGGCGTTATCGCCTTTCCAAACCCTGACCATGACAAGCGCATGATCCGCTTCATCGACAGCGAATACCACACGCTCTTTACCATCAAGGACGGGGAAAGCATCGTCATTACCCGCTTTGACGGTGAAAAGATGGTTTTCCCTTGCAAGTACATTGACGATTGCCATGTCTGCATCGGTAATTCTGCCTATCATATCTGCGAGTTTGCAGAAATGCAGGAACGCAGCGGCAATACCTATGTTCCCAGAACGCCGAAAATCAGCGCCGAGATCGGCACCTATGAAATCTACCAAATCCCCGCAACCGCTGATGTGGACTACTATTTCCGGCCTTATGCAGAGGCAAAGGGAAAACTCCAGAACGCTGATTATCAGCGTTCTTATGCCGGTATGTTCGCAAAGGAGAATTCGCTGGAACATCTTTGGGCAAAGCACAACAGCGACCATCGCCCCTTTGCCCGTCGGATGCATTCCATGTCCGTAAGCGACATCGTGGTACTGAAGCAAGGTGGAAAGAAAACCGCCTACTACACGGATAGCATTGGTTTCAAGGAAGTGCCGGAGTTTTTGATGCAGCAGAGGACACAAAAGAAACACAAAGAACGAGGTGAAGCCAGATGAGCTATGACGCACAGAAGGTGACCTATCAGGAGGTCACGATTTTTGACCGACCGGCATTGTTTACAGAATGCCGCATTGACCGAGCCACCATGCCGGAGGGTGTATGTCGCTACGAGCTGCGCCACGGGGATGAGGATTGGGGAGAACCGAGGGAGTTGGCCCGAAACCTCATGGTCAACTTCTATGGCACTGTCCTCACCCGCGAGCCGTTCCAGCTTCCCATTGATGGGTGGATTCCGCTGGAGAGCGACAGCCTTTCCTTTCAGGACAGCGGATGCCGTACCCTTGCGGAATTTCAGGAGAAATATCCCGCCAGCGATAAGGATGTCATTGACTTTTACAGCGTCAATGAGCCTGCACTGCACGCTCTCTATTTCTCTCGCAGCGAGGAACAGGACAAGACCGTAGGTTGCGTGGGACACCTGCGGGGTGATTTTGGCAGCGGCAAGCAGTTTTATACAACATGGTGGCCCCACCAGCAGGATGCGCTGAACACGCCGGAGTTTAAGGCCGACATTGACCGTACCGTAAACTGGCTGCGGGAGCAGCCGGACTCCCCGCTGCGGGACTTTGACAGCATGAAACGCTACTGTAACCGGTATGAGCAGATCTGCGCCATCAAGGGTGCGTTGCTTCCCTCTTGCGGCTTCATGGTAAAAACCAAACAGTATGTGTATATGCTCCGCTGTACGCCGGTTAAAGGTGACTACCAGTTTTATATTTACTGTTACCAGCGGAAACCGTTTGAAAAGGCCCAAAAAGAGCAGCAGAAGAATGACCGGCTTGCAGCAAAAAAGCGGGCGGAGCCGGAGAGATAGGAGGTACGAGCCTTGCCAACCAAATTTCAGCTTATCACCGAGCTATATGACCAGACCGTGCAGAGCGTCACCGGCAGCTATCAAAGCTGGACAGGCTTTCTCCGCGCGGCCTGCTATAACTACAAATGTCCCTTTGATGAGCAGCTTTTGATCTACGCTCAGCGCCCGGACGCCACGGCGGTCCTTGAGATGGAGCGCTGGAATCGTCAGTTTGGCCGCTGGGTCAATCGTGGGGCCAAGAGCATCGCCGTATTTGGTGATGACGGGCAAAACTGTCTGAAGCTCTACTTCGACGTGTCGGATACCCATGCGTCCTGTTTTGCCCGTCCACTGCCCATCTGGACGATGCACCCGGCCTTTGAGCCGGAGGTCATCGAAACGCTGGAGGCCACCTTCGGCAACCTGGCCGAAAAAGAAAATCTGGCGGACGCGGTGCGCTCCGCCTGCCACAACGCCGTGGCGGACAACTTCACGGACTACCTGCAAGACCTGCGGGAGTGCCGGGAGGACAGCCTGCTGGAGGAACTGGATGACCTCAATTTGGAGGCGTTCTACCGGGACGCGCTGGAGGTCAGCGTGGCCTATATGCTGCTGACCCGCCTCGGCCTGCGGGCAGACGACTATTTTTCGCCCGATGAGTTCGCCCATGTCTATGAATTCAACACGCCGCCCACCATCAACGCCCTGGGCATCGCCACCAGCGACATCGCAGAGATGGGCCTGCGGGAGATCAGCCGAACGGTCATGCAGGCACAGAGGGATCAGTTTTTTGCAAATCGCGCGAGAATCGGTTATGATGACCGCACAGAACAACACAAAACACCCCATGAAAGGAGCGAACAGCATGGAGGTCACTTACAGGATGCAGAACGGCTATCAGGTGCCGAACCTGCTGATGCCGCAGACGCCGGAGGTGCATCTGGGCAAGTACGCGGAGCTGCGGAGAGAATATCTGATGAAGCGCCGCAGGGTGCTTTACACCAATCTCAAGACCAGCGGCAAGCTGACGGAGCATTTGGCGGAGATCGAGCAGACCGCGCGGAAGATGGTGGAGCAGACCGTGACGCAGATGGCGCAGGTCGAGGGCGTGACAGAGGAGCTGAAGGAGCGCGATCCGCTGCGCTGGACGGGCCTGATGAACAACCTCAAGCACAGCGCGGAGGAGCTGGTGCTGAACGACCTGATCTACAGCTAAATCAAGAAGAAACCGCAAAGGCAGGAAGTGATGAGCTTCCTGCCTTTGTCGATCACAGCGGAGATTATGTGCTGCTGGATCGCCTGCGCGCTGACTGTGACTACTTCCTTGGCGCTGGTGGCCGGAGTGAAAAGCATCTGTGGGCAGGCAGTGTCTACGCGCAGATCAAAAAAATGCGGGAACTGTATGACGCCCTCCCGGAAAAACCGGAATGGCTGACCGCAGAAGCCATTGACCGCTACGCCGCGCAGATGGCCGCGCCCTATCAGGTCGCTGCCTATCACCATATTGAAAACGGCTTTGACGATAAGCTGGACTATCAAACGCTGGAAGAAGCGGAGGCCGCAGCGCAGGGCTATGTTGCCGGTACGATGGAGGAAGATGGTTTTGCATACGACGGCGCTGCCGTCTATGATGCCGAAACACGCCAATGCCTCCGTGTCTACGGTGATTACCCGGACGAAAAAGCGCGGGAACAGGCCGCAGCCTTTGCACTGGAGCATGACACCGCACAGCAAAATACCGCAGAGCTTCCTGCTTTTCTGGATATGCACCTCATTGAAGCGAATCTGCTGGACGACGGCGGGCGCAAGCACAAGCGGCAGGAGATCTTTGAATACTTTCAGGCGCACAAGAATCTTGCGGAACGGACGGAATTTCTCAAAAACAGCTACAACGATATATGGGTGGAGGTACTGACCGACGGTGTTCGGTCGGGCTACCACGCCGAGAAAGACGGACTCAAGATGTGGGAGGGCAGCTACCTCTCCCGCACCTCGGAGTCCGTTTTTTCATGGTCGGTCATCACCGAAATGACCGAGGGCCTGATCGAGCGCGGTGAGTATAAGATCAAGCTGGGACTGCAAAATGCCCCAATCGTCGCGGAGCAGCTTGCCCTATTCGACATGGGCGGCAACGCCCCGGTGTACGAGGCTCCGGCAGATGCGCCATCCGGCATTCTGGCCCCGGCCCGCACGGTGCCGCAGGGGGTCATTGATCTGGCGCTCTGCACGGGTGGAAACGAACCCAACAGCGCGGAGCGCATCGCAGTGTTCTATATGTGGGAGCGGCCAGAGCAGGAAAATGAAGAGTTCCTGCGCCGGGAGTTCGGTAGAGAGAACGGGCGCGGCATTGAATACGAAGGCCGCAAATATGCCGTGTGGTTTCTGGAGGACGGCATCCACCTCGCCCAAGGCGACAGCGTCCGCACCGGGTACAGCAAAACCATGGTCACATGGGAACAAGCATCGGCGCGGATTCTGGAGCTGCTGGAGGCGGGGACTTATCTCTCCGCGTCCGAGCTGGCGCAGGCACCGGATAAGGTGCTGCACGAAGCGATGGATGCCCTCCTGATGACAGCCCGTGACCTGAATGAAGAAGGCCGCGCACAGGGCCTTTTCCCGCAGACTTTGGCCATCCATGACCAGCACAAGGGCTACCCAGAGCTGGATAAGGATATGGTGGCGTTCGCAAAAACTGAGGGTGGTCTGCAAACGCTGGCGCAGGAATATCATGCTTTTCTGGACGCTTATGCCCAAGGCCAAGACATTATGCGCTGGCGACTATCCGCTTACAACACCCACCGCATCGGTGTTGTGCTGGACGGTCTGCCCTACCCGGAGCGGCACTTTAACGCCCAGCCTGATTTCCTGCGCCAATGCAAAATGTTCATCACACAGGATGAGATCGACCATCACTTTTTGCGGGAGGGCGTCGAAAGTCGGCTGGCGATCTATTCCCATTTCTGCTACCCCCACACGCCGGAGGAACACCAGAAATTCATCAAGGGCAGCTTTGGCGAGTACAGCGGCGGCAGCCGCGCCGGGTATGGATACACCAAGACTTACAAAGGGCTGGACTATGAACGGGATTACAATTCCAAGAAATATGATACCGTCCATCTGACCATCCCCAATGTGGTCAAGGAGTATGAGCGCCTGATCGCGCAGAAACGATTCCCCGGCGAGGACGCTATCGCCAAAATCCCGGAATATGAGCGTGGGCAGTTGGCTCGAATCGTCTACAACAGTTTCTATAATGCCCCGGATGAAATTCCGCGCCCCTATCCGAAAAACACAGACTTCTATGATGCCGTTCCCATCATTGAAAAGCAGCTTCAGGACAAGGCCAAAGCTGCGGATATGCTGGCGGCGCTGACTTCCCGGCTGGACGGCTTGCCGGAGGATGATCGCTATTATGATTCCGTCCACCGCGCAAAGGATCGGCTTTCGGAGTATGTGGACGGCACTTTCAGCCTGTTCAACCACCGGCACGATGCATTGCGGCAGGTCCACCCTGTTGAAAATTCTCCTCGAACTGAACCGGTGCTGCAAGAAGCCGCACCGACTATGGAGCCGGAAGTACCCACACCGATTTCCACAGGTATACGCCTGACCATAGATGGGCGGCAGTTTGAAGTGGACAGCGTAGACGATCATACACAAAATGTATCGCTGCGGGATGTGACCTTTGAGGCCGGAACGGGATTTCCTATCTTCCGAAAGGAATCCATCGACTATGTCCGCGCTCACATGGAGCAGCCGGACATGGTGCGGGAAACCGCAGCACCGCAGACGGACGAGCCGCCTGCGGCGCTCACCCCGCCGAAAAAGAAAAAGCAAAACACGCTTGCCTATCCGCTGGACCCGAACGGCAGCAACTACCGCATCACCGATGACCACATCGGAGAGGGCGCACCGCTGGAGCGTTTTCAGCGCAATTTGGACGCGATCCGTACCCTGAAAACCGTGGAGACGGAGAACCGCACCGCCACAGCGGAGGAACAGACGGTGCTGGCACAGTATGTGGGCTGGGGCGGTCTGGCGGACTTCTTTGACGAAAAAAATCCTCGTTACGCTGAACTGAAAGAACTGCTGACCGATGCCGAATACGCCGCCGCCCGCGAATCCACGCTGACGGCGTTCTACACGCCGCCTGTGGTCATCCGCGGCATCTATGCCGCCCTGGGGCAGATGGGCTTCACGCAGGGCAACATTCTGGAGCCGTCCTGCGGTATCGGCAATTTTCTCGGTATGCTGCCGGAAAGCATGAGCGGCAGTAAGCTCTACGGTGCGGAGTTGGACGATCTCTCCGGACGCATCGCCCGCCAGCTTTATCAGAAAAGCAGTATTGCGGTGCAGGGCTATGAGAAAACCGCCTTCCCGGATAACTTTTTTGATGTTGCCATCGGCAATGTTCCCTTCGGTCAGTTCCATGTGCCGGACAAACGCTATGACCGGCTGAATTTCCCCATCCACGAGTATTTCATCGCCAAGGCACTGGATCAGGTCAGACCGGGCGGCGTTATCGCCGTTGTGACCTCCAGCTACACCATGGACAAGCGCACTGCCAGCGCGCGAAAATACATCGCGCAGCGCTCGGAGCTGCTGGGGGCCATCCGGCTGCCCAACAATGCGTTCAAGGACGCGGCAGGCACGGAGGTCGTTTCAGACATTCTGTTCCTCCAAAAGCGGGAACGAATGGTGGATATAGAACCGGAATGGGTACACCTTGCCACCAACGAGGACGGCATCCAGATGAACAGCTACTTCATCGACCACCCGGATATGATTTTGGGTGAGATGAAGATGGTGTCCGGACCGTTCGGCCCTGCGCCCACCTGTGAGCCGTACCCGGAGCAACCGTTGGAAGCGCTGCTGGCGGAGGCCGTTCAAAATATCCACGGCGAGATCACCGCCTATGACCGGGAGGAGGAGCTGGAGGGCGAGGATCATTCCATCGAGGCCGATCCCGCTGTCCGCAACTTCTCCTATACACTGGTGAACGGGCAAATCTACTACCGTGAAAACAGCCGCATGAACCCCGTGGAGGTATCCAAGACGGCAGAGAGCAGAATCCGCGGCATGATCGAGCTGCGGGACTGTGTGCGGACGCTGTTGGAATATCAGACCGAGGACTATCCCGATGAAGAAATCAAGGCGCAGCAGGCCAAGCTAAATGTTCTCTATGACGCCTTCACCCGGAAATATGGACTCATCAATTCCCGCGGCAACGCCATCGCGTTTGACCAGGACAGTTCTTACTTCCTGCTGTGTTCACTGGAAATTCTGGACGAGGACCGGAACCTGAAAAGAAAGGCGGACCTGTTCACCAAGCGCACCATCCGCAGTCACAAACCTGCTGAAAAGGTAGACACGGCGGTGGAGGCGCTGGCATTGTCCATCGGGGAAAAGGCTCATGTGGACATGGAATACATGAGCAGGCTCACCGGCAAGGACGAGGAAACCCTGTTTTCTGACCTCAAGGGTGTCGTGTTCCTGAACCCCAATTATAAGGAGGGCGTGAACGAAAAGTATCTGCCCGCCGACGAATATCTTTCTGGCAATGTGCGTCAGAAATGGGCGATTGCCAAGGCAAAGGCGGAGCAGGACGCGCAGTATCAGATCAACGCTGAGGCATTGGCGCGGGTACAGCCCACCGACCTCACTGCCAGCGAGATCTCCGTCCGGCTGGGCGCTACATGGCTGGACACTGAATATGTCCGCCGATTTATTTTTGAAACGCTGGGTACACCCCGCAGCGCACAATGGGGCATGAAGGTCCACTATTCTAAAATCACCGGTGAATGGCGCATCGAGGACAAAAACAAGGATCGCGGCAATGTGAAGGCCATCAGCACCTACGGCACCAAGCGCGTCAACGCCTATGAGATCATCGAAACGACACTTAACCTGAAGGATGTCCGCATTTTTGATTACCAATACGATGAGGAAGGGCGCAGAATTGCCGTTCTGAACAAGAAAGAGACAGCCATCGCCCAGAGTAAGCAGGAACTCATTAAAGACGCTTTTGCTGAGTGGATCTGGAAAGACCCTGACCGGCGCGAAGCCATCTGTAAGACCTACAATATCCTGTTCAACAGCAACCGCCCCCGCGAGTATGATGGCAGTCACATCAATTTCAGCGGCATGAACCCGGAGATCACGCTCCGCAAGCACCAGGTCAACGCCATCGCTCACATCCTCTACGGCGGCAATACTTTGCTGGCTCATGTAGTGGGTGCCGGCAAGACGTTTGAGATGGTTGCGGCGGCGATGGAATCAAAGCGGCTGGGCCTGTGCCAGAAATCCCTCTTTGTGGTGCCCAACCATCTGACGGAGCAGTGGGCCACTGAGTTTTTGCAGCTCTATCCTGCGGCCAATATTCTTGTCGCTACCCGCAAGGATTTTGAAACCAAGAACCGCAAGAAATTCTGCGGCAGGATCGCCACCGGCGACTACGATGCCGTTATTATCGGGCATTCGCAGTTCGAGAAGATCCCTATGAGCGTAGAGCGCCAGCGGGCCATTCTGGAACAGCAGATTGACGAAATCATGATGGGCATTTCCGAAGCCAAGCGAGAAAAAGCGGAGAATTTCACGATCAAACAGATGGAGAAGACGAAAAAGGGCCTGCAAGCCAAGATCGACAAGCTGAATGACCAGAGCCGCAAGGACGATGTGGTCACATTTGAAGAGTTGGGCGTTGACCGAATTTTCATCGACGAGAGCCATTATTTCAAAAATCGTGCGAAACGTTGTGCATAAGTCGTAGCAGACA
>ERZ809296.866-NODE-866-length-41262-cov-5.456646_pt1 | contig 41262 bp, 43 predicted proteins | sample MGYA00520511_ERZ809296 | MGnify/ENA primary metagenome ERZ809296 (study PRJEB31576, sample SAMEA3212662) | Homo sapiens | biome: human-gut; feature: human gut; material: fecal | place: Sweden | collected 2012 ...
TCAAAGAAGGAACCCTTTTATGCGCTCATACGAATCCTTTGCAAGATTTCTTAAAACCGCTCCTTGCCTCCTTCAAAGAAGGAACCCTTTTATGCGCTCATACGAATCCTTTGCAAGATTTCTTAAAGCCGCTCCTTGCCTCCCTCTTAGAGGGACGTTCCTGCATCGTCGCCGCCTGTGGCGGATTCAGACGATGTAGAACGCCGAAGGTTGGCATCCCGAAGGGATGACGGAAGGAGTCATACTTCATCCAGCGAATATTCCACCTGCACCCCGCCATAGATCCGCCATCCCGCCGCCTTGGCGTGGCTGTGCAGCTTCAGCTTCATCCGCACGCCGCTCACCTGAATCTTCACCCGGTAATCCGTCCGCCGCTTTTTGAGCATCACGACGCGCGTCTTCTCCCGCCTTTCGGTGAGGATCGTCACCTCAAGCGGCACGTCGTCCGCGTCCGCGTCCGCCGTCAGGCGCAACACAAAGTCCCGCTTCATGTAGGCCTTGCCCAGATCGAGCCACGGCGTTTCCCACAGGCTTTCCATCGGCACACCCAGATAGCTCCCGCTGTCCGGGGCGCCGTAGGAGAGCACCTCGTACGGCGCGTCGGCCTGCGTGAAATACACCTTCCCGCCGACGGCGAAAAAGTCCTTGACGCGCATGCCCTTGCGAATCATAAACGTCCCGCGCTCCGTGTCGTACTCGATCACCGTGTTGTTTTCGCTCAGCACGTCGCCTTCTTTTTCCTTCACGCACAGCGCCAGATAGTAAACGTGCTCGTTCACGCAGCTTCTCGCCGCGCCGTCCATCCCGTCCATCCGCATGCGCATCGTCTCATACAGCGCGTCGCGGCTGAGCATCCGCAGCGTGCTTCCGTCGTAAAGGCCGATGCCGCTCTGCGTCAGGTAAAACATGCTCGTCCTGTCCGTCTGAATGCTCTTTTCCTCCACCGGGCCGTCCGTACCGTAGGCCTCCGTGATCGTAAAACTGCCGGGGTCTGTACCGCGGATCTCAAAGATCGTCCGCTGCTTCACCGCCAGCAGATACCCGCCGAAGGGTTCCAGCGAAATGAACTTGTCCCCGTCCCACGTCGGCTGATTGATCACCCCGCCGCCGATCTCCGGCGTTTCCGGCACGTCCGTCCATGTGAACGGGTCGTAGGGGCGTGAATAGAAGATGCTGTCCGGGTATCCCTCCGCGCCCACGCCCCAAATGCGCTCCGCGTGCCGCCCCAGCTTGGCGAATTTCACGTTTTCGTAGTTCTCGCCGAGCGTCAGCGTCTTGCGCTCTACCCGAAGGTCGCTTCCGTAGACCGCGATCATCCCGTCCTTTTCGTTGGAAAGAATCAGAATGTCCACCGTCGCGCCGCCCTCCACGGCCTCGTAGGTCACAAACGACCATACGTCGCTCTTGTATCCCTCGCTGCGCTTCACCCAGCCTTCCGTTCCCATCGTGTAGGTGTAAATCGCGCCGCCTGCCGCCGCCACATATACGTCCGCATCGTCCGGCCGGGTTCTGCGGTAAAACCGCGCCAGCGTCTCAATGGGCGCGCCCAGCGATGGAAACGCGCGGCTCGTGCCGTAGCTGGAAGCCAAAAGCCCCCGCTCCGTGCGGATGTTCTCCGCCCGGTACGCGTAGTCCGTGTTGATGTTCGTGTCGCCTGCCGCCTGATAAACCCCTTTCGGCGTGGGAATCGTGAATCGCCCCTGATAGTCGCTGTCTGAAATGCTCATCTTTACTCCCTCAGTCTCACTTCGTCTCGCCAACCTTCGGCGTTTTTCATCGTCTGAATCCGCCACAGGCGGCGACGATTTCAAACGTCCCTCAAGGAGGGAGCCATTCTTGCGCTTACTCGTATTTTTTATAAAACCTCTTAAAACCGCTCATTGCCTCCCTCTTTGAGGGAGGTGTCAGCGAAGCTGACGGAAGGAGTTCCCGCCCGCAGGCGGCATTCCCCGTAACCCCATCCCCCGGACGTGCCCCGCAGGGCAATAGTCCGGGACGTTCCCCCGTACCCGGGTGCAGGGTGTCCCTGCTCGTTTTAAGGGGTGTGGGGGTCAAGGGGGCGAAGGGGGAAATCGAAATCCCCCTAAGCTCCCCTTGCCTGCGGAGCACGCCCCCGCATAGCCCGCAGGCTATGCAAATCCCCCGTACCCCCATCACTTACAGTATCGCGCGTCCGTCACCTCATACAGGTTCCTGAACCTCGTCACGCTCCCCATGCCTTCCGGCCGAATCCGCTGCATCGTCTGGTAAAAGCTGGTCTGATAAAACTGCGCCCGGCTCTGCTTGGCCAGATTGCCGCTGGACAGGTGCCGATAGCAAATATAGTCCGCCAGCGCCGCATGGGCGTATTCCGGAATCTGCGGTTCGTCCTGTCCGTCCTCCAGCGGGTAAAACGCCACCTCGCAGACCGCCCGCAGCGTCTGCCCCGCCAGATCGTCCCGCCAGACGTGAAAGCAGCGCCCGCACGGGTCAAGGTCAAAGCCAATGTCAAACCCGTTTTTGTCCCGCAGTTCGATGACCCGCACGACCGTCAGTCCCGGCACGGGCGCGTTTCCTTCCTCGTCCACCTCGGTGTAAAAAATCCGCCTCGGTTTCAGGTATTCGCGAACCGCGATGTCGTAGCCCATGTTCGCATACACCCTGAAACGCTCTTCGTATTCGCTCACGTCCTCCGCGTCTTCGTCCAGCTGGCGAAGCGCCTGCGCGATGATCTGGCTCAGCGTCACGTCGTCACATCTCCCCGCAGCTCTTCAAAATCTCCGCCACCGCCGCGGGCATCTGGCATTCCTTCCCGCGCAGAAAGTAAAAACTCACGCCGTTCAGCCCGGCGAAAACCACGTCGTCCCTGCTGCCCGGCGTCAGCGGCAGCGTCACCTTCATCACCTCGCCGCCCGCGCAGCCCGCCTCCACCATCATCCTGCGCAGATTCTTCTGCGTCTTTTCGCATTTGCCCATCAGCATCGCGCTCGTCTTCTTCATCGTCGCCGTCGTGTTGATATTCGCCATTCTCTTTTCCTCCTTGTTCCATTCAAAAAATATAATCTCTTCTGATAGGTAAAAATCTCTGTCTTCCATGAACTCGCCCAACGGGCAATAATCCCCCCGTTCCCCCATCGTAACCCGAACTTCCGAACGCGCCCCGCAGGGCGAAATCGTTCGGGTCGTAACTCCCGTTCCCGGGTGCAGGGTGTCCCTGCTCGTTTTAATGGGGGTTATGGGGTTCTTAGGGGATTTAAGGGGGAGAAATCGAAATCTCCCCCTAATCCCCTAAGCCCAGCGGAGCGTATTACGCGCTGAACCCGCACTCGATCCGCACCGCGTATTCCGGCTGCAACAGCTTCGCGCCAAAGCCGTCCATCTTCCAGCCGACCGTGGAAATCTGGTCGAGCGGGTCGGCCGTGCCCGCGCTGCCCGCAGGCTTCACAATCACGCGCGGCTTGGCGCCCTTCAGGCTCGTCACGCCGTAAGCGTACTGGCCCAGCACAATCACGCTCGCCACGTCCGCGCTGCTCGCGCCCGCGCCTTCAAATACCTTCGCTTCGGTCGTCTCCACCAGCCGCACGCCGAACAGGCGGCCGACTTCGCCCGTGTAGATGTTCTCCTTGTCCTGATACTGGCTCACCTTCACAAAGGCGTCGTCTTCCTGCAAGTCGTACATCGTGTCCGGGCCGATAATCGCGACGTAGTACCCGCCAAACGTCTGCGCGTGGTTCTTCTTGAGCGCCTTCACCGCCTTGCGCAGCTCCTTGCTCGTCAACTTGTCCGCCGCCGTCAGGCTCGCGCGGCTCGTCTTGCCGTTTGCGTAGATCACATTTGCACACTTCGCCAGCTCCTCACGCACCACCGCGTCGATGCTTCGCGCGCCCGCGTCGCCGAAGAGCTTCGTGCGGCGCATGATATCCATATCCAGGTGCGTCAAATCCAGCTTGTCCGTGCATCGCGCATATTCGCCGTACTGCTGGAGCTGCACCGTCACCTCGGTTTCCGCCAGCATCACGCTCTCGCCCGGATCGCCCTCGCTGAGCGCCTTCGTGTTCGTCTCCAGCGGAATCAGCTTGCGCATGTTCATCACCAGGCCGCTGTGCGGCGGCATGCGGTGCTCGTCGCCAAACTGCAAGTGAACCAGATTCGGTTCAAACGTCCGCAGCAGTTCGCGGTTGTAGTAGGTCTGCATGCCCGCGCTCAGGCCGCTGCTCGTCGTCATGTTCGTGTCCGTATTCGTGTAAGCCATATTTTTCCTCCTCAAATTTTCTCGTTCTGTCTGTGCGGAATCCAGTCGTCCGCCCCCTGAACCCCTTCGGGTTCACGTTTCAAGCTTTGAAAATAACCCCCACCGTTTCAGAAAGGGTTACGTGGTTTCCGGCGGAGCGTCGTCACTCCATCCTCACCTTTTTCCCCGCCATCATCGCTTCCTGAGCCCGCTTGGAAAATGCCGCGAACTCCCTGTCGCTCATCTGCTCGATGGCGCTGCCCGGCCGCACCGCGCCCGCCGCCGTCGTCCGCGCAATCGGCACGTTCCCCTTTCGCGCCGCCGCCGTCTCCAGCATGCGCTTCAAGTACCCGCAGGCTGCGCGCACAATGCCGTGCCCGCTCGCGATCTCCCGCTTCACGCCTTCGTCCTGCGTCATCGCGTCCAGTTCGCCCGTCGTCCAGCCGTCCTCAAACAGCTCGCCCAGCCCCTGCCGCAGCGCCGCAACCAGCTCGTCGTTTTCCTCCGCCTGCTGCCGTTCCACCTCGCCGGTCAGGTTTTCTTCCAGCTCGTTCACGCCGATCTCCTCATCGGGCACAATCATCACGTTTTCTTCCATCTTTTTTTCTCCTTTCATTCTCCTGCCTCCCTCATCGCCCTCAGCACCCCGTCCTTGTTCCGATAGCCCTCCATCAACCGAATCACGGTCTCCGGCGGCAGCGGCGTCCCCGCGTCCGCACAGATCTTGACCGCCTGCATCAGGAATTCGTTGTCCGTCTGAATCTGGTTCGGGTTGCCTCTCTGCACCTGCACGCGCACCGTGTAAGCTGGCCGCGGCAGCGCGCCGCCGCGCCTGTCCGGCGCAACCAGTTCGATGATCCGCTCCCGCATCCCGCCGCTTGAGTTCCATCCGCCGATGATCCGCATCTTGCGCCCCGGCTCCATGTATTCGCTCAGCACCCAGAGAATCTGCTCGACCATCTTTCGGAATGCGTCCTTGAATCGTTCGCTGTGCCATCGCGTGATCTTGCCGCCCGCCTCCTGTAAGTAGTGGATGGCCGTGCCTGCCGTCACGTTCAGGCCGCCTTCGCCGCGTGTGAACTGATTCTGTCCGCAGTCCTGCTTCATCGTGTCGGCCAGATAGCGCATCATCTCGTAAACCTGCCCGTTGATCGGCTCAGCCTGCACCGTCTGCATCACCTCGCGGATGTCGTTGCCCTCCCACTCGATGATGGTCTTGCGCATGTCGGCCACGTCGTCCGGGTTCACACCGCTTCCCCTTCGGATGAAGTGCCGCTGCACGCTGCTCTCCCGCGCGTTGTCGTCGATGTACTTGGCGTATCGGTCGATCGCCGTCTGCGTGTCGTAGTAGTCGTGAATCAGCCCCGTGCCGAACGGCTTTCGCCACGCGTCGCGGTATTTGTAGAGCACGAACGGATATTCTCCGTGCGCATGCAGCCCTTCGGGATACGTCCGCTCCGCGCCGTAACCCGTTTCCGTGCTGAACAGCAGCGCCCGCCCCGCGACCTGAGCCATGTGAACGTGCGTCCGCTTCGTCGCCGCGTCGTATTGCTTGTACCAGAATTCCAGCAGCGTCACCCGCGTGTCTCCTTCCGGCGTCTGCCTGTCGTCCGCTTCCTCCTTCGCGTATTCGTCTCCCGTCACATAGCCTTTCGCCTGTGGATAGTGCTGCTCCACCCAGGCCACGCTTGTGCGCGTCGCCTTGAAGCAGCCACGCCCATCCTGCATATCCTCGTACATCGGATCGGGGTAAAAGTCTTCCGGGTGCCACGCCAGCACGTTGACCATGCCTTCGCCGTCTTCCATGTCTTCGTCCCAGAAAACCTGCGCCACCCCCGTACCCGTCACGATGGCGTCCTCCATCAGCGTCTGATACTTGCCCGGCCATCCCGCGCGGTAAAGTACAAAGCTCACCACGTCGTCCATCTCTTCGGCGCTTCTCGCCGTCTCTTCCCGTTCCGGCAGCATCACCGCCTCTGGCAGGTTGTCCATCTGATCGGCGATCATGTTGTCCACGCAGCTTCCCAGCGTGTTGCCCGTCGGCGCGGTTCGGCTCTGTTCGTCCGGCCTCCGCGCCCGCAGCATGCGCGCTCTGCGCATCTGCTCGTGTTCTTCGCTCAGCTGGTCGTAAAAGCAGTCAAACAGCGCATAAATCCGCGCCACCAGCGCCCTTTCCGTCATGGAAATCGGCTGGCTTTCCGCCGCATCCCAGCGCCGCCCGGCCTCCCGCCTGTCGCCCGCCTCGTTCATGCCCATCTCCTCCTTTCACTTCAAAATCTTCTTTTCATCTCTAACGCCCCTTATGCCAAAAGCCTCCCTCTTCGAGGGACGTTCCTGCATCGTCGCCGCCTGTGGCGGATTCAGACGATGTAGAGGTTGTCAGCGAAGCTGACGGAAGGAGTCCTCCGCGCCCTCGGCGCAATCGGCCTTGACATCAGAAAATACCGCGTCTCGTCGTAAATGTGATCTTCCCCCGCGGTGTCGATGTCCTCCGGCTTCCGCGCATCGTAGACCAGCGCCGGAATGGTTCTCCTAAAGTCCCTGCAATTCTCGAAAACGTAGAGCATCGGCCGCCCTTCTTCGTCAAATTTCAGGCGCTCGTGCAGCTGCATCTTGCCCGGCAGCCGCGTGTTGTCCCCCTTCATGAAGATCACGCCGCTGAATACCTTCCGAATCTGCTCTTCCACGCTCAGCCCCCGGCTTCTGTCCCAAATCGCGGGATCGGCAATACCGCTGACATGTATGCCCTCCTGAAACTCCGGCTCCATCAGATCGGCCAGCCGCCGCGCAATCTCGCCGGGCGGACAGGTCACGCCGACGTTCGCTTCCCCCGGCACGCAGCCGTAAAGCTCCTTGTACCGGTAGACCCGCCCCTCTTCGTCCACCGCCCAAACGCCAAAAGAAAAAGGCCGCGTGTATCCGTGGTCGAAACTGACCACCCGCGTCCAGTGCCATGGAATTTTGAACGGTTTGATGACGTGCGTGTACAGCCCGTCCTCGTAGTGCGCCGGGTTGTCCACAAACTCCGGAAAAGCCTGCCCGTCGAATGCGTCCCATTTGCCCAAAAGTAGCGCTTCCCGCAGCGCCTTGGGCTTTTGTTCTAGCTCAATGATGTAGTCCCGCGTCACATGCGGATTGTCCATCGCCGTCGCCGGGATGTATTCAATCCGCCGCACGCTCACCTCGCCGAGCACGCTGCTCTCCACCGTCGCTTCGGCGACGCGCTGCCCCGCGCCCGTCGCGTCCACAAATCGCGCTTTCACCCATGCGTGCCCCGGCCCGCCGGGGTTGCTTGCGCATCGCACGCAGGGCGTAATGCCCAGCCGCTTTTCCGCGCGCAGCCTCGTCCGCAGGTAGTCATACATGGGTTTCGTGAAATGCGTGAGCTCGTCGAAATACAGCCAGTGGATCTCCGCGCCCTGGTACTTGAGCAGTCCTTCGCCCTCGTTGCTCAGGTGGCAGAAGTGAATCACGCTTCCGTTGCTCAGCCGCAGCTCGTGCGCGCTGGAGACATACTTGCCCAGTTCCTTCGGCGCAATGCGCATCATCGTGCGCACCAGCGTCATTTCCAGTTCGGGATAGGTTCGCCTGAATAAATACGCATGCGTCTGCGGATATTTCAGGCATCGCATCAGCGCGTCCCAACAGATCGCGTAGCTCTTTCCGCCGCCTGCCGCCCCGCCGTAGAGCACTTCGTCCGCCGTGCTGGCGTGGAAAGCCAGCTGCTTGCCCGTCGGCCGATAGGCCAGCTCAAGCTCCATGTCTTCATTCCCCCTTTCTCGCCTCCGCGCTTTCGGGCATGCCCAGCGGCGGCGCGCCCGATGCAAACCGAATCACCACGTCGCTCTTGCTTTCCTTCGGCACGCGCACGCCCGCCCGGTCGAGGATGTCCTTTGCCGCCCGCTGGCTGATCGTCTCGTTCACCTCGCCGTCCAAAAGCAGCGCCGCCTGCCGCCGCGCAGCCTCTTCCGCGCTCTTGTTCACGCAGATCTGCGCCCGCAGCTTGGCCGCCTCGCTCCGCTTTTTGTAGGTTTCCAGCCGCGTCAGATCGCCCAGCACCGTCTTCACCTGCCGCATGCTGATGTTCAGCGCCTCCGCGATCTCGCTTTCCTCCCGGTTTTCCTCAAAGTAAAGCCGAACCGCTTCGCTCTTGAGGCTCTCCGTCATCCTTCCCATCTTCGTCCCTCCCTTCTTTTTCGGGCACACAAAAAGCCGTCCCCTTTCGGAAACGGCCGTGCCCATTTTCTTTCAGTCAAAGAATCTTCCGTTCTCCTCGTTTTCTGCCTTCTCTCCTCTGAGAAACATGTTTTCTACTGCCGCCAGCGGTAGATTCAGGCGAAAATGGAACTTTAGACCATCTCTTGCCTTCCTCTTCGAGGGACGTTCCTGCATCGTCGCCGCCTGTGGCGGATTCAGACGATGTAGAACGCCGAAGGTTGTCAGCGAAGCTGACGGAAGGAGTCATTCCCCGCGATCTCGCTCAAAAAACGACCATCCGCCGTCGTCCCTTCAACCCCATCAGAAAAGCCGCTTCCTTCCGAAAGCGGCTCCCCTTCTCTTCTTTGACTGATGATATCATACCACACTTTTTTCCGTACCGCAACCTGACATTTGGCGGACATTTTTCTGACATTGCCCGGACGTCATCCGGACATTTTTTCCGTCCTCAGTCCGCCTCGCCATTTTCTTCGTTCCCCTTTTCAATCTCCCGCTTGTATCGCCGAATCTGCCTTTCGCATCTGTCCGTCATCCGTGTCACATCCTCCAAATTCATCCCGCAAATGTAATAATATAAGCAAAAGGCATATGCGCCGCTCTTCATCCCAATCATCGCTTCCCGCGCTTCTTTCTCGTATTCGTGCAGCCGCTTTTCTTCCCGCTCCAGCGATTTTTCCAGCGATTCTTTCAGCATCAGCTTCATTTCCAGCCCGCGCGGCATGCCGCCTTTTCCCCTCGGCATGCCGTCCATCTGCCTGCCCGGAATCGCCGCCGCCTCAGCGTCCTCCAGCCGTTCGCTCAATTCCCTCACCAGCCTCGCCTGGCTCCTCACGCGCAGCAATGCCTGCCTGTCTCTTTCCGTCATCTTTCTGCTCCCCTTCTCATCTTCGTCGGCATGTCCGACCCTGCTTCCGTTCTTCACGTTTCCTCGTTATCCGTCTGCTTCTGCGCCTCGCAGATTCCGCAGCCGTCGCATTCTTCTTTCAGATACAGCACACAGGAAAACGCCATCTCTTCCTCCTTGCGTTCGTCGTCTCTTCTCACCGTCTTCATCCCGTCCGCATTTCGGGGCAATATGCGAACGTATGTTCCCATTTTACGCGATATGCCTCGCTTTGTCAAGCCGTCCGCCCGCATTTCCGCTGCAGTCTGATCGATCAAAAAGCGGCCTGAGGCCGCTCTCACTTCCGCCAAAGTTTGCAAAAACTCAAACTTTCACATACGCGGCCCATTTGCTGCAATTTCCTACGAATTCAAAAAAAGGCGCAGGATTTCTCCCACGCCAGTTTTCTGTTCGTTTCACACATGCAGCTGCCGCAGCGCCGCTTCCTTTCCCACGCCGGCCAGCCTCAGCCGATGTGCCGCCTCAAGCATTTTCCCCATTTCTTCGCCCGGATGCATGCCGCGCGCAATCAAATCCGCGCCCGTCACGTAAGGCCGCGCCATCGTCTCCTGAAACGCCGCAAACCTCTCGCCCATCTCCCGTTCCGTCTCTTCATACGGCGCGGCGTTCGCCCGCCCCAGATGATCCGCTTTCGCCAGCAGCATCAGGTCTTCCGGGCAGACGCTCTGGTCAAACAGCGTGTTCCACGCCCGCTGTCTGCTGTTCTGCGCCGCATACAGGTTCGGCTTCATGTGCAGCTCCACCATGCTGACCACATAGCGGCAAAGATCCTTTTCGTTCGTCAGCCGCCTGATGAAACGCTGTGCCAGCGGCATGCCCTTCATTTCGTGTCCATACGCGTGGATCACGCCGTTTTTCTCCTGCATCGCCTCGGCTTTGCCCACGTCATGCAGCAGCGCCGCTAGCATCAGGCCGAGCGGATGTTCCGCCCTGTCTCTCAGCCTGGCCGCCTCGTCCACAACCCGCATCGTGTGCGTCCACGCGTCTCCCTCTGGGTGAGCATCCGCCCTTTGCCGCACGCCTTGAAGCGCGGCAACCTCCCGCATCCACGGCTCAATCTGTCCCATTTCCCGCAGCGCCTCAAAAAACCGGGAAGGCTTTTCGCTCTGCATCAGCGCTTTTTCCACTTCGCCCATCACGCGTTCCTTCGCCAGCCCGCGCAGTTCGAGCGTCCGGCAGACCGCCATCGTCTCCGGCGCAATCGCGAAATCAAACCTCGCCGCAAACTGCGCCGCCCGCATTGCCCGCAGCGGGTCGCGTCGGAACGTCTCCTCATCCACGTGTCGGATGACGCGCTTTCGGATATCCTCCCGCCCGCCGAAATCATCGAAGATTTCCCCCGTCAGCACATCCTGCATCATCGCGTTCATCGTGAAGTCGCGCCGCCTCTCCGCTTCCTTCCGTCCCATGAAGGGGTCGATGTCCGCGTCCTCACCCTTTCCGCCGCCGCGCCGGGGCAGCGCAATGTCCAGCGTATACCCCCGCAGGCTGAACACGCCAAAGCTTGCGCCCATCTCCTTCCACGGCCCGATTTCGCCGAGCATCCCCCGCACCGCGTCCGCCGTCATCCCATGGATTTCAATGTCCACATCTTTGCTTTCGCGCCCCATCACGCCGTCGCGGACAAACCCGCCGACAAAGTAGACGCGTCCGCCCCTTTCGGCGGCCGTCCCCCCAATCCGCCTTGCCATCTCCAAATCCTTTTCCACTTTTCGCTCCTGATTTCCGCTCCGCATCGCGATGATTTCTTCCGTCGTCCCTCCGTCAGTTTTTTGTTTCGCCCCGCCGATATTCCCCCTGTGCGAAAATCGGCTCAAAGCCCAGCGCTCGATAGAGGTGGTTGGTCACGGGGTTCCGTCTGTCCACGTTCAGCGCCGCGGTTTTCCCCGCCGTCAGGATCTCGTTTTTGATGGTGTTGACCACCTTTCGAGCATAGCCTTTCCCTCTGTATGCCTCGCGCGTATAGACGTTGGTGATGCGCATGCTTTCCCCGATGTCGCGCACCGCCTTGCCCACGCTGACGATTTTTCCATCTGCCCGAATCACGCGGAAACCTCCGATGTTTCTTCTCATCGCCTCGCGGTTCGGCTTGTCCTGCAAGTTGCATTCGACCAGAAATCGCTCCATGCACGCATAGATTTCGTCCAAATCGTCTTCATTCGCCGCTTCAACCTCCGGCGACGACGGCTCGGTGAGGGTTCTCGCCTCCATGAACGCCATCGCCAGCGCCTCTTCGTATCGCATGCCGAACCGCGCTTCCATCTCGCGCGCCGCCGCGTCGCCCAGCGTCTTTTCGCTCAGATAGTTTTGGATTTCGTATCCCCCGCGCACCAAAAAATCCAGTAGCTCCCCCGCGCAGTCCGCGTCTCCGAACAGCTGCAAGTGATACGGCTCGACCTTCATTGCCAGCAGCGTTTTTCCGTCCTTTTCGCATCTCGCCGCGTAATTGATTTTGTCCGTTTTTTCAAGCAGCGGCGCATCCAGCGCCATGAACGCCGAAATCTGAGGCTTGGTATCCAAAAACGCCCGATTTTCCGCCAAAAACGCCGCGCCGGAATCATACCCCCGAATCACGCTTTCATCTCCTCAATTTTTCCGTCTCATCACGATATAATCGTCCTCGCGCAAAACCTCAAACCCGTTTTTCTTCCAAAACGCGAAGCTCTGCGGATTTCCTTTGTCCACGCCGAGCTGAATCTCCCGATACCCCATCGCCCTCAGGCTTTCTGTCAGGCCGCGGATGATTCCGCTTCCGACGCCTTGCCCCTGTCTTTCCTCGCTGACCATGAACAGCCCGATCCACGCCGTTTCTTTCGTCGGATAGCCGCTGATCCAGTCCAGAACGGCGGTCAATTTTCCTTCCTCAAAAAAACCGACGTAAGCCTTGTCCTCCATGCGCTTGTTCGGCGGAAATGCGGCCATGTCCGCCAAAATGCTTTCCCGCGTCGCCATCGGCAGATGATATTGATAAAACAGGCTGTTTCCCTCGCAGAGCGCCAAAATCGCGTCTACGTCCCGCTCATCCAGCCGCCGCACCTCATAGGCGTCGGGCCGCGTTTCAATCTCCATGTTCATTTTTCCTTTTGTTACAGCCCCATCACATACACCTGACACGGGTTCCATTCGTCCCACAGGTGCGGGAATACCTCGAACTCCTTGAACCCCATCGCCAGATAAAACCGGTTCGTCGCGTCATACTCGGCGTATTTTCCCATCTGTACCGTTTTCACCTGCATGAACGCATAGCCCGCCTCGCGCGCAGCTCGCCTGGCCGCCTCCACCAGCGCCCGCCCGACGCCCATCCTGTGCCGCGCCTTCAAAACGCCCATTGCATACAGCTCGACCGTGTCGCGCCCCGTCTCTTTCAGATACAGAAAGCCAACGGGTTTTTCTCCGTCCATCGCGGCAAAAAAGAGCCTGTCCGCGCTCTCGCGGATGTATTCCTCCCGCGCTTCGGGAATGCCGAACCACTCCGGCAGGGCTTCCAAAATCGCGCGGCAGATTGTCCGCTTTTCCTCAGCATGTTCGATTTGCCGAATTTCGATTTTCATTCACTTTTCTCCCATTCGCCCGTTATCGTTCCTTGTTCAGCTCAGGCCAAAGGCTTGGATTGCGCAGCAATCCAATACGGAAAGTCCAGAAACCTCAGGTTTCTGGCGGGGTTTGGAGCGGCGCCCCAACTTCCCCCATCCCTACGCAAAAAGCGGCGCCGCAAAACACGACGCCGCTTTCCAAACTTTGTTTTTTTCTTACTTCGCGAACTCGGTGCAGCGGGTCTCGCGGATGACGTTGACCTTGATCTGTCCCGGATATTCCAGCTCATTTTCAATGCGCTTGGCAATTTCGCGGGCAAGCACATACGTGCCCTCGTCGGAGATATCCTCCGGCTTGACCATGATGCGCACCTCGCGGCCGGACTGAATCGCGAACGACTTTTCCACGCCGGGGAAGCTGTTGGAAATCTCCTCCAGCTTTTCCAGACGGCGGATGTAGTTCTCAATGCTCTCGCGGCGCGCGCCCGGACGGGCTGCGGAGATCGCGTCCGCCGCCTGAATCAGCACGGCCTCGACGGTCTGCGGCTCGACATCGTTGTGGTGCGCCGCGATGCAGTGGATCACTTCCGGCGGCTCGTGATAGCGCTTGGCCATCTCGACGCCCAGCTCGACGTGCGTGCCTTCCAGCTCGTGATCGACGGCTTTGCCGATGTCGTGGAGCAGGCCCGCGCGCTTGGCAAGCTGAACGTCCGCGCCCAGCTCCGCCGCCATCAGGCCCGCCAGATGGCTGACCTCGATGCTGTGCTGAAGCACGTTCTGGCCGTAGCTCGTGCGATAGCGCATGCGGCCCAGCAGCTTCACCAGCTCATGGTGGATGCCATGCATGTTCGTTTCAAAGATGGCCTGCTCGCCCGCCTCGCGGATCTGGTTGTCCACCTCGCGCTTGGCCTTATCGACCATTTCCTCGATGCGCGCCGGATGAATGCGGCCGTCGGCGATGAGCTTTTCCAGCGCAATTCGCGCAACCTCGCGGCGGATGGGGTCAAACGCGGACACGATAACGGCTTCCGGCGTATCGTCGATGATGAGATCGACGCCGGTCGCGGTTTCCAGCGTGCGGATGTTGCGGCCCTCGCGGCCGATGATGCGGCCCTTCATGTCCTCGTTCGGCAGGGACACGACGGAAACCGTGGTCTCCGCCACATGGTCGCTCGCGCAGCGCTGAATCGCCATCGCAACGATGTTGCGCGCCTTTTTCTCGGCCTCGTCCTTCGCGTTCTGCTCGATCTCGCGAACCATCACGCCCGCGTCGTGGTAAGCTTCCTTCTGAATCCGCTGCACGATCATGTCGCGCGCTTCTTCCTGCGTCATCTTCGCGACGCGCTCCAGCTCGGCCTGGCTCTTTTCTTCCAGCTCTTTGGCGGTCTTCTCGGCCTCCTCGGCGGCGGCCTTCTGACGTGCGCCATACTCCTGCGCCTCGGCAGTCAGGCGGTCCAGTTCGGTCTGCTTGCGCTCAAGGCCGGTCTCGCGCGCGTCGAGGTTATCCGCCTTTTTGTCGAGCGTTTCCTCGCGCTGGGTGACGCGGCGCTCGCTGCGCTGCACTTCGGCGCGGCGGTCGCGGATTTCGCGATCCAGTTCGTTCTTAAGGCGGATGACCTCTTCCTTGGCCTCAAGAATGCTTTCCTTCTTCTTTTCTTCCGCGCGCTTCTGCGCTTCATCCAGCAGATTCCGGGCAAATTCCTCGTTGCGCCCGATCTTCTTTTCCTGCACGTTTTTGCGGTACATATAGCCGCCCGCACCGCCTGCGGCCAGTGCGACGACGATCGCTAAAAAGGTAAAAATAAACGACGCCAACCTGCTTCACTCTCCTTCTTTTTGGATTCTCAATTTCAACGCAAATCAATCGTCCAAGAAAAAAGTGTACAGATTGGCGCCCGCCTTTGGCGATCCACAACCCATTTAGGCACAAAGAACCATGCCGACGCAGGGACGCTTTCTTCCCTCCGCGGCTTTGCCGCCTATCCAGTTTTGATGTATCAAACGCCCGGAAAAGTCGGCCTAAACGCACTCCGATTTCCCCCGGCGCAATGTCCAGCACAGCATAATCTGCACACGCTTTCACTTTGACTATCTCTATTTTACATTTGATTCATCCGCATGTCAAGCGAATTTGTCAATCCGGTGAAATTTACGTATCATTTTTGAGCAAAACAGATAGAAACAGGCGGGCATTTCTGCCCGCCTGCTCACCTGTTTGTTTACCTGTGCGACGTGGCGGAACTCGTTCCGTCATATCCCGCGTCGTATAATTCGTCATACGTCTCTTCAGACCACGGCTCGATTACCGAATACTTCGTGGATACGTAAGCCGTCGTCGTCGAATTATACTGAATCTTATGTTTTTTATTCGTCGTCGTCCGCCAGATCGGCCTTATGCGCCTCGATAATCTTGGCGGCGATGGCCTGCGGCACTTCTTCATAGCGCTCAAAGCTCATCTTGAACGAACCCTTCGCCTGCGTCATGGAGCGCAGATCCGTCGCGTATTTGAACATTTCGGCCTGCGGCACTTCGGCGATGATGAGCTGCCTGCCGTCATTCTGCTCCATGCCGAGGATGCGGCCGCGGCGCTTGTTCAGGTCGCCCATGATATCGCCCATGTACTCATCCGGCACGCTGATTTCCACGTGCATAATCGGCTCAAGCAGCACCGGGTTCGCGTTGATGCACTGCTTGTAGGCAATGCGCGCCGCCGTCTTGAACGCCATTTCGGAGGAATCGACCGGGTGATAGCTGCCGTCGTAGAGCTTGGCGCGCAGACCCGTCATCGGGAAGCCCGCCAGAACGCCCTTGACGAGGTTCTCGCGCAGGCCCTTTTCGACCGACGGAATGAAGTTGCGCGGCACCGCGCCGCCGACGACCGCGTCGACGAACTCGAAATCCGTGCCCGGTTCGGCCGGGGAGAACTCGATCCACACGTCGCCGAACTGGCCATGGCCGCCGCTCTGCTTCTTGTGACGGCCCTGCACCTGAATCGTCTTGCGGATGGACTCGCGGTAGGCGATCTTCGGATCTTTGAACACGGCTTCCGCGCCGAACTTGCTTTGCAGCTTCTGGCGCACGATTTCAAGCTCCAGTTCGCCCTGGCCGCTGATGAGGGTTTCGGTGGTCATCGGGTCTTTGGCGACGATGACGTCCGGCATTTCCTCGCACAGGCGCGCCAGACCGGAGAAGACCTTGTCTTCATCGCCCGCCTTCTTGGCGTACACCGCAAGGGAAATCTGCGGCGCGGGGAAATCGATGCTGTCATACTGAACGACCTTGCCGATTTCGCAGAGGCTGTCGCCCGTGGAGGTGTATTGCAGCTTGCTGAGCGCGCCGATGTCGCCCGCGCAGAGCATGCCGACCGGAATCTGCTTCTTGCCGCGCACCATGAAGATGCCCGCCGCTTTTTCCGGCTTATCCGCGTTCGCGTTGAACAGCGGGGTCGCCGGGGTCAGCACGCCGGAGATCACCTTAATCAGCGACAGCTTGCCCACGAACGGATCGGCGATCGTCTTGAACACCTGCGCGGTGAAGCTCTCGCTCATGTCCGCGTGGCGGATGTGCATGGATTTGGTCTTCGGGTTGATGCCGTGATAGGTGTGTTCCATCGGGCTGGGCATGTACATCGCCAGCTCATACATCAGCGGACGCACGCCGATGCCGTCCAGGCTGGAAACCGGCGCAACCGGCACGATACTGCCCTCGTAAATGCCGGTGGACAGGCCGCGCAGCATGTCTTCTTCGCTGAGTTTGCCTTCGTCGAAGAATTTTTCCATCAATTCTTCGCTGGTGCTGGCCGCCGCCTCGTGGCAGGCTTCCAGCGCCTCTTCCACCAAGCCGGCCATGTCTTCCGGAATCGGGATTTCCTTGCGGTCTTTGCCCGCGCCGATGAAGGCTTTGCCCGTCAAAACATCCACAACGCCGCGGAAGGACGTGCCCTCGCCGATCGGCAGAACCGTCGGAATGATGCAGTTGCCGTAGGTACTGCGCAGATCGTCGAGCACCTTGCGGTAATTGATATGTTCACGATCGACCTGCGAGACGGCGATGAGGCGTGCCAGGCCATGCTTCGCGGTCGCGTTCCATGCTTTTTCAAAGCCGGTGGAGATGCCCGTCGCGGCGCTGATGACGATCACCGCGCCCTCCACGGCGTGCAGCGGGCCAGCCATTTCGCCCGCAAAATCAAAGTAACCGGGAACGTCAATGAGGTTGAGTTTTTTGCCGTGGATTTCAATCGGCGCCACGGACGCGCTGATGGAGATATGACGCTTGATTTCTTCGGAATCATAGTCACTGACCGTGTTTCCATCCTCGACACGACCCTGGCGGTCAGTCACGCCGGCAGCATAGAGCATCGACTCAACCAGCGTCGTTTTGCCTTCAGAGCCGTGTCCCAATACAGCGATGTTGCGTATGTCCTTCACCATGTAGTCCTTCATAAATCGTTCCTCCTTTGAAGCCTGTTATCGGCTGTTTTTTCAGGCGGCTTGTTCGCTCCCGCCTGTCCGTTGGGTTCATTATATCAGATTGTATGAAAAAATGGAAGTGTTTTTAGACAATTTCTTTCCGTCCGTCAGTCAATCCGTCCAAATTTGTGTTCGTTTTTTGCGAACTTTCCGCATATTCTTCCGGCATTTGATCGCCTTTTCGGCTTTTTTTCGCATCAAAAAAACGCCCGACAGCCGCATGGAATCAGGCGCGCTGCAGACGCGCCTTTTTCGCTTTCGCCATCGAACGTTTGATTGTTTTCTATTTTTTTCGTTTATTTACAGGTTTTATACTGCATTTTTTCCTTCGTTAGATCTCATTTTGCGCTTACGGCTCGTTTTTTTCCGTATCCGCTTCCCCCAGCTGCTCCATGATGGTCTGGTAGAGAAACGGCGCGCGGCTCGGCCAGCGCTCGCAGAATCGTTTGGCCTGCGCTCTGGTGGCCGCCGTCAGCGTCATGGAAAAGATTTCCGCGCCGCTTTCCAGCGCGCGCAGCGTGACGGAAAAACCGTTATCCGTCTCTTTCCACTCGGCGGGCATCTGCAATTCGTCGCGAATGCGCCGCTTCCATTCCGCCGCGTGGGTATCCAGCTTTTCCTGCTGAGACGCCCGAATGCGCGAGGCGAACATTTCCACGCTCTCGCGGCCCTGCGGGGTCAGAAACAGCAGCGCCCCTTCCATATGGCGCGCCTCGCGGATGAAGCCCGCTTCTTTCAGCCCGCCGAGCGCCAGATAAAACTGAAACGGGTTCATCAGCCCGCTTTCAGCCAGAAAGCGCAGCAGCTGCTCCTGCGTGCATCCGCCCAGGCGGCTCAGCGAGGAAAGCAGAATCAGCTTGTCTTCTTCTTCCGTAGCATGCGCGTCAAGAGGCATGAGCCGCACCTCCGGTTCTGAATGATCGTTCCACGCCGGTTATTTGGAAGCGTTCTCCCCATCGTCCTTGACGATGTAGCCGTCCAGGTCGCGGAGCAGGTCGTCGCAGTCGTCGCTGTAAATCGACATCGTAATCGGGCGGGACAGATCAATGGAGAAAATGCCCAGAATCGATTTGGCATCCACCACATAGCGGCCCGAACGCAGATCCATATCATACGGATAACGATTGACCAGGCTGACAAAGTTTTTCACATTGTCGGTCATCATCGTCAGGCGAATCGTCACTGTTTTCATATTCTTGCTCCTCATCGCGCGGCGGCGCGCGTCACAGTCCATCATTTGCCAACATGCTCTTTCATTATATCCAAAATACACATGAAATGCAAGCGCGGTTTTTGGTTGATGCAGTTCTTGACGCTTCCCATCCGTTGTGTTATTCTTTTCGCATTGCTTTTGATTTGAGGTGATCGGTCTTGTTTGCCCATCGTTCGCATCGCCAGGTGGAAATGACCGCCGGGCCTCTTCTGCCCAATGTGCTCGCGTTTACCGTGCCGCTGATTCTCTCCGGCGTGCTTCAGCTTCTATATAATTCCGCGGATATCATCGTCGTCGGACGCTTTGCAGATTCCGTCGCGATGGCCTCCGTCGGCGCGACGACCTCGCTTATTCATCTTCTGGTCAGCATGCTGATGGGTCTGAGCGTCGGCGCGTCCGTGGCCGTCGCCCGCGCGACCGGAGCCGGAGACCGGGACGGCGTGCGCTGCGCGGTGCATACCTCCATGGCGCTGGCCGTTCTTTCCGGCGTGCTGCTCGGCGCGCTGCTGCTGCTCCTCTCCGCCCCGCTGCTGGAACTGATGGGCTGCCCCGAAAACGTGCTGGCCGGCGCGAAGCTCTATCTCAATATTTACGCCGTCGGCCTGCCCGCCAGCCTCATCTATAACTATGGCGCGGCCATCCTTCGCGCCGTCGGCGATACCAAGCGCCCGCTGTATTACCTGACCATCAGCGGCGTGGTCAATATCATCCTCAACGTGCTGCTCGTCGCCGGGTTGAAGCTCAGCGTCGCGGGCGTCGCCATCGCGACCATCGTCAGCGAGTTCATCAGTGCGGCGCTTGTCCTCGCCAGTCTGATCACCAGCCACGGCGATATCCGCTTCGAGCCGAAAAAAACGCGCGTCGAGCGCCGCTCCCTCAGTCTGATTCTGCGCATCGGCATCCCCGCCGGTCTGCAAAGCAGCATGTTCTCCATCTCCAACGTGCTCATTCAGTCCGCCATCAATTCCTTCGGTGCGGCCGCCATTGCGGGCAATACCGCCGCCGCCAGCATCGAAGGCTTCGCCACCACCGTTTCCAACTCCATCTCGCAGGCTGCCCTTACGTTTTCCAGCCAGAATATGGGCGCGGAGAAATATCAGCGTGTGCGGCGCGTGCTTGCGGTCTGCCTCGCCGCGACCCTCGTGGGCGGCCTGACGCTCGGCCTGCTGATCTATGCGTTCGGCACGCCGCTGCTCTCCCTGTTTAACACCGATCCGGATGTCATCGCCAACGGCCTCATCCGCGTCAGCCATAACATGCCGCTCTACGTCCTGTTCTGTATGCAGGACACCTTCGTCGGCCAGCTGCGCGGCATCGGCTATTCCCTTCTGCCGACCATCACGAGCCTGAGCGGCATCTGCCTGCTGCGCGTCGTCTGGCTCTATACCGCCTTCGCCGCCTCCCCCACCCTCGATACGCTCTATCTCTCGTATCCCGTTTCGTGGGCCGTGACCCTCGCCGCGCTGGTCGTCTGTTACGCCGTCGTCGTGCGGAAACTGCCGAAAGCGTAACTCCTTCCGTCACGACTTCGTCGTGCCGCCTCCCTCTTAGAGGGAGGCCAGCTTGTTGACATAAGCAAACTTGGCTTGGATAGCAAAATCAAGAAATTCAACTATTCTTTCATTTGCGGAAAGGGCTATTCTCCCCCCTTCGGGGGGAGAATAGCTTTTTGTCTGCAGTCTGAGAGGGAGGCTTTTCTTTATGCGACTTCCATATTATGGCGAAACCTTCTTGGAAAGCGATACTTTTCCAAAAAGTTACGCTATTTTTGTTCGGCAGATTATACCCCAAGGCTCCCTCTTTGAGGGCGTTTTGCTTGCCACCCGCCGTGCGGGAAACAGGCATGCCAAACGCCGAAGGTCTGGCGCGCGTAAGCGCGGCTGAAGGAGGGGAATTTAGAAGTTTTTCTAAATTCCTCTTGACACCCGCCTTCCGCCCTGCTACAATACAGCCATCGCCTATTTAGATAAATTTCTAAACAGCAATGAAAGGAGGTCCCGCATGGGCTTTGCCGAAACCTTCAAGGCGCTTTCCGATCCCGCGCGGCGGGAAATTCTGCTGCTGCTTCGGGATGGACGCATGAGCGCGGGTGAAATCGCCGGGCATTTTGAGATGACGGGCGCAACGGTCTCCTATCATCTCAGCGTGCTGAAAAAGGCCGATCTCGTGTTTGAAACGCGCGAAAAAAACTTCATCTATTACGAGCTGAATACCTCCGTCGTCGAAGAGGTCATGCTCTGGCTCTCTCAACTGAAAGGAGACAACCATGAAAGCCATTCCTAAACGCACCCTGCTTGTTACCTGCATCATCATCCTGCTGCCGATGTTTTTCGGCCTCGCCCTGTGGAATCGCCTGCCCGAGCGCATGCCCACCCATTTCGATTTCAGTGGCGAAGTAGACGGCTATTCCGGCCGCCCGTTCGCGGTGATCGGCCTCCCGCTGTTCATCCTCGCCATGCAGCTCTTCTGCGCCGTCATGCTGCGCGCCGATCCCAAAAAGCAGAACATTTCCGAAAAGCTGGTACAGCTTACCCTGTGGATCTGCCCCGCCGTCAGCCTTTTTGTCGGCATATCCATGTATTTGAGCGCGCTGGGCTTCGCCATCAACGTCTCGCGTCTCGGCATGGTTTTCGTCGGCCTGATCTTCATCGTCATCGGCAATTATCTGCCCAAGTGCCGCCATAACTACACCGTGGGCATCCGCCTCCCGTGGACGCTTGACAACGAGGATAACTGGAATCACACCCACCGTTTCGCGGGCTATGTATGGATCATCGCCGGGGTGGTCACGCTGCTTTCCGTCTTCCTCAGCCATGCAGCCGTCGTCTGGGTCGCCGCGATTTTTGTCGCGTCCCTCTCGCCGCTCGTCTATTCGTTCGTTTACGCGAAAAGGCACGGAAAAATCTGATTTTTCCGCTTCAAATTAGCCGCCCTTGACGAGCGGCATGGATCATGCTACAAGAAAGGCACAACGAGGGCTTTTAAATCGCTTAGCCTCTCGGCACTAACACGATGATGACCTCAACATCACCGTGTTCTTTTGTTTCGGTCGATTTTGAAAGGTCGTGATTGCATGTCCACCCGTTTCATTCCCAAAGAAAAGCTCAGCAAAAAAGCCCAACGCGAATTGAACGCCGCGCGGCGAACGCTCTGGGCTGTCTCTCCGGTTTCCAAAAAGGTTGAAAGCAAAAAAGTGTATAATCGTAAGAAATCCGCCCGGCTGCGCGATGATGGCAGCGGGCGGGTTTTTTATGGGGTTACGGCTGCATAAGCCAAATAGTCACGGCTTCTTCATTTCTATCCTCCGTCCCCGTTTCCGTATAATAGCATGGAATCCATTCCAGTTTTTCAGGCAGCTGTTCCGGTCTTGTATAATCGTTTTCCATCGTCCAATCGGTCGTTTCCAGTCCTTCGTCCATGCCGGAAATCGGGTGCATGGGCTTGCCGTCGAGGTACAGCCCGCCGTCCATCATCTCACCCGCCTCTAGCTTTTCGCGTCCAAGCGGATGACCATCCAAACTTTTCAAATTCGCCCTGACGTGGATTTTTACATCCGAAATCATCACATCCACCGACACGCGATAAGTTGAAAACGTCCTTTCCGCATGATACGTCTTCATCTCTCCATTGGCATTAAGGGGCACATCGATACGGATACGCTCTTCGATTCGTTCGCCCTGCCGCTGAATTCGGCCTTCATCGTCGAAAACATCGTTTTTTGCCGCCCGATAGAGCACAAAATCCAAGGCAATCGACGTTTCATTTTTCAGCGCTTCCGGCAGTTCAAATTCCTTCATGCCGACCATTGTGCCATCTTCACGAAGGGTTTCCTCGCCGGAGAGAATGTTCAGATAGTCATCCGTCCCTGCCAGATACGCGCTGTCACCCAAATACACATCATCATCAGCGGTGGGCTGCATACCCGTCAACTCATAGGCCACAAACAAACTTTCCCCATCCACATATGCCTGCGTAAGCCGAAACGTCTGTCCGCCTGCATTTTGCACGTTCTGCGTTTCATCAAGCACGACGCTCTTTTCATCCAGCGCGCGATACAGCTCAGAATAGCCTGCGCTGGCAGTCTGCTCCGCCAGCTTTCCAAACACGCCCAATCCCGCCGCAACCGCCGCACAGGCCAGCGCCAACATCAGCATCGCCACAGCCAAAACAACCGAAACCTTCCGCGCCGCATGCTTCCTACCCGCGCCGTCATCCGGCAGAGCATCAAGCGTCGCGCGAACAGCACGATCAAACGCATCGTCCTTCGGAGGATACATCGCCTGAAACGCTTGTTCTGACGGCATTTTAAACCATTTTTTCATGCTTCCGCCTCCTCCAACATCCGTTTGAGCCGTTTTCTTGCTCGAAACAGCCGACTGGTTACCTGCGGCAGGCTCTGCCCCAGTGCACCAGCGATTTCAGCCAGCTTGTACCCCTCCATGTAATGCAGCAGCAACGGCAGACGCAGTTCCTCCGGCAGTCGCTCTACCGCATCAGCCAGCACGCCATCCGGCGGTTGATAGCTCATTTCCGGCATTTCCTTCATAGGGATTGCTTTTTGTCTTGCCCGCTGAATGTCCCGGCAAGCGTTCATGACTGCACGCGTTAAATATGGTTTAAGCCGCGCAAATTCCACGCACTCCCGCCGTGCCCAGACGGCAAGGAGCGCCTGCTGCACCGCGTCCTGTGCGTCATGTTCATTACGCACGATAGAATAGGCAATTCGCCGCAGAGACGGTGCAAGCCGCTCCACCTCGTCCTCATATTGCTTTTTCGTCATGTTTTCTCCTCCGGCCGATTTTTGAAAGCACTTTCACCTGTTATACGGATAAGCACGGCATTTTCTTGCACCCAAAATAAAAGAAAAAGCCACCCTTGACGGGCGGCACGGATCATGCTACAAGAAAGGCACAGCCGACCTGTACATGATAACACAGTGATCCTCTTCGTGCAAGAATCACGCAATCCTTAAAACATCCGCCCGGCTCTCACGCCGGGCGGATGTTTCATATTCCTCGATTTACCTGTTCAGAAAAGTCCCGATCTTCTCGGCGTCTTTCATGCCCTTATCATACATCATTTGCAGCTTTTCATGGCTCTTGCTGAGCGTAGACAGACCGCAGATATCATCCGGCGCGACGATGAGCAGCTTACCGAGCTTCTGATACTCTTTGGCAATCTCCACGCCGTCGTTATACAGGCGGTAGCGGTCGAGCAGCCGTTCGGCCGCCTTCGGATAGGTTTTAGCCAGCAGGCGCGCAGGCACGACGTCCTTCTTCTGTTCGCGCTTCTGCTCAATCGGGCGCGTGAGAATCAGCACGACCTTGTCGCAGCCATCTTCAAACGCCTTGAGCACCGGCACGGGATCGGAAATGCCGCCATCCAGACAGGGGATATTTTCAACCCTATACGGCTTGCAGAACACGGGCAGAGCGCACGACCCCTTGAAGATATCGTAATGATCTTTTTTCAGGCAGCTCTTGCTGAAATAGACGGCCTGCCCCGTGCGCGCGTCGCACGCGCCGACATAGAATTCGGCGGGGTTCTTCGCCAACGTTTCATAATCAATCGGATTTTCGCCGTCGCTGTTGGACAGGGTGCTGTACACATAATCCAGATCGACATAGTTGCGGGTCTTGAGCCAGTTATCCAGGCTAGCGTATTCCTTGCGGAACACATAATCCATATAGAAGGTATAATTCCGCCCGCGCTGTCTGGCGAGATAGGAAGCCAGGTTTGCGCTGCCCGCCGAAATTCCGATACAGTAATCAAAATTCACATCGTGGTCGAGGCACCAGTCAAAAACGCCCGCGCCATAGATATCGCGAAAGCCTCCGCCCACGTCGATCACGCCTAATTTCATAAAGCCTCCTTTAGGGGCTGCATTGGGGCGCTGCCCCAAACCCCGGAAGGGAACTGAGTTCCCTTCACCTTCCATTTGTGGATTACTGCATAATCCACGAACCCATTTATTCTATTATACGCAAGAAGCAATAGCTTGTCAAAAAACTTCTCACTGAACCATCTTATTTTCTTCCTTGACCGCGCAGCGGTCAGTACGGGAGGTACAGGAACCTCAGGTTCCTTTGGGGGATTGAAGCCATGCGCCCGCTGTGCGGGATTCAGCATGGCGGAAATCGAAAATCGCAAGGAGCGCGTCTGCCGCAGGCAGAGGACAGCGCGACTATGCGAGTTTTCCGGACTTGGGGCAAAGCCCCAGCGTTTTTTCCCCAACGTCCCCCACGCAAAAAGGCGCGGAGCCAAGCCCCGCGCCAACGCGATTGCTCGCATCAGATGGCATTGTATTCCTTCAGGAACTTCTCGATGTCCGTGCCCTGAATCTTCTTGAGCACTTCCTTGAGCGCAATCTTCTCGATGAACGGAAGTTCCATATCGGTGATCTTCTTGCCGTCGCGCAGCTGCACGGTGGCGTTGATCAAATCGCGCAGATCATAGGTGCTGCCCCAGACCTCCGGCACGCCGCGATCCACATTCAGCAGGGTGTAAACCGCCTCCATGCCGGTGCGCATGGAATACTCGGTGGTGAAGATGGTGTCGCGGGCCGTCTCGGCGAACTGGCCGAGGAACGCGAAGTTCACGGCGCCCTTCGGCACGATGTCCGGACGGTCGCCCTTAGCGCGCGGCATGAAGAACGCGTCGATGTACGGCATCATGACCGGCACGGTGTTGGCGCTCTTCTCCGCCAGCTCTTCGATCTGGTCCTCCGGCACGCCGATGTGATACAGCCACTCCATGCAGATTTCCTTGCCGGTGCAGTCACGCATGGGCTTCTTGACATAGTTGCCCGGCTTATCGGTGAACAGCGCATAGACCCAGACGCACAGCTGGTTCTTCGGCTGGTCGTGGAACTGCTGCTGACGGTTGAGCGTCCAGCTCATCAGCCAGTTGGAATCCTTCACGGTGACAATGCCGCCGGTGACGGTGTGGCCGGTGAACGGATCGCGCTTGCAGATCTTCTGAATGTACGGCGGGATCTTGTCGTCCAGCGTGGTGATGGTCGCGCTCTCCCAGTTGGTCTGCTCCGCGTCGTAGATGAACTTGTCCGGATGGCCGAAGCTCGGATCCTGCGCCGCGATCTTCTTCCAGAGATCCCAGCCGTTGCCCGGCTTGAGCTCCGGATCGAACTCGGCCGCCTCATTCTGGCTGCCGATGGAGCTGTTCTCGACGCAGCCGCCGTTGGTGATGAACAACAGGTCGTTTTCGGTCAGGTTGATGGTTTCCTGCTGACCGTCGCTCTCCACCACGATGCTGGAAGCCTGCTTGCGCTCGCCCTTGATGTCGAACTTCACATCCACGACCTTCGTGTTGTAGAAGAACTGCACGCCATGGCTCTTGAGGTAGCTGGTCATCGGCAGGATGATGGATTCATACTGATTGTAGCGCGTGAAGCGCAGGGCCTTGAAGTCCGGCAGGCCGCCGATGTGATGGATGTAGCGCTTGATGTAGAGCTTCATCTCCAGCGCGCTGTGCCAGTTTTCAAAGGCGAACATCGTGCGCCAGTAGAGCCAGAAGTTGGAAGAGAAAACCTCGTCGTCGAAGAAATCGGTGATGCGCTTATCCTGGAGCTGCTCATCCGGCGTGAAGAACAGGCGCATGATTTCCATCGCGCCCTTGTCGCTGATGGCGAACTTGCCGTCGGTGTGCGCGTCCTCGCCGCGGTTCACGGTCGCGCGGCAGAGCGAGGAGTTCGGATCTTCTTTGTTCAGCCAGTAATACTCGTCCAGCACGCTCTGGCCCTCATGCTCCAGGGACGGGATATCGTGCAGCAAATCCCACATGACCTCGAAATGGTTGTCCATCTCGCGGCCGCCGCGCATGACATAGCCAACGTCCATCTTGCGGCCGTCGCACGCGCCGCCCGCCACCGGATCTTTTTCAAAGACGTGGATGTGCTCGCCCTTCATCTGGCCGTCGCGCACGAGGTAGCAGGCCGCGGTCAGCGCCGCGAGGCCGGAGCCGATGATGTATGCGGACTTGCCGTCCACACCTTCCGGCTTCTTGGGATGAGAGAACGCTTCATAGTTGCCGCTGCTGTAATACATAACCGAAACCTCCTTATGGTTCAGGCGATACTGCCGGGGGCTTTTGCCCGGCCGGCTTGTGTATCGCTCATTTCCTTTTGATGGCATTATTGTACCAAGGTCAAGCGGTTTTTAAAACGGGCAGAAAAAAAGCTGTGTCCCGTTTTTCGACATAGCTTCGATTTTGGATGATTTTTGGACACTTCGGGGAAAGTGTGGGATACGCCGAGGGATACGTTGGGGCGCCGCCCCAAACCCTGCCAGAAACCTGAGTTTTCTGGACTTTCCTCCTCCGCTTCGCGGCATGCCGCGAAGCCATGCGGAAGGTGAAGGGAACTCAGTTCCCTTCTGGGGTTTGGGGCAAAGCCCCAATGTATCCTTTACTTATGCACTTTCCGGAACAGGCCCCTGTTCGTCGTACGCCGCGCCAGCGCGTTGCCAAGGCTCTGCAAAATGAACACGACAATCAGCAGCACAACCACGCAGACGTTGACGATATCCTGATGGTTCTGGTTCTGGCCATAGTTAATCGCGAAACTGCCGATGCCGCCCGCGCCGACCGCGCCCGCCATCGTCGTCAGGCCAATCAGGCTGATGGCGGTGACTGTCGTCACGCGGATCAGTTCCGGCACGGCTTCATGCAGATACACGCGGAAAATCAGCCCCAGCGTGCCGGAACCCATGCTGCGCGCGGCTTCCACCTTGCCCTCGTTCACGCCCGTCAGCGCAACTTCCACCTGGCGCGTGTAAAACGGCACCGTGCCGAACACCAGCGGCAAAATCGCGCCCTTCACGCCGATGGCCGAGCCGACCACCGCGCGCGTCAGCGGGATGAGGAAAATCAGCAGAATGATAAACGGAATCGAGCGGAACACGTTGATGACGATGTTCACAATCTGGTAAACGACGAGATTCTGACGCACGCCGCCCTTGCGCGTGATCACCAGCAGCACGCCGAAGAACAGGCCGACGACAAACGCGATGATGCCCGCCTTGGCGAACATCTCAAACGTCGCCGCGAAGCTGGTGAAGAAACGATCTCTGTATGCGTACAGATTCGGCGCAATCTGCTCAATCAGCTGCTCAAATGCTTCCATCGGCGATGACCTCCGTATATACATGGTTTTCATTCAGATAGTTCAGCGCGGCGGCCACCTGCTTTTTCTCGCCGCCGAGCAGGGCGATCATGCCGCCCAGCGGGTTATCCTCGATGACCTCGACATTGGCCAGCACGATGTTGATATCCACGCCGAAATCGCGGGAGACGGTGGAAATCACGTGTTCGCCGACGCAGTCCTTGTGGAACGTCAGGCGCACAAGCTTCTGATTCGCGGTGGGACGCACGAGTGTGCTCCCCTCTTCCATCAGCTTATCCACCTTGCTCAGCGCGGACGCGGAGGAAACGAATTTGCGCGTAATCGCCGCGCGCGGATGCGCGAAGATGTCGTATACGTCGCCCTCCTCGACCACGCGGCCATTTTCCATCACGGCCACGCGCTGGCAGATGGACTTGATGACCGCCATCTCGTGCGTGATGAGCACGATGGTCAATCCGAGCTTGCGGTTCAGGTCGCGAAGCAGGTTCAGAATGGCTTCCGTCGCATCCGGATCGAGCGCGCTGGTCGCCTCGTCGGAGAGCAGCACCTGCGGCTTGTTCGCCAAGGCGCGGGCAATCGCGACGCGCTGCTTCTGGCCGCCGGAAAGCTGGGAGGGATAGACATCCGCCTTGTCGCGCAGATCGACCAGATCCAGCAGTTCAAACACGCGCGCTTCGATATCGGCCTTCTTCATGCCCGTGTAGCGCAGCGGATAGGCGATGTTTTCAAACACGGTCGAGCGATCCAGCAGGTTGAAGTGCTGGAAGATCATGCCGATACCGCGGCGCATTGCGCAGAGCTTCTTTTCGGTCATCTTTCTGCCCTGCGCGTCGTAGGCCTTGCCGTCTTTGAGCGTAATCACGCCGGAATCGCCGACGCTGAGCGTGCCGCTGTCCGGCGTTTCCAGCAGGTTCAGGCAGCGCACCAGCGTCGACTTGCCCGCGCCGGAATAGCCGATGACGCCGTAAATCATGCCGTCGCCGATATTCAGCGTCACGTTATCCAGCGCGGTCACGTCGCCGCTCTTGAGGTGGAACACCTTATTCATCTTCTCGATTTGAATCATGGGGATACCTCGCTCCTTCTGTTATAGACAGGAAAAGCCGGTACGGCCTTTTTGAGGCCGTACCGGTTGAAAAGTGCTTACTTCGCGCCAGCGGCTTCCTTGATCGCGTCGATGGAATCATACTTCTCGGAGTAGATGCACAGCGGAGCAATCAGCGTGTCGCCGATGACGGTCAGGTCATAGCCGTTCGCGGAGCAGTCCTTGGCGAGATAAGCCTTGTGCTGGAACGCGTTCAGGTCGATGTCGCCGCTGTTGAGCGCTTCGTTCGGCAGGTTGTACGCGTCAAACTCCACAAGGTCGATGTAGATGTTCGCGCCCTCATCGTCGAGCACCTTCTGGGTCGCGATCCACTGCTCGTTGTTGCCCACGCCGCCGCACACGCCGACTTTGACGACGGTCTTGCCATCCTTGGAGGACTTGTAGCCGGAGATTTCGGCAACGTTTTCCTCGGTGACGGAGAATGCGGCGTCCGCGTCATACGCAAAGGCCGGGTAGAACGTCTCGTGATAATTCACCAACAGGAACTCGGCGACCAGCTGGGTCTGATAGGCTTCGACAACCTTCTGATAGACTTCGTTGTCCTTGTCCGCGGTGCGGGCGACGATGACGTTCACATACGGGTTCTCGCCGTTCTCATCCTGTTTCTCGATGAGCAGCGCGTCGCGGGAAGGAATCAGGCCGTAAGGCACGGCGTAGGTGCCGTTGATGGTGGAAGCGGCGAAATCGCCCAGCGTGGAGGGCAGCGTGTTGGCCGCAACCGGGGTCACCTCGACGTTGTAGAGGTAGTCGGTGATATCCTTGATTTCCGGCGTGTAGCCCGCAGCCGGGTCAACCTTGATGAAGCCCGCCGCCTCCAGCAGCTTGATGCCGCGGGAGAGGTTCGTGCCGTCGTCCGGCACGCCGAGCTGAAGCGGAGCGGCCGCCAGCGCGGCGGCAGAGGACAGGGTGAGCGCGGCCGTCGCGGCCACGGTGACGATTTTCTTGACGAAGCTGTTCATAAAACGCAATCTCCTTCGATCTGTTCGATAGGTTATATTGAAATGTTGCTTTGAAGCTGGAATCGGCAGTCAGCGCATTCGGCTGTTGCTCCCGCCCGGATGAAACAGCATGTTCAAATCCTCCCGTTTTGTTTTGGTGAACGTTTTTTCTTTCGATGGATGTATTATACGAGAGAACAAGGGAAAGATCAAATCCCTGTTTTCTACGGCCTGCCATAGGATAAAGCTATGAAAGCACAGTTTCATTTGTCTAAACCGATAAAAAGGGCATGCCCAGCCTTTGCGGACATGCCCCGTTTCAATCGTAGACTGCTTCGCAGTCTGCTCTGAAACTACTTTTTTCTCATTTTATGGGTTACGATGGGCTGCTGCCCATACCCGCCTGAGGGAATTATCCCCTCAGACTCCCTTCTTCGCTTCGCAGCAGCTTTAACCCGCTTTTCCTTCGGCTCACAAAGTGAACCGATATGGGAGGCGCAGGAACCTCAGGTTCCTGCCGGGGTTTGGTGCAGCGTCCCAACGTCTCCCCTTACTCCGCGAACAGCGGCGTGGACAGATAGCGGTCGCCCGTGTCCGGCAGAAGCACAACGATGTTCTTGCCCGCGTTCTCCGGCCGCTTCGCCAGCTGAATCGCCGCATACACCGCCGCGCCGGAAGAAATGCCCACCAGCACGCCTTCGCTGCGGCCAATCTCGCGGCCCGTCGCAAACGCGTCCTCGTTCTTCACGGCGATGATTTCGTCGTAAACCTTCGTGTTCAAAACGTCCGGCACAAAGCCCGCGCCGATTCCCTGAATCTTGTGCGCGCCCGCAACGCCCTTGCTCAGCACCGGAGAGGTCGCCGGCTCAACCGCAACCACTTTCACGTTCGGGTTCTGCTCCTTCAGATACTCGCCCACGCCGGTGATCGTTCCGCCCGTGCCGACGCCCGCCACAAAGAGATCCACAGCGCCGTCGGTATCCTCCCAGATTTCCGGGCCGGTGCTCGCCTTGTGCACAGCCGGGTTCGCCGGGTTCACAAACTGCCCCGGAATAAAGCTGTTCGGAATTTCCGCCGCCAGCTCGTTCGCCTTGGCAATCGCGCCCTTCATGCCCTTCGCGCCTTCGCTGAGCACCAGCTCCGCGCCGTAGGCCTTCATCAGCTGGCGGCGCTCGACGCTCATCGTCTCCGGCATCACAATGATGATGCGGTAGCCGCGTGCCGCCGCGACGGACGCCAGGCCGATGCCCGTGTTGCCGGAGGTCGGCTCGATGATGACGCTGCCCGGCTTGAGCGCGCCCTTGGCTTCCGCATCGTCAATCATGCCCTTCGCAATACGATCCTTGACGGAACCGGCGGGATTGAAATACTCCAGCTTGGCCAGAATATGTGCGTTCAGGTTTTCCTTCTTCTCGATATGGGTCAGCTCCAGCAGCGGGGTATGGCCGATCAGCTGGTCGGCGCTCGTGTAAATCTTGCTCATGGTGAAATCCTCCCATTTATGTTTTCATTCAATATGGTGAAGAACTTTTTCTGTAAACGCACGCCCGGCGCTTCAACATCGTCTGCTCTGCGTTTTGCAAAATCCGACGCATGGGCGGCGGAACGGTTCGGCATGGCTCCTCATCATGATTCAGTCCCTCTTATCCGTTTGATATCCGCCCGGCATTAAACCCATCTTTCCGGTCGGTAAATGGATTATATCGCTATGAACGGATTCTGTCAAGCGGGTTTCGCAAAATTTTCTTGAACTCTTCATTTACCCCATGGTATAATAGGTAATAAGGATTCACCCTTCCACCGCTCACATTTCTTCTCCCCGACGGCGGGGAGATTGGGCCATCATGATCGGGAGGGCGCAAAGGAGGCAATACCGATGATGATCTCGACCAAAGGCCGCTACGCGCTGCGCATGCTGGTGGATATGGCTGAACACGAGCGGGGAAACACCTATGTACCGCTCAAGGAAATCGCCGCGCGGCAGGAGATTTCCGAAAAATATCTGGAAAGCATCGTCAAGCTGCTCGTGCAGAACAACGTGCTCATCGGCGTGCGCGGCAAGGGCGGCGGCTATCGGCTCAACGGCACGCCGGATCAGTTTACCGTCCGCAAAATTCTGGAAATCACGGAAGGCCAGCTTGCGCCCGTCGCCTGCCTCTGCGAACCGCATGAGCCGTGCGCCCGCATGGCGAACTGCCGCACTTACCCGATGTGGCAGGGGCTCAGCAAGCTGATTTATGATTATCTGGAAAGCTATACCCTGGCCGATTTGATGAAAAACGATGACGCGGGGTTTGACTATATCATTTAAACAAGAACGGACGCACACGTTCCTGTGCGTCCGTCTTTTTAGGCGTTCAAGCCGCCCTTCCACGGGCGAACCGGCAGGCTCTCGCTCCGCTTGAGCGACGCGCGGATGTTGCCGTCAAAGAGCTGGCCCATACGGGTGATCATTTCCAGCCCGTCTTCCTTCATCCCCTGTCCGATCCAGTTGAGCACCATTTCGGTCAGCGCGCTCTGGTAGAACTGCGCGATGATGTCCTTGTCCCCCTGGCTTGCGTGGATGCCCGCGCTCTGCCGCTCGACATAGCGGCGCATGACTTCGCCCGCAACATTGTAAAGATATTTTTCCAGCGTCTCGCGCTGCATCGAGTGATACACGTGATAGATTGCGCGCTTATGTTGCAAGGCAATCTGCACCGCCTGCGCGATGCCTTCTTCCCACGTGACATGCTCCTTTACGCCGCCGAGCACCGCTTCCAGCTCAGATTCAAAAATCTCCGTCAGCACGGCGTACAAATCCTGATAATAATAGTAAAACGTCTTGCGGTTGATTTCGCACCGCGTCACCAGATCGGTCACGGTGATTTCGTCAAACGGCCGTTCGTCGAGCATCTCGATAAACACGTTTCGGATCATGTTTCGGGTATACTTCTGCGCCATGTTCTCCTCCGCGCTCACTTTTTTCTGTTATTATACCCATTTTGCCCGCCAAAAGCAAGCAAATCGCCTGCCGGGTCAGGCGATTCCATACAGATTTTGCCATTTGATGCAAAAAACTTCAAAAAAGGGATTGACGCATTCTCCATTCTGCGCTATAATACGCACTGTTGACGGGGCATTAGCGCAGTTGGTAGCGCACAACACTGGCAGTGTTGGGGTCAGGAGTTCGAATCTCCTATGCTCCACCATTCTCAACCAAAGGCGAACCTTATTACATTTTTGTAAGTGGTGTCTTTGGTTGTTTTTTTGTCCGTTAAGTATAGCTATCTCTTTCATCTTTTCTACAATAATATATATAAGTGAAATCTGTAACATAGCAGATTTCACTTTTTCTTTTTTAAGCGGCACCCCCAACGGGCATGCCGCTTTTTTATTTTTCTTCCTATTTATATTCCCTATCTCGGCCATATTCAGATTCCCCCTACCGACCCCACTCCACAAATGAATGAAATCATTAAAAAAAATATCATAACTAGCCCACCCGTGGGTCGCAGCGAACCGCAGCGCGTGCGCATATCCCCCCGCAGTACCTACCCGCGTGTACACGGCGCATACGCGAATAAAGAAACCCCGTAGGGGTTTCTTCCAGGAGCGCGGAGGCGCAGCGTGCCTGCCCCCGTGAGCGCCTCCGCAGGCGTGGCACGCCCCCCCTCACCCCGTTAGGGGTGAAGCTCGCACTCGCCGCATGCGCTCCGCCTGCTCTCCCGCTGGCCGCCGCGCTCGTCGTCCTCCGCCTGCTCCCCCAGCTGATCGCCCTGCCCGTCGTCCTCCGCCTGCTCCCCCGCTGGCCGCCCTGCCCGTCGTCCTCCGCCTGCTCTCCCGCTGGCCGCCCTGCCCGTCGTCCTCCGCCTGCTCCCCCAGCTGATCGCCCTGCCCGTCGTCCTCCACCTGCTCCCCCAGCTGGCCGCCCTGCCCGTCGTCCTCCATCCGCTCCCCCAGCTGATCGCCTCGCCCGTCGTCCGCCATCCGCTCCCCCAGCAGATCGCCCGCCCGTTGTCCTCCGCCTGCTCCCCCAGCTGATCGCCTCGCCCGTCGTCCGCCATCCGCTCCCCCAGCAGATCGCCCGCCCGTTGTCCTCCGCCTGCTCCCCCAGCTGATCGCCCCGCCCGTCGTCCTCCAGCGGTTTCGGCAGATGGGAAAAAGCACTTCCAACTATGGCCCGGTTTTATGTTTTTTCGGGCAGTCCAGCCGAAAAAAAGTCTCGAAAAGTACCGCTTTTTGTCAGCTTTGCACAGTTTCAAGGGGGCAAAACCGTTTCACTTGGCAAACCCCTATACGAAGTATAGGCCGAAATCCGGATTTGTGCGGGACCACCAGGAAAGCCCCGTTTTCGGCGTTTGACAGCATCCGGGCCGCCGGGATATGATTTCGGCGTCGGCAGGGCAAGCAGCCCACCGGCAGCCCACCACCACCAACAACAACCGCCGCCGACAAGCGGCAGAAAGAGAGCTACACCATGCGTAAGACCATCAGCACCGCAACCACCACCGTAACCAGTCCCGCCTGGACCTTCGCGCCGGACAGCGTAACCGTCAACGGTTACACCTCCACCGCACGCTACTCCCTTGCGAAAGATGCAACCCTGTACGTTTTCGCCGGCATGCTGACCCCCGGCACGGACAAGCTGACCCCCGTGCGCTTTGCGCTCAAGCCTGCGCAGGGCGAAATCTACACCGCCGCGCTGTCTGCTGCCGGTCTCACCCCTGCCCCCGAAGAGCCTGCCGCAACCGTGGAGGACGTGGAACCCGCCGAACCTGCCGCACCCGTGGAAGACGTGGAACCCACCGAACCCGCCGCGCCCGTGGAAGACGTGGGACCCGCCGAACCTGCCGCACCTGCTGAGGACGTGAGGCCCGCTGAACCCGCCGCACCCGTGGAGAACGTCAAGCCCAAGCGCGCCCCGCGCAAGAAGGCTGTCCCCGCCGTCAAGGCTGACCCAGTGCAGGCAGAAGAGGCCGCCCCCGCACCCGTGGAGGACGTGGGGTCAGACGAACCCGTCAAGCCCGCCCCCGTGGAAAAACCGTGGATCGGCACCAGCATCAGCGGCGACGGCTGGAAGATTGACTTTGACGCGAAGGTTGAACGCACCTGCATTCGCTTCGCCGCCACGCCGACCGTCGCTCAAAAAGCCATCGTAGACGCGGCAGGATTCTATTATCGCAACGACTTGAAATGCTTCGTCAAGAAGCTGACCTGCAAAGCGTACCGCGCCGCGCAGTCTGTCGCCGCCGGGCTAAAGGCTATCGCGTGATAGCCTCACCCCTGCGGTCAACGCCGCGAAACCCTTTCGCCTGCCGGGCATACGCCCCCAAACCATTTGACCCGCCGCCCCATGCGGCAGAAAGTGAGCCGTACCATGTCAAACTACTACATTCGTTCCCTCCAGCACGCGCTGGATATCATCGCGGCCTATGAGCATTGCGGCTCGTGCGACCGATGCCCCCTCTCCACGCCGGAAGGCTGGCGCTGCTCGTATCTCTACGACTGCGCCTTGCGCTACATCGAGCGCCACAAACAGGACACCGCGAAAACGTCCGAAACCCATTCCGCCTGATGAGCGCCGGACAGCAACCGGCCGAAACACAGTCACGCCCCATCCGTGATTGTGTCGCGGACAGCTAACGCCGCAAAACCATTTGAGGAGGTACACCACACCATGAACACCGAAACCATTTTAACCCGCGTGAACGCCGTTATGGCGTACTGCGACAACGCCCCCATGGCGGGCGCGATGCTCAAAGACCTGGCCGCCGATCTGAGCGCAGACATTCGCGTCCAGTGCGCCAAACGGCAGGGCGTCGGCAACGCCGCGAAAACCTTGACGGCGATTCTGAACGCTCAGAAGAAGCGCGACACGCGCACCGCGCTGCATTATGCGTGGCTCGACGACGCGGGCCGTCAGTGCGTGTGCGACGGCTTCCAGGCCTACCGCCTGCGTGAGCCGCTGCCGCTGGAACCGCGCCCGGCTGACGCACAAACGCCCCTTGACTTGGCGAAGGTCTTCCCTTGCGACCTCAACGACCGTCACGCCTTTGCCCTTCCGACCGCCGCCGACGTCCGCGCCCACATCAAAACCGAACGCGCGAAAAACGGGCGCAAAGCGGTTGTCCTCTGGGATTTCGGCGACGATATGCCCGCCGTCAACGCGCAATACCTGCTGAACGCTTTGACCGTCTTGCCAAGCGCGTCCCAGGTCTATATGGCAGACGGCGCGGCGCGCTATGTATCCCCGCTGTATATCCAATCCGGCGACGGCGAAGCGCTTATCCTTCCAGTGCTGACCGATGCAAAAAAGGCCGCCAAATGCGCCGCACAGGATGCGGAAAGAGCCACCGAAACGTCTGAGGAACGCGCCGCAGCAGAACGCGCGGAGCAGCGCGAACAGGCCGCCAGGTCGCTTTCCCATCTGCTGAGCGAATACGATCAATGCGCCGCAATCGGTCGTGATTACGCCATGCACGCAAACGAATTCGCCGCCATGTCCTATTACGCCGCCCAGCTGCAAGCGCTTTCCGCGTAACGGCGGCAGACCATTTCAATTCATGACAGGGAGGAATATACACATGTCCGATAACAAGCCCGTATTGCTCTGCATCAGCAACGAGGTTGATCTTCAAACCGGAAAGACGCGGGAAGTCTCCCGCCTCTACGGCAACGCGTCCGGCATGGTCTGCGACGTGCAGACGGCTGAGCGCAACGCCGACAGACTGGCCGCCATGCGGGAAACCGACGGCGCGAAACCCTTTGACCTGACGGCTGACCAGTTCGCCGCCGTCTCCGCCTATTACGCCGCCTGCCGCATATGACGCGCGAACAGGCCATCCAGGCTGTTCAGCTCAACGGCGGCAAAGCGTTTAAGTCCATGCCGCGCTACACGACAATCCTTGTTGTCGGCGACCGTCCGGGCATAACCAAACTCGATCACGCAGACGAATGGATTGACCACGTTCGCAAAATCACCCCCGCGCAGTTTAACGCCATGCTTACGCTGCCCATCCGCAACGCATAAGGAGGTTTTATGCCATGTCTGACTATATCCATTTGACCGCCGACGAGTTCGCGTCGCTCGCCGCCAAAGCCAACGCCGCGCAAACGGTCGGCTACTTTATCCGCAATCTCGATACCCTCAAGCTTGAGCTGCACTTCGAGCGCGAAGCCTATGACGCGCTGAGCGACGACGCGAAACGCGAAATCAAATCCCTTTTCCTGTGGGGCCGCCGCTCCGGCTGCTGGATTTCCCGCCACAAGGAACCCCGCCTGATCTGGGCGCAGCGCCTCGCGGAAAAACTCGGCCTTGCCGACGCAGGCGAAACGGGCGTGCGCCCTTCCTTTGCCGAGCAGCAGCAGCGCAAAGCCGAACGAGCCGAAGCACGCGCCGAACGTTTCGACATTGCGGCAGATCGCGCGCTTGATCGTGCCAACGCCCTGCAAAAGCCCATCGCGGACATGCGCGGCGACATTGCCTTTTTCACCCAGCCCAATATCAATACGTCTGCGGGCCGCGCCTTCACCCGCCAGCGCGACCGCATGTTCGCCGCCTTTGAGCGCGGTTTCGACGAGTTCAACAAATCGGAGTATTTCAAATCCCGCGCCGCCTCTGCCCGCGAAACCGCCGCACAGATGGGTTTGCAGGATAAAGGGTTCATTCTCCGCCGCATCCGCGAACGTGAAAGCGATATCCGCAAGCTCAAGCGCAATATCGAAAGCCATGAGCAGATCATGAGCCGCGAAGCGGACGACGCGCGCCGCGAGCGACTGCAAGCCCAGATTGACGCATGGCTTGAGCGCATCGAAATCACGCTCGACGAACTGGGCTATTACCAGAACGCGCTGGAAGCGCTCGGCGGTGTACCGTTTTCCCGTGAAAACGTCCACCCCGGCGATCTTGTCCGCATCCGTGGGTTTGGCGTGCCGTGCCGCGTAATCTCCTGCGGCTCAAAAAACATCAGGTTTGAATGTATGGCTTCAACTATCGCATGTTCTTACGCGGATATTGACGAGGTTGTGAAACCCGCTTCCCACGCGTAACGCCGCGAAACCGTTTCATTTGCGCCCCGCCCGTGGGGCTTATACGCGGGCGCTGCCGACGATAAAAACATTTGGGAGGTTTTACTATGGAAACGCTTTTCTGGATTCTCGTTTTTCTCTTCGCGCTTGTCGCCGCGTGGCGCGTCATTCTCATGTCCGCCACCTTTCCCCTGCCCGCCGCACCGCGGAATGAAAAGCCTGCCGAACAACCCCGCCGCCGCAGACGCCCTCAAAACGTTTGACCTGCGCGTTTGTTCTAACGTGCGCCCCATCGTTCCGGCGCACCGCGTCCGCAGAACATTTCCAGCATAAACCACTTGACACGCGTATATACTTTTGTATATACTTTATCCGAAGGAGTGATGATTCATGTTGTATGGCACCATTCAAAGATGGGGAAACAGTCAGGGTATCCGCATTCCCAAGGGCGCGCTTGCCGCATCGCACATCGGCGAAAACGACGCCGTGGAAATTATCGCCGAAAAAAACACCATCACCTTGCGCAAGGTCAACCGCCCAAAGTCGCTTGACGAGCTTTTTGCCGGATATCATGGCGATTATCAGCCGGTCGAGTTCGACACAGGCGCAGACGTCGGTTTGGAGGTGATCGACTGATGGCGGTTTATTCGCCCGCGCAGGGCGATATCGTGATGATGAATTTCAGCCCTCAGGCAGGGCATGAACAGGGGGGGCGCCGTCCTGCACTGGTCATCAGCAACAAAAGCTTTCACCGATATACGCGTATGGCGATTGTCTGCCCCATCACAACGAAGATCAAGGATTATCCCATGCACGTCAGGCTTGACGAGCGGACGAAGACGACCGGGGAAATTCTCTGTGAGCATGTCAAATCGCTTGATTTGCAGGCGCGCAGCGCGGTTTATGTCGAATCGTTGCCGGATGACCTGCTGCAAGAAGCGCTCACCCGCGTAAAGTTATCTATCGAATAACCATTCTCCCTAAAACGCAAAAAAACAGCGCCCCGGCAGGGCTTTTCACTCTGCCGGGGCGCTCCTGTTTCCGCTCAGTTTTCGGTTTTAAGCTCCCGCTCGATTGCGTCCATATAATCTTCCTTCGTCTCGCATCCCGTCATGTCGATGCCGTTTGCGGCGCAGAAGCTTTCAAGCGCTTCAAGGTTCCATTTTCCCATGTCAAGGTTGACGGTCTTTGCCGGCGCAACGTGCATCTGCTGCACGCCGTCCAGCGCGATCAGCTCTTTCCCCTGCCACTGCTTCATTTTCTCCCACAGGTCGTACAGGAAATTCGTGCCGCGTCCGATGGCGATGCCTGTCAGCGCATAAAAGAAATAATTCATCCACGGCGCAGTTTCCACGTCCACCACATACGCCAGCATGTTGATCTTGCAGCTCACCGCAAAAATCACGCCGAAACCCATCGCCACATACTCCGATGCGGTCATCTTTTCCCCGTCCTCCTGCCAGATGGGCTTGAGCGCGTTTACAATCGCCTCGATAAAGAGCGCGATCATCAGCATATCCGTAATCGTCATCATGTTCATGTCCTCCTTCGTTTTTTCTCAAATCGTCCAAATGCGCGAACGTTCGCGCATTTGCGCCTTTACGACCGCTCCCGCAGCCATTTGTCAATCCCGCGGCTTGCCGCCTGCATTTCGTCGGCGTTTCCGTTGTGCAATTCGTGTTCAAGCAGCGCCTGCACGCCCGCGCATTGCGCCGTCATGCCGTTTTTCAGATCGGCAAGCCGCCTCTCGTGTTCGTCCAGCCTCAGCTTGTCCGTCGCCAGTTTTCGATTAACCTCCATGATCTCGCTTTTGAGCGTCTCCGTCGGCGCTTCCTGTCGCTTCTTTTCCTCCCGCGCATTGCGCCGTGCGCTTGCAAAAATGTTGTACAGGTTCAAAAACGCAAGCACCACAATCACAAACGCCGTGAGCTGTTCCGTCGTCACCATGTTCCTCACCTCCGTTCGCCCAGCATGCGCATCCGCGCTCCATAGCGCGTGTCTGCCCGGCTTCTGCCGTAGGCGCAGTCTTCGCCGCCCAGTCCCATTTCCGCGCCGCTGTCGTAACTGCCGCCTCTGCGCGGCAGATATTCGCCGCGCGCAAACGTCACCGCGCAGACGCCTGCCGTTCGGCTTTTTTCGGTCGGAAAAAGCCCAAGCTCCCGCACCAGCGCGGGCACATGCGCAAGGTCGGTCGCAAGGTCGGCAAAGGCGGTCTTTCGCGTGTATCCGTCAAACGACGGCTTGCTCGTGCTCAGCGTGATCTTTCCGTTTTGCCATACCCAGTGCAGCGTTCCTTCCGTGCCGGGCGCAACAAGCGTATGGCCGTCGTCTTCGCCGTTTGGCAGAATGGCGCGCCACGCGTCGCTTTCCCGGCTTAAATCCGCTTCCGGGTTTGCCGCGTCGTTGTCGGGTAAAACCTGCAATTCGCCGTCCAGAATGCGATAGCCGTAATCCGTTTCGGCCTGATTGCCTGCCGCGTCGCACAGTCCTGTTATATCGCCGCCCAGATACCATCCGGCAGGGCCGCTGGCGTTCATCGTCAGCAGCAGATTTTCCTGTCCGCTCTCGTGCAGATCGGCGTAAGCTTCCGCGCCGCCGATTCTCCGAATGCGCGTAAAATACGTCGGCGTTTTGTCCGGCAGTCGATCTTCCGCCGTCGTGTGCCCCTGTTTACACCCATACAGCCAGCCTCGATAGCCGATTTTATCCCCTGCGTTCAGGCGCGTCCCAGTCGTGTAAGGCGTTGCGTCCGCTTCATCGTGCCCAAAGGCGCAGTTTCCGCCCGGCGTCCAGCCTTCTTTCTGCGCCAGCAGCAGCAGAAAACCTCTGTCCGCCACGGTCATCCCGCTTGCGCCGTTTCCAAACGCCCGCATCTGTAAAAGCGCTTCGTCCGCTGTGCGCAGGCGGGCAGGCGGCACGCCCGGCAGGCTGTACAGGCCGCCGCCGTCGCTCCCGTCTCCGGAGACTGCCGCCGCCTTGTATTTGCCCAGATAAATGGCGTCCTGTTCCTCACCGTCCACCCAGAAAGCGGGATGTGTGCGGTCTGGCAGGCTTTCGTCCAGTTCCCTGCTGGTCATTTTGGGGAAGCGCACAAAAAAACTAGGAATCCCGTTTTCATCTTCGCACACCTGCGCGCCGTAAAGCCGCGCAAGGTATTCAAGCGGGGAGTTCTGCATGCATCCCGCCTCCCTTCCGTCTGTTTCTGTCGTCTCTTCTCTCTGCGTCAAAGCGTCTTATGGCGCGCATGAAGACGCGCACGCCGTCCCGAATCAGGCCCGTCGCTTTCACGCCGTTCAGCCAGATTTCCGAGAGCTGCACGCCGTTGAAAAACACCGGAATCAGGTCGTCCTGTGTTCCGCGCAGAATCACAATGCCGCTTCCGCCCGCGGCCGCTTCGCCGCCCATGCTTCCTTCTTCATAGCCGCCGCCCGGCCCGCCTGCGCCGCCGCCCGTGCTGACCTGTCCGGGGTGGCCGTAGCCGCCGTCCACGCCGTCCGTGCCGCCCGTGCCGCCGTTGCCTCC